>ERZ1034876.52-NODE-52-length-78536-cov-106.887043_pt1 | contig 78536 bp, 78 predicted proteins | sample MGYA00520698_ERZ1034876 | MGnify/ENA primary metagenome ERZ1034876 (study PRJEB33766, sample SAMN09781723) | gut metagenome | biome: gut microbiome | host: Homo sapiens | place: Madagascar | study: EMG produced TPA metagenomics assembly of the PRJNA485056 data set...
CAAAAAGGCTGTCAGAACTGACCCTTTGGAGGAATCAATTTCGTAACAGCCCCTTCTTTTGATGATATGAATGCTATATCAGTGTTTGGATGGTTGTTCTTTACTGATACTGCATAGTTGATTCCATCACAATCAGGCATATTGATATCTAAGAAGACTAAATCGAAAGGAGAAGATTCAAAGCCTTTATTCATATCCTTATAAGATGTGTAGGTATATATTTGACCTTCTATTTTGTTGCTCTGAAGAATATCTTCTACTGCACTTCTTATGATTCCTATAACTGATTGGTTATCATCAAGTATACCTATTTTCATAATTTGTTAATTCTCCTTAGATTCTTCATCAGGGTAATTCAGCATTGCTTTGAGAGTGAAAAGACCGTTTTCGCAGGTTCTATTCAGTGTTCCTTGATATTTAGATACTATTCCTTTGATGATTTTATATCCAAATCCATGGACGGCTTTATCTTCTTTAGTTGTTTTGTTGTTCTTTATATCTTCTAAAGTTAATTCTTTAGATACAGGATTGGATACTTCTAATAGGAAGAACTTCTCGTATTGTCTTATCCTAATGGTTACTATAGGCTTTTCTATCTTGTAATAGGTACAAGCTTCTATAGCGTTATCTATCACATTGGTAAGTAGGGAAGATAAATCGGTGGATAGGATCGATACTTTATCAGGAACTGCTATTTTTGTATCAAATTCTATATTTTTTGCTCTAGCTTTTGAATATTCCATATTCAATATGGATGAAATCATAGGATTGTTACAACTTATAAATGATATAGCTTCTAATGTTCCATCACCATATTGATTGAAGAATGTTTCTAGTTCGTCATATCTCTTTTGTTCTATCAATATTTTCATATAGCTATATTGATTTTTTTCATCGTGTTTTATAGCTCTTAGTTTTTTGAAGTACTCAATCGCCCTTCAGGCATTCAATGACGTGTTCCTTTATCTTCTCGGTGATATCATTGAGAAGGCTTTTGTATTTCCTTCTTTCAGCAGAGTCTTCGATTCGATTTACCTCCCAATCGACATGCTGGGGATTCTCGATTCTTCTGAGCATTTTCCCAATCGTCCCTTCGCCTATGATACACATCGCAGAGACAGGGAAAGTCGAGCCTATGGCGGATTCCTTGATTTTCATCAAAGGATGGCGGATCATAACGCATTTGTGCGTGGCAAGGGCCTCTTCGTCTTTCTTTAGAGGGAGGACGAACAATTCGCAGGTTCCATATCCAGTGTCAATGTCATCTGTTTTTACTTTACCTTCCGCACCTGTGAGAAGTAGGTACTGCGAAATGATTCCGCTTCTCATCTTTTCGGAAACGATCTTGCTGTCATAGACCAACGAACCTAGCGTGTCTGAATTAATCTCTTGTCCGTCCACAGCAACAGATAGCTGGTTTCGGTTAATGGCGGCCATAAAAGAATCTAGGATGCTACAGATGATTTCGTTGCTCCAATCCGATTCTGGTTCAAAGCCAAGAATATAGATATCGGTTCCGCTTTCGTCTTTTCTCTTGTGGCAGGATGGATCCAAATTAAGGATGCTATGTTGTATGGCATCGTTGGAATCATCTGCGAAGAAATAGCCGGTACCTTGCGTGTAATCGTCTCCCGGTTCTTTATGTTGGTCATCTATCCATCCGGAAATAAGATTCGAGACTCCCATATAGCCGAGATGACTAGAAGGAGTACCATTGGTATCCTGATTTGCGTTGGTGGAATAGAAAACCGTCTTGATTTTGGACATCAGGAAAGCAGCGTTCTTTCCGACGCCTTTCGATCCGCCGGAAACGGAGCTGTTCTTTTCGGAAAGGCCTGTTCCTTTGGCCAAGGCGTTGAATTTGTTTCCTTCCAAGCTGCTAGAGTCTACTCCAACCAATCCGGTAGTGTTGTAATCGCTGACTCGAAGGCACTTTATCTTTTCCTTATGGAATGCAGATAAAATCTTGTCATATACTTCGACATAATCCGACTTATAGTGGAAGTATTCACGACATCTGCGCACCTGAGCTTCCAGATCAGCAAATCCTGGAATGTCTTCTTTCTTTATTTCGAAAGAAGAAAATTCGACTCTTGTCGGTTCCTCATCAGAGTATCTTGCATCGATAGAGTTTTGGAGAATCTCTCGAGCGAATGCCTGATAAGGGAATTTTCGGAAAGCTTCCGCGTCTCCCGAACTGATTCCTTTCTTTTCGCCGTGATTGGCGGCAGGGAATCTCCACTTCAATTCATCCATATAAATTTCCTCCTTTTATAGCTCGAAACGCTTCTGGCGTTTCTTGTTGTTCTTTCCTTTCAATAGCATTTCCTTGGACTTTTTCGTTTCTTCTTCAATGGCTGTGAATATCTTCTCGATATCTTCATCAGTGTATTCGTAGTAGGAAGAATTGCTCAAATTGGTCAGCTGGGAAAGCAGCACGAGGATTTTCGAAACCCGGTTCTCGGAGATGCGTTTAAAATTCTCTTTCTTGTTTTCCATAGTTCCAACCTCCGAATAAATTATACACAAAATGCCATTCAAATAGCAATAGTTTCATAATATTTTGCAAATATTTTGTATTTATTGCTGCACGTTTTTGATAAGAAACTCGAAATCGGTGTACTTTCCGCCTAAGCTTTCGACTTCAAATTTGTCTTTTAGATAAGATAAAACAATGCCAAACAGAAGTGTTTTGCCCATTGGCTTTCCAATATTTGGATTCGGGAGGGATGAATATCCTTTATATGTCCGGCTATCTATGGTTCCAAAGCTATTGATATAGAAAGAAAGGGCCTCGCTCAATTTGGCCAGATAAGACTCTCCAATATCCAAAAGCGATTTCTTCTTCATTTCCCCCTGGCCAACCAGCATATAATCATCAGAGCATTCGATGATAAAGCCCAAATAATTGGATATCCGCTTGATGTGCATCTTGTCGGCATAGTCGTTGAGCTTCGAGACACTAACCGTGTCCAAAGAATAGGCATAATTGGTAACAATTTCGTCCGTTGTAAGACCGGAAATGGGATTTTTGGATATATATGGCTCTTGGAAATAATAGCTTCCACTGAAATTTAGTTTCAGAAACTCAAAGAGGCTCTTGGGGGAGTCGAGAAATTTTATTGAATTCATTTGTGTGGTATAAAGAAGCTTTATACGTGAATAAATCTTAGAAGAAGTGATGACTGGGGATTTTAGGGAAGAAAATAGAAATTCGACTTCTTTTTTGATTTGTTCCTCGAACTCCAGGGAAACCGCCTTGCTATTGTATTCCTGGAAGAACTTCTTGTTTTTCAAATAATCATCATAATAATCCAGGTATCTTTTCACTAGCACAATGTTCTTAGGTTTGTCCTGATAGACTAAATTGGCTTTTTCGATTACTTTAGACTTGTAGCTCGTGAAATAATAATAATCGTCGAAAAGATAGAAGTTGTCGAAATTTGGAGACGTCTTTGCAAGGAGCTTATTCACGACATCGAAATTAGACAGTATTTTGCTTACTTTCATGAAGTTAAAACGCCTAGCCAGCAATGACTTAGAAAAGCCATGTCTTTCCCGATCGATAATATACTTGCGGACATCAGCAGGCTCGGCAATTGGATGGCGATTAATCAAAAGATAGCATTTTTTGGTTCAACATCATAAGCTCGAAGAAGGCATTGGATGCTCATCAAGGCATGCGTGGAAGTATGATTGATGTTCAAATAAAGATCTCTGAATGGAGTGTAATTCGTTCTCTTAATCTTCGAGAAAACTTCGGTCTTACTCCAACTATATTTTATGTTTAGCAAATAATTGTCCGTCTTGGAATTTCGCTTATCCAATTCCTGAACGATTTTCAAGGCCATCATCGTCCATCTATTATCGTAAATTTCTATATCATTATATTTGAAATAATATGGAATCGTATTGTCTAGAAGAGGAAGCTTTTCATCCACGTTATATTCATAGTAACGTCTGCCATTGATTACATGGATCTTATATTTCTCATATATATCCATAAATACCCCCTATTGGTTATTGGTTGCTGCTGACCATGATAGAATCTAAGAAAAATGCTGTGTCGTTATATCTTTTTCCCGTAAAAATCATTCAATTATCAAACTCCTATTGCCGGTTATGAAGATTGCACTTATGAGTATACCAGATAGTTAGTCCAATAAATAAACAAAGTAGGCCCATTGCATAGACTTGTCCTTCAATTAAGACGCCTAGCATTTTTATAAACTATTAGTCATCATTCATGAAATCATCTACTCATTTGATTTAATCAGAATGAGTTTCAACTCGAAAATAATGCGTCCGCATGCCTTAAATAGAACCCGATAGAATCCTATTCGAACATCGAAAAAAGTTCGATGAATTCTTTGTTTTTTCGAGAACGTAATTTCGCTTTCTAGGTCATAAAAAAGGAAAAGCTGCCAAAGCTTGTCTGTGTTCTATATTGTTGGAACCATGGCGCTCTGGCAGCTTTTTTATAAGGCTTTTGGCGACAATCTGGAGGAATACCATGAAATTCTGGCCATGCCCCGTGAACTGATTATGTTCCGTTCCTATTTTGAGGAAAATGGTACAGAGCAACAATATCTTCAAGCCGAGTACCATCCTTATACTTTTGCGTGGTGTGGTTTTTGAAAGGTGTTTTATATCCACCAATCAAACTGAAATATCCGATTTGTGTTAACATTGCTTCGGCAAATGTATGATTCTCTACCAATAGATTTTTATCTTGTTCCAAAAAGGAAATCTGTACTTGAAATGTCAAAAACGGTTTTGTCATGGCAATGTCCTCCGGATATGAAAAAAAGGAGTTCCCGCAGGAACCCCTCTGGTCGCAGGCCACGCAGGTATCTGCAACTCGATCGCTAGATACTTTACATAGAAAGATGGGATTTGTCAATCCCATCAACTAGATATATGACTCAATGTTATGATATGCACGAATCAGTTCCTACATACACAAATTAAAGAAAAGCTCCACAGATTGTGAGGCTGAATGCTAGGACATCTCCTTCTTGTCGTCCTTATCATTATCCAAAGCCGAGGAAAGTGCCTTAAGGGTAGTGCCTTTCTTCATGTCGTTATAATGGGCATAGACCTGCTTGGTCATGCCCATTTCCTCGGCCATTTGTCTCTGAGTCTTCCCATTGTAAATATGATTATGTTTTAGTTTTACTATTATTTATTATTACAGAGGGATTGATTCCATCAATAATAGGAATAACAAAGGCTATGACTAAGAAACCAGTCAATGTTATAGATAGTGAAGACTGAATAATAATGATTATAAGTTTGGCTTATTTTGTTATGTTATAATGAAAATAGTAAGAATGGAATATAAGAATGTATCGTGAAATAGATTAATCGATAAAAATGATAAAAGTACAAGACTTAGTAAAAGTATATGGCGATAAAAGAAGAAGATTTGAAGCCTTAAAAGGCTTGAATTTTGAGCTTCCTGACACAGGACTAGTTCTTCTATCTGGAAAAAGTGGATCTGGTAAAACTACTTTATTAAATATACTTGGAGGATTAGATTGTCAAACAAGCGGAGATCTATATGTCAATAACAAGAAAATAGAAAAGAAAGATTTGGATTCATATAGAAATAGCTTCTCGAGTTTTGTCTTTCAGGACTTAAATCTAATCGATAATTTTACTATCTTAGAAAATTTAGAAATTACATTTGATTTAATCAGAGAGAAACCTAATAAAGATAGAGTCATAGAAGTTTTAAAAGAAGTAAATCTTCCAGACACTAATATTGAATTGAGTGATTTCTTGAGTAGATTTCCTAAGGAATTGTCTGGCGGACAAAGACAGAGAGTCGCAATAGCCAGAGCTCTTTTAAAAAATCCATCGCTTTTGATATTGGATGAACCTACTTCAGCATTAGATAAGGATAATTCAATTCAAATAGGTGAAATTTTAAAAGAAGTATCAAAGAATTGTCTTGTGATTTTATCGTCTCATAATACAAAGGTTTTTTCTAGCTATGCTGATAGAATTATTGAATTGAACAAAGGTGAAATCGTAAATGATGAGATCATCAATATAAGTGATTATAAATGTGCCGAATCTAAAAATAGAAAAGGTGGGAAGCTCAGCTTTAAAAATACAATCAAACTTGTGTTTAGGTCTATTTGGAAAAAGAAAAAAAGATTGATAAGCACTTTGATACTAAATATAGTCGCATTGTTTTGTCTTTCACTATGCTATCAATTATTAACAACTCCACAAAGTGAAGCTTTATTAAGAACACAATATAGAAGTGGAAATAAGACTGCTTTTTTAGAAGTCTATAAATATATAGGTAATTATGGTTCTAAATATGATTTGTCGGATGATGATTTTAAAAAATTAGATATCAAGAAATGGTCTATTTGTAAGTTCTCAAATCAAGCTTTAATAGAGTATGTCAATGAAAAAGGAAAAAGCTATAGCCGAGTGGTGACTAATTACAATGCCATTAAAATAGATAGTGATTTTAAATACTTAAAAAGATATGATCAACTTAAGCCGGAGACTGAATGTAGATATCCAATAAATGATAATGAAGTAGCAATTACAGATTTAACTGCAAAGATAATAATGAACAGCCATCAGTTTTATGATTCGAAGTCTCGTATATATGAAGAGACGAATTTCAAGTGTCCTGATGATTTGATCGGCCTTAATTACAATGGATGCAAGATAGTTGGAATTTATACGGTGTTAGATAATTCTTTGGATAGCTTTTTGAGTGAGCATCCTAAATTTATCGATGAAAAAATAGAATTTGATAAACATGATGCTTCTTATCTTTCAGGAGAATTTTTGTCTAATTATGTGTTTGTATCTCCTACATATTCTAAAGGTGAGAACATTTCATCGAAAGCATTATATGAATTGAAAGGGAATTTAATAGATGATATGAATTTCTTGAATTCATTTAAGAATAAAGAAAAAGGTGTTGTATACGTAGCTAATATTTTTTGCCCCATGTCTGGATTTAGCAATGAAGTAAATTATCTTTATGATATTTCATTTCAAAAAGAAGTATTAATGCATATTTGTTATTCATTGTTGGCTTTGATTTTATTGCTTTCTATATTGTTATTCCATTCTGTCATTAAAAATACAGAACATATCATCGGAATATTGAAAGCTTTGGGATGCTCTAAAAATGGAATCATATTATTGTCATGTGCTTTTTGCTTAGCTTTGAGTTTAATTCAATATATGGTTGTCTTATTTGCCGTTACAATTTTTGACTATTCAATGGACGGACTATTCTTCTATTACCCTGCGCTTGTTATTAAATTAGATTTTGTCTTTGCTTTATTGTTTTTGATCTTGATTTATGGATTAGTCATTTCATTATTAAGTACAGCTAAAACAATAAAGCAAAAAGCAATCAAAACAATAAATAACTAAAAACAAAATACTACAGATTTATTATTTGTATTTTTTAAAGGTGATATAATTACATTGAAGAAAGGACATGTGATATGGTTAGAATTAATAAAGTAAGGAGAGTATTATCTTATTTGTCTTTGCTTTCTATGACTTTGTTCGTTAGCGTTGGAAACATAGTGGATTCCAAGTATAAAAAAGAAGTTTGTTCGTCGATTAGGCAAAGAAGAATGAGCGTAAAACCGATTGAAACTAGTGAAGACTACAATATGGTTAATTATGATTTCAATTCTGTTAAAGGTGAAAATTTCAACTCTGAGAATTATAAATTCAACAAAAAGACTAAAAGTGGAGACATTAGCTTGGCAAATGAAATGAACAATATAGATTCGAATTCATATTATGTTGAGGGCTATAATCCTTTTAGCAATAATAACAAAACATCCGTATGCAATATTTTAGGAAATGATGATAGAAATTATGTTTATACTGAACACGATAAATATCCTTGTACAACTGTCGGATTGATGATTGTTAAATATAACGATGTTCTTAATGTCACGTATGGAATTAAAGAAAATTTGTCTTTTAGAAGTACGGCTTTTCTAGTCGGTCCTAATGTTGTTGCAACTGCTGGACATAATGTTTTTAGGAAAAATAATGGACTTGGTTTTATGTTCCCAAGCTCTGTAGAGTTTTATTTTGGCTGTGATAAGTATTCGGATGTGGAAAAGGGATCTTCTTATAAGTGGTATGCCAAGGCCAAAATAATAAATATTCAAAAAGAATATTATTTAACTCGATCAAAAGATTATGATTGGGCTGCAATTCAATTGGATAGAGATATCGGGTATGAAGTTGGATGGAATGGAAAAGTGGCTAATTATTATGAAGCTAACGCCACTGTTGAGTCATATGGATATCCGGATGATAAACCATATACGATGTGGACTTCAGTGGGAAAGATGACTAGTCATGATGATTATAGCTATCATGTTGATTTGGATTCGACAGATGGACAAAGTGGTAGTCCTTATTTTGTATCAACTTCATTTGCAAATCATTTTGTTTGTGGTATACATTCATATGACAGTTCTAACTATAATGGTGGAATAATCATAAATGATTTTATCTTTGCTTATTTAAATAGTTATTGTTTGAGCTCATTGCCTAGTGATTATTTAGGGTTGAGAATAGATAGTAGTTCTAGTAATAGCTGGGAAATAATAGTATCTAATCCGCTTAATTATGGAGTTACTGTGCAATATAATTCGAAGCTTTGCTTTAGCAACGACGCAAAAAATTGGACCAACTTAAGAGATGTGAAAAACGTATATTTGAACAAAGGAGAAACTTACAAAGCAACTATTTCTAATAATTGGTTTGCTACCTCAATAACGTTTTCATATTGTGCTGGCGGTAAACAATATATTTCTTATGCTGATAATTTAAATAGTCAAAAATTGACTATGGATTGCCATTATAACTATTTCTCAATATGATAAAAATTGTTAATCTTGAAAAAGTATATTATTTAAAGAATAAAAGCTTCCAGAAAGCTTTGAGCAATGTGAATCTGGAACTACCTGACAAGGGCCTGGTTTTGATTTGTGGGAAGAGCGGGTCTGGAAAGACCACGCTCTTGAACATATTGGGCGGATTGGATTGCCAGACAAGCGGCGACATAATTGTCGATGGTGAAAAACTTGAAAAGAAGGATTTGGATTCATACAGGAACTATTATTCATCTTTCGTTTTTCAGGATTTGAATCTGATAGAAGAGCTCACCGTATTGGAAAACCTGGAGGTCAGTTTCGACTTAACCAGAAGGAAGTATGACAAGAATTTAATAATAGAGACGCTGAAGAAGGTCAATCTTCCTGACACGGAGATATCAATGGATGACTTCCTGTCCAGACACCCTAAGGAATTATCCGGCGGTCAGAAGCAGAGGGTATCCATCGCCAGAGCGCTTTTGAAGAATCCTTCAGTATTGATATTGGATGAGCCTACCGCCGCCTTGGATGAGGAGAACTCAAAGCATATAGGTGAGATGCTTAAGGACATATCAAAGGACTGTCTGGTGATAGTCTCTTCGCACAATCTGGATGTGCTGTCTTCCTTAGCAGACAGGATCATAGAGATTGAGGATGGGGATGTCATATCTGATAAAACAATAAATAAGATTGAAGAAAACAATAAGAAGCAATTCGATAGCAAGAAAAAAGGACGTCTTGGCTTTTCGAACACCATGAAGCTGGTGTTCAGGTCCTTGTGGAAAAAGAAGGTTAGGCTGTTTGTATCTTTGGTACTGCAAATTGTCACCTTGTTTCTTTTCTCTATTTACTATCAATGCATGACGCCGGTCAACGAGGGACTGCTCAGGGCATTGTATTCCAGCGGAACTAAGACTGCTTTCTTGACTACGGATACAGGAGTGTATTCTCCTGAGGCTTCAAAGCTATATCTCAACGACGTGTTTAGAAGGCACAATGTTAGGAAATGGGATATTTGTGATTGTGGTTATTCTAATTTCTATAATTATTGCCACGATACAAATGTAGACTCATGTTTTTCTTACATAGCTAGTAACGAAGGTGCTATTAAGATCGATAGCAATTTTCCATATTTGGAAAGATATAGTGAATTAAACCCCGAGACTGAATGTAGGTTTCCTATCTATAAAGACGAGTGTGCTATATCTGATATAAGCGCTGAGATCTTATTTCATAGTACTGAGTATAGACTAGATTCGTACGATGATTTCCATAAGAATGATTTAAAGTCAGTCGATGATTTGATTGGAAAAGAATATCAAGGAAAGAAGATTGTCGGAATTTTCTCCGCAACCAATCATGAACTGGATGGATTTTTAAAGAATCACTCTCTTCTTAAGGTGGATGGTCAAGATCAAAACCTTAGTGAAAAGGACAAATCTTTTTTGAATGGAGAGTTTCTATCTGGCTATGTGTATGTCTCGAAAGATTGTGAAGAAGAAAAGACAAATGTTGTGAATGGATTTGTTAGTTTTTTATATGAAATCAAAGGTAACATTAAGGAAGATATGGATTTCTTAAACGATATTGATAAAGAGAGTTTAACTGATGCTCCTGATACTCGAATATCCACATCTATGTCTTATAATCTTGAATATAAAAAGAATCATATTATGTTTTCTGCTATTCCTTCTTTGATAGAAAAATTAATTTATTTAGCTTTATTTATCATAAGTATTTTTATAAGTTGGTCATTACTTTATTCAGCTATAAAAGATTTAGATCATAATCTAGGAATACTAAAGTCTTTGGGATGCTCTAAAGACGGGCTTTTGACTATTGCATTGCTATTGAGTTTTGGAATCAGTATCTTGGAGTTTTTATTAGTTTTATTTGGAATAGGAATAATAGATTCTTGTCTCGATGGACTTTATTTTTATGTTCCTTTGCTTTTAATTAAAATCGATTATATTTTGCTCTTGTTGTTATTTGTGATTGTGGTTGGATTAATTCCTTCAATTAGTGCAATAGTAAAGTCTATTACTAAAAAGCCAATCAAAGTTATAAATAGCGAAGACTAATAATATTTATTGCTAAAAATTTAATGTTATATTAAGTAATAATTTGAATTTTTCCAATTATTAGTTAACCTTTCTACATATTTAAGATTAATTAAAGTAAAAACCTAAATAAATAAGAATATAATTATCCATGAATGATATAATTATGCAGTTTTCAGCAATAGGAGATTTGAAACGATATGTTCATTAAGAAAAAAGCTTTAATTACCACTGTTTCATTGCTTTCTTTGTTATTGACTAGTTGTGGTCAGAGAGCAAATAGTGAAAATGGTAGCAACACTGGTGATATTCAAGTCGATACAGATACCAGTGGATTAGCTACGGTTAGAATTTATAAGAATAACGATTATTCTTCCAATGGTAGATTTGTTCCAGCTGATAAGGTGGATCTTGAATTAAATTATAATGATTTGTCTGGAACTCTTTCTAACAACAAGTCAGTCATGCCTTCTTTAGGCGATGCTAATCTTTTAGTAATTCCTGTTCATCTCCCTGGTGGAAATGAATACAAGACTGATAAAGTTAAATCTGATATTGAGAAGGTTTTCTTCGGAGACAAAGATGACTCTTCTTTGGGATTTAAATCGGTCAAGCAATACTATAGTGAAGCAAGTTATGGAAAGTTTAATTTGAGTGGAACAGTCACTGATTGGTTCGATGCCACTACATTAGTCTCTGATGTCAAAGACATAACTTCAGGGGCTGAAGGAACAATCGTGAATAAAATATTGAGAGGTGCAGTGGATTGGGCTGGCTCTTCTCAAGGAATAAATCTAAAAGATTTTGATAATAATGAAGATGGAAACATCGACGGTGTTTATTTAGTCTACGATCATTTGGATTGGACGACAGAAAACTACATTCAACACGAATCTAATCCTCAGTTTGATTCTTCCACTTTGAATCAAGCTTTTTGGAATTTCACTTATTGGGATTTCTATTCTAAATCTAACATTGATAAGCCCGCAACTTCCGGCTTCTCATGGTCTAGTTTCGATATGATGTACACATCATATTGCGAAAGAAATAAAAATGATACTCCGGATTTATCTGACTTATCTAAAATCAAATTAGATTCTCATACATTCATTCATGAGTTTGGTCACCTGCTAGGATTGGAGGACTATTATTCTTCATCTGATTCTAGCTATCATCCAGCTGGCGAATCTACTATGATGGATCAAAACATCGGAGATTTGGATTCTTATTCTAAGATGTTGTTGGGATGGGTCACTCCTTATGTCGTGTATGGAACTAGTGAAATCACTATTACAAATGTTTCTAAAAACAGTGGAAATTCAGTAATAGTCATTCCTTCAAACTATGCTGAAATCTCTCAAAGTGTCGAAGATGCAATCAAAGGGAATAGAATCGATAAATTTAGATATACATTCAATCCCTTTAGTGAATATTTAATGATTGACTTGTATACACCTGATGGAAACAATGAACAGGATACTTATGGACCTTACGTTTTTGATAGATCTGCCATGGCAAATAAAGTTGGTGTAAGAATCTATCACATCGATTCTAGAATCTTTAAATGTAAAGTTGTCGATTATATGGGTGGACAAAAGCTTGCCTACGTAGACGGATATGTTTGGGACGGTCAGATGCTCGCAGATGATGAAGCTATATTGATGCCTATATCCAACAATATGAGTGAATCTAAAAATTTCCAATTACCCCAAAGTTTCGATTACTTCGATCAAATCAGATTGCTTGAATCCAGTGGAATCAATACTTTTGATAAGAATGGAATGATGACTAATCAAACATTGTATTATTCTGAAAGTAAGCCTTTTGACATCATGTCTTATGGATACCAGTTCTTCAATGGACGTTATACATATGATGATGGAAACGAACTTCCTTTTAAAGTAAAGGTTCTCAATGTAGAAGATAAAGGAGAGTAAAAATGAAGAAAAATTTATTTGGACTTATCGGATTGTCGATGACTATGTTCTTAGTTGGATGCAATTCATCTAATAATACTAGTCAAACTCCTGACGATAGTATATATAAGCACTCGGTCAGTGTTGAAGTGAGTGGGGCTACTGGTGGAAAGGTAGTGAATCCTGAAAATGTCACCTTGACTGAAAACTTTGATTCATTGACTGATAAGAAGTTCTACAACACTAGAGTTCTCCCTTCTACTGGTGATGTGAACATCCTTGTAGTTCCTTTGATTGTACCCGGATATGAAACAATCGATATCGATGGTGATGGAATCGATGATAGCGAAAGAGTCAAGTCTGATTTAGACAAAGCTTTCTTCTCTTCTGGAAGAGATGATGTCTATTGCTCGGTCAAAGATTATTACTATCAATCCAGTTATGGAAATTTGAATCTTAGTGGTGAAGTCACAGATTATTGTGAGATCAATGATGACTTGGGATATAGTTACACCAATGCGGCTAACATCACTTTGTCTGATACTTACGACATCGTAAACAAGGTCTGCGATTGGTTGTCTGACACCAAGGGATTTGATTTGACTAAGTACGACAATAACAAAGATGGATACATCGATGGAATATGGTGTATATATTCTTGCCCTAATTATTCTAATGGTGGACCTAAAGGAGACGATAATAACTTTTGGGCTTATACATCATGGGGAAATCAAACCTCTACAAAGGATAGAAAACCCGATGTTTCAAAGCCAATCTATAACTTGTTCGGTTGGGCCAGTTACGACTTCATGTATGAAGGATACGGCATTAGCAAAATCGACACACACACTTATATTCATGAGACAGGTCACTTCTTGGGATTGAACGATTATTATTCTGATGTTTCTAGCTATAACCCTATTGGAAAAGTCGATATGATGGATTCAAATATCATCGATCAAAACATGTATTCCAAGATGCTATTGGGTTGGACCAAACCTTATTTGGTGACTGGAAATGCAACTATTGATTTGAAGAGCATGCAAAACGAAAATGCTTTGATAGTTATTCCTGGCGATTCCTATGTCATCAATGACAAGAATGAATTCGATCCTTTCAGCGAATACATTTTAATCGAGTTATATACAAATGAAGGATTGAACTATGATGATTCTAGAAGAAGTGTTTCTGATAGACCTTTAGCTATGAACGATAAGGGTGTGAGAATCTATCATATCGACAATAGAAAATTTGTGGTCGATGTGAAATCAAAGAAAGATGATGGAACTTATACTTCTAAAGAATATAAGACCGGTGATACCATCGATTCTCAACATAAGATTATTCTTCCTATGTCTAACGATAGAGGATCGAGCAGATACAACTATGGATTTGGAGTTGATTCTAATGATAATCTCTTCGATGAAGTTAGAGTTATAGAAGCCAACAATGTCGATTCGTTTAGCAATGGTGGATATCAAACTTCTAAGACTTTGTTCAAGGAAGGATCTTCATTCGATATTGGAACATATAGCAAGTTCTTCATCAACAAGTCATCTGATAAGACTAAAGGCTTGTTAGATACAGGAGATTCTTTCTCCAAGACTATTTCAATAGGAGAGATTAAGTAATATGAAAAGAAATAAAATAATCATCTCTTTAGCATTGCTTTCCTTGTTAAGCTTGACAAGCTGTGGCAATAGCACTTCTATAACCACTCCTTCTGACAAGACGGATAAAAAGCCTATTGACTACAATTCCGGCAGGGGATTAGAAGGAAATCAAGATGCCGATGACATCATCGATGATAGCGATAGTGTATTGAATGGCTTCTTGAGCGGTGTCTCGGGTGTGAGTCGCTACTCTTATGAAGTCACCAGCACGGTTCAAAGTAATGAAGGTCATTTCACAGATTACTTTGATTCTAAATGCTGGTACAACTTAGATCACGAAGATGATTCGGCTAGTTTTGGATTGGCCTTGGATGAAAGCAATAAATTATTCAAATACTATTTGAATGATGACTACGATCCCACCCCTTCGCTTTATCAGTATACTAAATATACGACTGATGGAGTGACTATCGATGACACGCTGTACGGACCTTTGAACCTAGCTACTGTCAGCATGCTCTCAACTTTGGACGGAATCACTCCTAGCACTGCTGAAGTGTCTATCGGAACTAAAGTATCGACCAACAAATATATGTTGACTTCATCCGATGTCCTTTCGGTCTTTCAATATATGACTACGTATGGATCATCCATATCTAGCTATATAACTACTTGTTATATCAATATCCTCAATATGGATAGTCTCGAATTTGAGTGTCAAATCGATTTAGGAAGTTATGGATCGATAACTGGCCATTTCACTGATTTGACTGATAAGTCTTCGATTTTGGATAAGACAAAATCAAAGTTGGCTTCAAAGACTTTAAAAGGTGTTGAGAAATATGATGATGTCACTAAATTCATGGATGTTTTGAATCGAAATAATTTCACCATCAAAGGTTATAACATACATCTATCTAATGGAAATGAATTGAAAGCTGATCCTTACACTGTTTACTGTACTAATAACTATTTCTATTTTGACTTCAGCAATCATTCATATCATGACTTTGGATATGTTTTAGTTAAGAAAGGAACAGAAGTTACTTATTATTCTAAGAATGCCGATTACGACTATACAAAAAATCCAAACGATGAATACGATAAGACAAAGTTAGTACCTACTACTCAAACTTTGAATTATGATGCTTGTTATGGATTCATCACTGACAATAATGGAAACTTATTCTTCGATTATTTCCATGGGCCTGTCGAGACAGAGACTACAAAGTACAATGAAGAGTATGAATACTTGAAGGATATTCCTGAAAGTGAGCGTAAAGAGAATGTTCTTTACATCGTTAAGGAAGAAGGAACTAATGTCAAAGTTGTATACGAATGGAAGAAGAGCGGAAACGATGAGACATATTCCTGGGCTAGATATTCTGGATGGTATAACGATGTCGGTGCATTCTATGTCAACGATATCCAAGCTACTTTCTACCCTTATAACATGGGAATTACTCAATATGCCGAAGCTTATTTGGAGCAAAGCCTTACCGATAGTAACTATTATCATTCCAATAATAGTGAATTGATGTCTGGTTGGGCTAATGGATTATTTGGTTGGGGTTGGCAATCTACTACCAATTGGATGAGCAATGTCAAGGATTCCTATATTAAATTGACTAAGGATAGCGATGGAAACATCACTAGTGGTGAAGTTGGATTGAAGATGCAAGCAAATTATCAAGGAACATATGGACTTCACTCGGTCTATTACACCTATAGCAATTTCGGCTCTACTTCTCATACTGTCACTGAGACATTCTTGACTGGATTGGGGGTGAGTTTCTAATGAAATTTAAAAATATTATCGTTTCTTTATCCTTGATTTCCTTGTTGGCTTCTTGCTCCAATGGAACGACAACTCCTGTTCCTACAACTCCTAGCGATAATTCATCCAATACTGGTGATAACGATTATCAACCTGTAGGTGAATTACAAAGATTGATGAAAGAAATAAAGAAGGATTCTAACTTCTCTATCGGATATCATGTTAGTTACTATGACCAAGGTGAATCCGATATGAATTTCTTCTTCACCAATTATTCATTTCAACAAGGAAACAATACTAATTCTCAAGGTATAGCTCAAGGTGATGGATTCATCTATAGATATACATTGGATGACGAAGGAAATGTCGATGCTGGAATTCCTTTGGTCAACTATAACACCGGGGTAAGATATGATGAAATTTATTCATATATCAACGGTGTAGCTAATTTGGATTTGTCCAAACTCCCGACTGAGACTGATGACGATGGATATTATCCTTATGAGTTCGGCCAAGAAGGAAATGAAGCTAATGATTTGGTCATCATGACAGTCTTCCTTAGACAGACTCAAGGTTCTTTGTATCCTAAGTCTCTCAAAATAAAGACGATCGGTGACTCTATCTTGTTCGATTCGGTTCTTTTGACTTATGGAGAATCATCAGACAATCCTTTGGACTTGAGAATTCAATCCAGTGTTTATGATATAAACAGTACGACAAATGCTCAAATCAAATCTTATATAGATTCGGGAAAGACAGCTAAGGATCCATTAAATTTTGATTTCTATAAGGTGTTCAATAAATATTTGAACTGTAACGATAACTATACAATTTCATTAGATGGAACTGGAATGACTAACTTGTCTTCAGCTTATAAGCTTGATTACACTGAAAAACGCACCCAAGATGGAATTTTGGATGTTTTTTCTAGTGGAGAGAGAAGTGGTGCGATGATGGATCAAGGATCATTGAATTATTTCAAATTAGATTCAAAGAATAAATTAAGCATAATCGGTACTCCTATTGCTGATTCAGATGGCAATTTCTATGAATCCATATACGGAGACTATAGGACCTCTTTCAGTTCATTTGATTTCTCATTGCTGAGTGGATATGTGAAGAATAATGAAGAGAAGATATATTATTTGACTGATAATCAATTCGTTTATAATTTCGCTCATCTATGTCAAATCAATGTGCAGGATGATTTCAGTGTAGATGGTGTCACTATTCAAATAACAGATGAAGATAAAGCTGAGTTTACTGCTACTTTTGATCTATATAGTAAGAATACTGGAACTAGATATGGTAAATTTAAAGCTAAGTTCTTCGACGTCAACAACACATCAATTCCTGAGGTTACAGATTATTTGTCCGAAGGCGATGAACCTTCGACTCAAACAAAAGATGATTTGAAGACTGTATTGGATGCCTTTAAAGGAAACAACTATTCTTATGACACTTTGGTGAGAAGCAAAGGTATGGCTAAAGTCTTCTATAATCCCTCCTATTATTTCCTTCAAGTATATGGAGATCCTAATACCAATGAAGGATACTTGAAGGACGGTGACCATATTTATTCCTTTGGAGTTCAGTATGAGACTGATACAAGCGGACAGATTATATATGATTCAAACAATGATATGATTGTCAAGAAATTTGTTGTGAACGAAGGTACAGATTATGCGGATGATATTCATAATATGAAGCTTCCCGGTGTTGGAACAGTCTATAGCAATGAGAATTCATTGAATTATATGTCTGAATTCTCTATAGACTTATATGATACTGATAAGTATGACATAGGAACATATGGCGGAATTACATATTGGAATTTAAACGACTATGCTTTAAGTCAAAAGATATTTGATTACGTTTATTCCGAAACTAAATCATTATTGCCTTTAGGTGTTGGAGTTAAAGTTTCAAATAAAGCCGATTCGAAAAAACTGTCTTTGATATTAGCTAGCACTATGTCAGATGGTTCTCGAAGCGGATATGCTGCTTTGACTTACTATGATATCGGAACTACTTCCAATCCAATTATAGAGAAGCAAATTGAGAATTACTTGTCTAACAAGTAATAGAAAGGATTTGATACTTATGAAAAAAAGAAAATTAATTCCTGCTTTATCTTCTTGGTTATTATTGACTTGCCTTATAGGATGCAACGACAATAATATTAATTCTTCAAACACTAGTGGGAAGCCTTCGACAGGTATTCCTTCGACCGTGGCTCCTACTGATAAAAAGCCTATCACCAAAGTAGAAATAAATGGAACGAAAACTTTAATAGTCGGAGAAGATACAAAGCTCATAGCTAATACTGAAGTGACCTGGTCTTCTTCTGATGAGACAGTTGCAACTGTCGATGAAACTGGAAAGGTTCATGGTGTAGCTTCAGGTTCTGTTACCATCACTGCTACTTCTATTGAAAATCCTAGTCTTTCAGCTGAATGGGAGATTTCGGTCAGCATGAGAATTCCTTCCAAGGACAAGTTGACCTTCAGTGCTAAGATCGATGGAAATGAAGTCTCTTCTGTCGATGGAAAGTATAGTTTTCCTTTAGGAAAAGAAGTAATACTTACTATTAATTCTCAAGAAGGATTTATGACTCCTAGCGTCACATTCAGCTTGACTCTTCCCAGTGATATCGATCAAACAGTATGCAGTGTCGAAAATATTGCAGATACGACTAATTCAGCTGAATTTTTAGGAATAGGTAGCTTTGAAGGTGGAACCTTGACTGCAACTTGCTCTTTTGGAGATAGCGAAAGCAAGAATATAAAGATGCCGATTCAATTCGATGTCATCGATACTAATGCTGATAACAAAGCTTACTTCTTCAATAAGTTTGAAGGATGTGAAGCTGTCGAGAAGAATTCGTTGACCGATGCTAAAATTACTGAAGAAACTAAGACTACTGATTTGACTGATGCTTCTATAAATCCTGAAACACAGCAAAAATCCTATACTTATGCTTTGTTTATCGATGCCGTTTATGTCAATGTGACTGGAGATTCCAATGAGCATTATTTTGCCGGATCCAGAAATGATTCTACATATCTTTTCGATTATGACGGCAGCGAGATTGGAACTTTCTATAACTTTGGTAGTTCAGAAAAGTTAGGTGAGTCCTTCGCATTGTTGAATCATGCGCCTGTCTATGGATTTGCTAATAGAATCAAAGCTTTGTTCGATTCATCTTATGGATTAGATACTGGTTTGGTCAACTTTGGAAATTATGCAGCATATGCATATTCCATTTTCACTATAACTGCTGAAAAGGCAGAGGTAGTATCTAATTTCGATTATAGTTCTACACATTATGAATTGAATTTGACGGTGAATTTCGACGGAAGTAAGATTACTTCCTTTAAGTTTACTGAATTGTCTCAAACTTCAGAAAAGAAGATTGAATATAGTCTTGAAGGATCTAACTTCGTTTATGGAGAAAAGAAGATCGATAGTCAAGATAACAACAAATCCTATTTGTCTTTTGATACATTCTATTACAAGACTCTAAATCTAATTTGTTTAGGTGGAACTAATGTCGATTCTGTAGGTGACTACACCAACACTGATAAGTATGGAACTAGTGATGATTTCAACGCTGAAGAGAATGCTTATATTCTTCCTAAATATAAATCGTTGGCAATGCGTATAGATCCAAAACTTGGAAATCCTATCATCGATAGCATAACAGTGACTCAAGATAACCAAGATGTGACTGTCTCATCCATAGGTAGCAACGGACTAGTCATTTTCCAACCTAAGACTGAAAGAGTGCAACAAGATGATGGAAGCTATAAAGATGTCGTAAAAGAAGGAACCACAATCTTTACTTTAACTTCAGCAAAGAATAAAGTTTCTACTTCCATAAAAGTCGAATTTAAGACTGAGACTATCAATGCTATAGAAGTCAAGGATAACAAGCCTAGCAACAATGACTTTGGTGATGTCTATTTGAATGATAATTCAAATTACTTTACATTAAAAGCTTCACCTAATGATGATCAGAGTGAATATGAATACGAAGCTATAGATTCTCAAACTGGTGCTTTACTATCGGATTTGAAAATCGATCACTATGTAGATGGAAACATCGATGGTTTATCTAGCTTCTATTACTATATTGTTGGAAGCAAGGTTGGAACATATAGCTTCAAAATCAGAGTTAAAGGAACTGCTGTTTCTACTAAAGATATCTTTACTATAAACATTAAATCTCCTTTGTCTGATACTGAGATATATAACCATGTAAAGGATAAGACTTATAAGGTAACTACAAGTACTTCAGTCCAGACTCTTAAGTTCACATCTAATACAAGTATTGCTTATACTTATAAAAATGAGAGTTCTGGAATAGATCAAACCGAGAGTATTGCAGTGACTATCGCTGATGGAAAAATCAAGGTTAACGATGTCGAAGAAATTAAGATTACATCTAATAAAAATGACGATACTGGAGATTCAGAAGGCTCTACTTCAAATTCTACATACACTATCACTTATAGAGGTCAAAAATTCAACTCATCTACTAAGTATTATATCGGTGTGATGGCTGAGAATATCAGAGTATCTTCTGACTTTAATACTTTGGGAATATTCTTCATCAACAATAATGGTGGATATGAGAAACGAGAATTTCAAGTGGATAAATCTAGCCAAATTAATATAGATAACCTTCCTTCTTATTTGAATGGAAAGACATTGGTGAATAATGATTTGAGTTGGATTATTGGTGCAGGTAACTGCACGGTCAGTGTCTCCTTTACTTCGACCCACGCCTCCTTGACAATGGTCAATAATCAAAATACAACTATTGGAACACTTGAGTTTGACTATGCTTACGATTCTACAAGCAAAGAAATAGTTGTTTCAAACAGCACTTCTATTACTGGACCTGCTTCTATGGGTGGATATTCGTTATCTATCACGGGATTGACTTTGTCGGCGGATAAGTCATCGATCGATATCTCTATTGGAGCCTTATCTCAGTATTCTGAAGAGCCGTTGACTTCAGAAGTCGAAATCAAATTGTTCTAGCATTTTGTTTCTTTAAGCTGATAGCCGAGAAAGGCTATCAGTTTTTCTTTTAAGCTTTAATTAAGGATATGGTCAAAAAAACATAAAAATGATTAAAAACTATAATTAGATTTTTAAAAGATGATATAATTCTATCAGTTCAAGTAAAAGGACAGTATTAAACATGAAAAAAACATCAAAATTAGCTCTTATTTCTTTGCTAGCTGCTATTTCATTAACAGCATGTGGTGGTAAAGAAAGTAGTAAACCTTCGTCTACTCCTACCAACAACACCGGTAATTCTCAGACTCCCAGTAAGCCTTCGACTCCATCGACACCTGCACCTAAGCCTTCTTATGCTATTACAGCTACTGAGGGTGAAGGTTATAAGATTGAGGGATTGCCTGAGACTGCTAAGGAAGGTGAGACAGTCACATTTACACTTACTCTTGATCAAGGAAAGGAAGCAGATTCAGTCAAAGCTGGTGATGTCGATTGCACTTTGAATGATGATGGTTCTTATTCATTCACCATGCCCGGTGAAGCAGTGAATGTTGCTGTCACGGTCAAGAACAAGAAATTCAAAATCAACTCTATTTATTTCGATAGTGGAATGAGTTACTATAACCCAACACTAAGTTTTAATGTTGGAGATGAGTTTGAATTTGGTCAGAAAGTAGATTTCACATTGAGCGCTGCAAGTTCTAGCTTTTACGCTTCTACTCTTGGAAGAGAAGCAATCTTTATCAATGACGAGGTTATCGATTTGGGTAGCCTTGGCCTTTCCGGTTCAGTGACAACTGTCGATAATTTGAGTTTCACAATGCCTGCAGAGGATGTCGACATCTATGTCATGCCTAAGGCAGTGGATATGACATCTGGTGATGCTGATAAGAGAATTAATAAGATTGTTATCGATGAAGCTCCTTCAGGAATCAAGGTTTTCTCTTCTGAAAAATTTTTATATGATTCAACATATAATTATGTTTTCAATAGCCTTTATGTAGCAAGAACCGATTCATATATTGTGACAAAGGTTTCTTATAAGGCAGACAATGTTTCTGAATGGACTGAGTTGGCTTTATCGATGACATGGACAGACAATATCTCTTTTATTTCTTTGAGCAATTTAAATCGTGGTACAGTCACTGGAGATCTTCATTTAAAGATTGAAGGAAAGAAGGTAGCAAGTCACAAATTGACAATTGTCAATGGTGATGTCGTAACCTTTAATAAACAACCTGCTGCAACTTATGTAGAAGGAGATCCTGTCAGTTTGTCATTTACAGGGGTCGATGCAAACAAGGTTATCAAGTATGATATTCAAGGTGCTACAAACACAGCATATTCAACTGATACTAATATTCAATTCAACATGCCTGGAAATGATGTTACTATCACATTCTCAGCTACCGATAAAGGAAAGATTACTTTTGAAACTATTGAAGGTGTGGAAAGTGCAGTTGCAAAAGATTCTTCCTATTCATACTATGCAAATGAAATCACTTCAGCAAACCCTGGAGCTACATTATATGTATACGCAACCGCTAAGGCTGGATATACAATCACTGCTGCGTATATAAACGGAGACAAGGAACATAAGGTAACAATGGGTAATTATGATACTTGTTTCAAACTTACTATGCCAGAATCGGGTGATGCATTGATTGGATTTGAAGTGGAAAAGAATGGTTCTATCAACATCGAAAATACAGTTGGAAAAGATGAAACCATAACTGAAGTCAAATACTATTCAAGTTCTTATGCTTCATCTACTTCCGAAAAGACATATAACGGATTTGGTGCAAATGCTAACGTCTATATGTTTGTGAAGGTTAAGGATGGTTATAGTTTAGGTGATGCTACAATTACAAATAATGGAACTAATACTACATGTAAAGTAACTAATAGTTCTAGTGGAAGTTATTATAATTTTAAGATGCCTTCTGATGGAAGTGATGTTTCTATCAATATTAATGTCGTCAAAAACGGAACTATAACAGTACAAGTAGATTCGAATTATGTTGAGTCTACATCTTTATCCAAGAGTTATTATTCATCAGATAACCTAGCTAATAATGCTATAGGTGCTGGTGAGACTTTCTATGTATTTGTTAAAATGAAGGAAGATGCCAGTGGATATAGTTTAGGCCAAGCACAAATTCAGGGCAAGGATGATACAGCTGTAGATGTTAGAGAAAATTACGGAAATACTTATTACCAGTTCACAATGCCTTCTGATGGAAGTGATGTGACAATTGTTATAAGTATGGTAAAAAATGGAAATATAACAATCGCTGAGAATGCTGGTGTCTCTGAATCTAAGATTTCTACTGGCGCAAGTTGGTCACAAGATGCAAGCAAAGCCAACGATTTTGCTCCCGGTAAGAAATTCTATATTTTAGCTAAACCTGTAGATGGAAAACTTGTTACCAAGGCTAGTATGAGTGATGGTACTGATTTCAAAGCCACTGAAGTTGAGGCTACATATAATTACGGTGATGGATTCTCTTACTTTAAGTTCACAATGCCTAAAAATGGTGTTGCTAACATCAGCTTCACCACTGCAGATGCAAAGAAGGTCACATTTGATACCGTTGATGGTTTGACCTTCTCCTTCCCTTCAGGTGCTACGAGTGGAACCTCATTTGCTGTCGGCGAAAAGGTTCAAGTAATGGCAACTGCTAGTTATGGTTATACAGTAAAATCGTTAGCTATCAAGGATCATGCTGATGTTCAAGTCGACAAAAAGACTGATGATAATGGAAATACTTATTATGAATTCATCATGCCTGATTATGATGTGACATTGACTGGTACTGTTGAAGCTGGTCAAGTTGTAACCCTTTCTGTCTTGGGAACTAAGATGCCTAGTAAAGCTTATGCAGTAACTATTAAAGTAGACGGTGTTTCATCAGCACCTTCGTATTCTTACAATTCAGGTAAGACTGATGTTTCTATGACATGGATTGTTGGTGATACATTGACATTCACATATACCACCTCTGATTACAGAACAGATGATGATATTTATATAGTAATTACTAAAACAGATGGAACAGTTAAAGAAGTTCAAATGACAGCAGGTTACTACAACTACTCAGCAACTGCTACTCTTGAAGCTGATTGGGCTTCTATTTACTTCAGTGTAGGAAGCACACTTACAACCAAGTAATTTAAACTTATATTAGTGCACGCATTTGCGTGCACTTTTTTGTTTTTTTAATATAATAATCAAGAAATGAGGATAGAATTATGAATAAAAAAAAGAAGTTATACTCCATTATCCTTTTAGGTGCTGCTTTATTGTCTTCATGTGGTAAGTCGTCTTCCATCGATAGCAATCCTACTACACCATCGATAACTGGGGGTGACAATAGCAATTCAAGTGTCGATAGATATTTAGTGTCTTTTAACGAGGTTATTGACTGCTCTATTCAATTAGATCATTCCGATAACAAGTATAAAGAAGGTGAGTTGGTTTCTATAGTATTGAATATAAGTAATGAATCTAAAGAATTCGATAGATTCGAATGTGACGATGTATCGATAGAAATCAATAGTTTTACATCAAATCGCATAGAAGCATCTTTTATAATGCCTAAAAAGAATGTGGTCATTGATGTGATTCTGAAAGATAAGGATTTAGATTCTTTTAGAATTAAAGAATTGAAGAACTATTCATCTTATGATGTTTCGTTAAAAGAAGGGGATAAATTCAAGGCTGGAGATAGTGTTGAACTTATATTGCCAGGGTCTTATTTTTCATCATCAGATGTATCTAACACATATATTCAAATAGATGATGAATATTACCATCCTTCATTGGTTGATTCTATCAATGGTTCTGCCACCTCTATGAGCCTATCGTTTGTTATGCCTAACAAAGACATATCTATTATTATTTCTACTGGAAACAATCAAATCAGCAACAAAGGATTTAAAGTTTCTTTAGATGAAAATGAATATGTCGATTTGATCGCATATAATCCAGAAGAAAAATATACTAGATTCTATGGTCGATTGGTGAGGAAGATTGGATATAAAGTGACATCTGTTCAATATAAGATAGGAGCTGATGGTCAATGGACTGATAACTATTCTTTGTTTGATATCAGCAATATTTGTAATTTATATATATCGGATATAACAGCAGATGTTGAAATAAAAGTTATAGGTGAATTTACAGGCGTTAGGACGATAACATATATAAATGAAGATGCCATTATTCCTACTACTGGTTCTTTATATTATGAAGGAACTGAAGGTGACACTTATAGTGTCTCCTTCAAGCCTCATCCTAAATATACTTTGACTGGCAAGCCGACATTTGAAGGTGTGGAAGTAAATGATGACGACGTCACAAACACTTATTTTAAATTGACCATAGGTCTATCTGATATAACTATTACTTTCCCGGCAAAAATAAATAATAAAATCACTGTATTAGATAACCATGATCTTGATTCTTATATTATCAAAAAGAACAATATAGAAACTGATTATTGTGCTTCATTAGCCCTCTTTAATTTCTATCCTACTATGAAGAGAGGAAAAGTTATTACTGCCGCTAGAACTATAGATTCTAACGGAACAAAGGGTAGTTGGTGTTATCCCTCTGATGACAGCTATGGTGTTCAATCTATCGAAATGAGAATGCCTAAATCTGGAGACTGTCAGATAGAAATAAATACTGATGATGGATTCACTATAGATATAGACAAAATAGATCATGGTTCTATGACTATTAATAGAGATACATTTAGAAAAAACGATAGAGTCTATTTTACAATCCAAACAGAATCAAATTTTTATAGATTTAATAAATTGATAGATTCAGAAACAGGTGAGACTATAAAGACTACCATGAATGAGAATAGTGGATACTTCACTATGCCTGAGAAGTCCTTGAAGCTCAAGGCCATAATAGTTGAAGTAGAAAAAGCTGATGTCAATTTAATTGGAGATTTGGATAAACTCGAGTCCATTGAGATTCAAGGAAATAAATCTTTGACTAGAATGAATAAAGATAAAATCTTAGGAACATTCATTGTTGGAGAAAACATAACTATACTACCGGTAACTTTAAAATCACAGTATCAAGATGATTATGTTGTTACTGTTAAAAAGAGAGTCAATGGAAATGAAGAAGAGATTAAATCTAATTATGGATCATATTCATTTTCGGTAGAAAAAGGACTTACTGATATAGTTGTATTAGTAGGAGAAAAAGCACAAGTAAAAAGCTTTAAAGCTACTATCAATAAGCCTGATGATGTAAAACTAACGTTTAGAGTCAATTATAAGTCGGTTACTTCTTTAGATGATACTTTGATTCCTGGTGATGATGGGAAAGCAAGACTAGAGATATTTGTAAATGGATATGCAAAACCATCGGATTATAATGTTCAAGTGTTGGATAATGAAAACAAAGAAGTTGTAGCTGTGTCTGGAATGATTAGTGTCGCTTATATGATTTATAGCGATATTACGATCAACATAACAGCTAAATAAAATGTGAGGATTCTATATGAAGAAATTTAAACTAATTGCTTTGATTTTGTTATTAGGTAGTGTTGCATCGTGTGGAAAAGAATCTATTAGCAATTCGACCATATCTTCCACTTCGAATAAAAAAACTGATATATCATCGACAAAGAAGGTAGAAACAATCGATGATAAATTCGATAAGTTGTTGTCTGATATGGCTTATGGATATAGATTTAAAACTACTGCCACAACATTGACTAGTGATGGATATTCAAATTATTGTCTTGATATAGGTGTAAAGGATAATGGATATGAGTTCATTAGATATGATTCAAAACAAAATCAAGAAGCGGATAGAAATTCTGTATATGTAGAATATTTCTATTCTTACGATCCAGAAGCTTTCACTCCTTTAGTATCTATGCCTATGTTAGATATTTCTAATAAGATAGATTATTATCCTTATACTATCAATGGCAAAAATCTCGAATGGTACGACTCAGGATATCAGAATATGTTCACATATTTTGAAAAGGATAATTATTTAGATGATGAGGGTACTTATACACTGGATGTCGAGGATGATTATGTTAAAACATATCTTCCTTTATTAGCCACTCAGTTTTTGCATGAATACACCAGAACTATCAAAGAATTTTCTTTCATCTATAACAAGGATAATGATGGATTTGATGTGAATATAGTGTTCAATCCTATCACCGGATCTTTCTCTAATACTGAATTAGAGATTCAAGGTCAAGTAATTCCAGGTGATGATTTTGAATTTAAACAAGCTGAATATACTAAGATTGGTGAAGAAAAAGAAGAGTTGAACCAAGTCTTTTCTAAATTAAAGAATAACAAGTATTCTTTTGTAGATACAACTTATTCAATTGATGAAAACAGCAATAAGACAGTCGAATCGAAATATTCAGGTAAAACAGATGGATCTAGTCTGATATTTGAATCGGAGACTTCAACGTCAAAGATGAATTTCTTATATAAGAATGTCGGAAACAATCAAATCCAACAAGCCAATAAACTTGGAAATGATTATTATGCTTATGGATCAGTTATCAATTCATCTATAACACCATTACTTCCTTCATTTGATATGTCTTCTATATTCTTTAATAAGATTGATGATAATAAGTATGTATATGATGGTAGAGCAAATTTCTTAAAGACGAAAACTTATAATTTTTCAGGTGAAGGCTTAGCTGTTACTTCGATGAGTGTAACTTTCGATGATGATTCAGTATTGTTTGAAATCGGATTTGATGGATCAACAAATATAGAAGAGGTCAAGTATACTTTCTTGAATGAATCTAATATAGCTGATAGTATAGAAATAAAAACTGATTGTTCTGATGTTGAACTATCGACTTTACTCGAAGGTTATTCTAAGGTACTGATTGGATTAGAAGAATTAATTGGTGGAAAAGATAACTTGAATCTCATTCCAGTGGTTGGAGGAAGACAATCTGTAGCAGGTCTTTATTATTCCGATGGAGTCGATGATGATGGTGAAGAAACAAAAAAGAAGTATTATGGAATAGAATATAGGTTGATTGGAATAAGTGGATTAGAACAAATAAATCTATATGAGACTAAATTGATAGAAGCCGGGTTCATAGCTACTAAAACTCAAGGAACTCATTTCTCTGGTGATTTGTTCACAAAAGAAATTCAAGTCAGTGGTGAGACTAAGACATTGAGATTGGAAGTTGCGTCAGGAACCACTTATCAGACATTAGCCATTGCAATAGATGTAGCATAAAATAAAACTGGATTATCAGTGTAATCCAATTTTTTTATTTATTTATTTATTCTCTAGTTAAGATAGTCGAATCAGACTTGCCCGAATCAGATTCAATAGTCAGTTTATATTCGTTATTTGATAATGCTATTGTGATTGAATATCCACCACACTCAAATGATAGATTATTATCTGAAATAGATACGTTTGTACCTGCATATTCTGTTTCATCATCTAAATTGAAGCCTTTTTTAAATGTGACTGAATATACATATTCATCTTTAGAATACTTATCAGTATTCTTTTTCTTCTCTACTTTAATTTGTACTTTTTGATTCTTGAATGGACTGGTTGAAGAGAATGATCCGGTGAATGTTCCATACATTTTGCTCAAAGAATCAAATTCACTTATCGTATTTATATCAAATGGAAGTTTAGAAGAGTCAGAATAGATCTTATATTCGACATATCCTCCATTTTCTTGAAGAAATTTGACTGTATCGATTTTTGAATCCGATAATTTGATCTCGGCTTTGATGACATTTTCAACATTATAAGAATCATCTAAATCAGAGAACGAGTCGAAGTAATAAGCAAATCTATCTGGCATTATGGTCAATGAATAAACATTTGTTTCTTTATCGAATGTGAAGGCTTCGATTGGCTCACTTCTTCTAGGCATAGAGTAGGATAAATCAGTTATATACGATCCATCGCTATTCTTTTCTTTTTCTTCTTTATAGTAGTATGTTCCATTCTCTTTTGTGATTTCATGTACATATCCATCTTTGACTAAAGCACCACTGAAATTATTATCATCGATTTGATAGAACATTACAGAGGAGGATATATATCCTTCGAGATGAGGCATTTTAATATTGCTTATATTTGATACATTTCTTTCAAAACTATAAGGATTGCTAAATAAGTTATCAAAAGCTGATTTCAATGCATCATGATAGTCTTTGTGCTCATATGGAACAGGTTTATTAGCTTCGTGATCAACGTTTTTGTCATTGTTAATAGTGAAGTCGATTTCATAATGGAATGGAGATCCATCCTTATCATTAGCTTCCTTACTAACTATATGGAATGAATCTATGGAGTCGTTCTTAACTATAATTTTAAATTCATCAAAACTCATTATGGATAAGATTGCTATTTTTGATGTGAAGTTTCTAGCAGCCTTATATCTATTACCTGCTGTTTGACCATCTTTTGAGAAATCCAAGTAATAGTTACCATCATTATCCTTATCGAAGAAACCTGAATCACTTGTTTCATCGTAGAATGGATTTGATACCATTGACCAGGATAAAGATCCTTCTCCATCTGAGGCTTTGGTCAATACTAGATTGTTATTTTCATCTATATCATATGTTCCGACATATTCATTAGAATCTTCAGTGATTTTAAAATAATCTAAGCTTCCTTCTTCATCCCCGACTTTTCTATCGTAGTGATAAGAATCATCGCTGAATTTAGTTGTGAATGTTGTTGTTTGATTTAAGTCATCACCATCAAAATCTTTGATGGTTCCATTTATAGTCAATCCGGTTTTCATGGATTCGAACAAATCGAATAAGGACTTAGTCGATTTAGAAGTAGATGAATTGTTAGTGGATTGTTTGTTAGTCGATGATGGGTTTGTACTAGGCTTAGATGTGTTGGATGTTGTGTTTGTGCCACTGCAGCCGACCAACAACAAAGTTAAAGATAAAATAGATAGATGTTTAGATTTCATGATTTCCTTCTTTCATTGGCCTTAAGATTTAACACTATTGTGCGATATTTATTCAAGAGAAGATTTAAACAATTTGATTTAAACCAAAAAGCAGCCATTTTATAATGGCTGCTTGATGATAATTTTGATTACCAATTAGTATCTGGAACTGATAAAGCACTGCTGAATACATGAATTTTTGCAGAGTTTTGTGCGACACCATTCCAACTATTTAAATATGGACTCACTGATATTTCGTATACATTTCCGTTTATAGTCTTTGTATAGAGTTTATAGGCGGCGTAAGTATCGTTGTAATTTGATTTGTCGGTTAAGGTCCAACCTTCTTCTACTAATTTTGCCTTATAGTTTTCTATGAATTCATCTCTTGCAGTTTCATTTTCAAATTTCTTGGTTTCAAAGTAACAATCGTTATGACCGGCATCATATAATGAATTTGTATGAGCGATTGTATTTTCCCATCCTGGCTTTGCATATAAGTAAGGAACAACATTGTCGATTTTCCATGCTACCATTTCATTATATAAAGAACTATTTGCTTCCTGGAATGAAGTAGGTTCATCGTGTTCTTTAGCCTTGGTCCAGTCTATATCGATGGTAGTAGAATCATAATGAGAATAATTGGCTTCGATTGTGATTTCTTCTTCAAAGGATTCTAGTTTTGTAGAAATCTTAGATACATATCCATCAGTGATATAGAGATTTCCTTGATCGATATATTGACCATTCATATAAGGAAGATATAAGCACTGACCTACGAATTGACCATTCTTTCCATTTCCGCCACGTGATACATATGCACCATTAGAATTTTTATCAGCGAAGATATCAGCTGAGAAAGCAAAGGTTGGATAACGATTTACTGTATCGCTCTGGAATGGAGTTGTATGGGTCTTTTCAATATATAAATCTTTGGTAGTATCATTGTAACTATACTCATAGTATCCAGTATCAGTCTTTTTAATACCAGTATGTGTTGTTTTACCATTTATAGTTACTACTTGGTCAATAGCATCTTCATTAAACTTCATTGTGTACATATTGACTGACGATCCGTAATCCAATGAGTACTTAACTGTATAGTTATGGCTTGAAGCTGAAGCATTTCTTGCTGTTTCGATAGTGTCATGATAAGTCTCATGTGTGAAAGGCTCTATATGTTTTATTTTAGCAGTGCCTATTTCTGAAATGGTTCCAGTAGCTATAAATCCGTATTTGGTGTCAGGATCAGATTCATTTGTTGCGGCAGGATCTACGATCATGGTGACTCCATCGATCACTCCGTTTGTGACGGAGAAATACAAGTCATCCAAAGCTACATTAGATCTTCTTAACAACATTAAAGGAATCAAAGTTTCATAGTAATATCCACCGATGTAGTGATATGTTTTTCCTCCATCGAATGTTGCGAAATCTTCATAGGAGAAATAATCACTTTCTCCTCCAGTCACTCCTAAGAAGTTGGCGTAGTTAGTGTCAAAGCTTCTTTTAAGTCCTTCATCATTAGTCAAAGTCTCTTTTGCGAGTTTATTATTTATATCGATGTATTCTTTGGAAAGACTAGAGCCATTTCTTACATAGGCTTGGTTCATTGCTTCTTTTTGCTTGATATTATCGTATGCAGTTACTGAGTATGCATCAGTTAAATTGTATTCAAGGTTAAATAAATATGAATCGTCATTTTCTTCGAATATGATTTCTAAATCAGTATCACCTTCTTTTGTGGAATTCAATTCATAGTCATAATCGTAGAGCTTTTCGTTAATATTGAATTTAGCTGCTCCGGTGATAGTCTTGAACATGTCTTCGTTCATAGCTTCACCTTCTTCGACGGTTACTTCCATCTCAGAATAGACGGATTCATCATCCGCCATTGTGGCTTTGATGATTACAGTTCCAAACTTATCAGGCATTGAAGTTAGCAAAGCTTCCTCTTGCTCCTGATTTTCTAATCTAGAAACTTTAACTATGCTTTCATCGGATGAAGTCCAATTGACATCCTTGTTTCCATATTCATCTACGATTGCATAGATAGATCTTTGTTGATTAGGATAGAGATTTCCCATCATCTTAAGCTTAATTCTGTCATCAGTATGGAGCTCTTTGTTAGAAGAGGTTGTATCTTTTCCTGTGCCTGATGTGTTAGGCTTTGGTGTGGGTGTAGTACTAGGATTGGTAGAAGGTTGTGTAGATGGTTCTGTTGTCTTGCCACACGATCCTAGCAATGTTAATAATATTAGTGTAGAAAGAGCTATTTTATTTTTTCTCATTTGTTTTTATTCCTTTCGTTTTATCTATGAGGGCTAAATTATAAAGGCATAAATTATCCTAGTCAAGTGATTAGATAACACAAGCATCACTTGTCAAATAAACATCGATAATATGAAATATGGTTGTTTGATTCTCTTTAATATTTTTTGTAATCAGTCTTTTATATTTTTGATAAAATAATAAAAGTTAAGTGCTTACACAAGAGCAATAAAGGATCAAAGGAGAAACTGTTATGGAAAAAAGCTATTTTACTTCTAAGAACAATGTAAAAGCTAAAGATTATATGAATATATTGGATGATGCAGAGGAGCATGATAAGTCTAAATCATACGATAGCTTACCTTTTGCTTATAAGCATGTAAAATTGAAAAGTGAGTATATAAGTGAAAATGTACTCCTTTCAGTGAATCACTTAAAAGTATTCTATAAGAAGAAACACTTCTTAAAGAAGGAATACATCAAAGCGGTTCATGATATCAGTTTTAAAATTCATAAAGGTGAAATCTTTGGAATAGTAGGAGAAGAGGGAAGTGGAAAGACTATTACGGCTAAAGCTATAGTAGGGGAAGAAAGCATAACTTCTGGTGCTGTTTATTTTAAAGGTGCACGTATTGCAGCTGGAGACAGATGGAACAGGAAGGAAATAGAGTGGTCTAAGAAAAATGGAAAGAAGGAAATCGAAAGATTAAAGAACGCTAAGACCGTAGAAGAAGTTGAGAATCATCCTTCTAAAGTCGATAACCTTTATGTAGGAAAAGAAATCTTGGATTATTCTTTAGTTCGCTCTAAATATGCAGTATCTACTAGATTCTTAATCTATAGTGAATTGAGCAAAGGGCATTCCTTTGATTATGCTTTGAAGTATATAGAAGCATTAGCCGAGAGTTTTATCGGTGGTACTTATGATAGAAGCAAATACTTCTTTATAAATGATCAGGAAGCTAATGAGAATGGATATCACTTATTGAGAAGAATTAAAGTGTTGACTGAGAAGGACGTATTGGATTCCTTACTTCCAACTAACGATTTAGCTCTATTGATTCAATCTAGAATTAATACAGTAAAAATGAATATAAAGTTGATTAAAGAAGAACAGACAAGAAAAATCAAGCAAATAAAATTCGATAATGAAAATAATGATTATAGATTGAGAATTCAAATACAACCTTTGTTCTTAAATGCATTAGACCCTGATATGAATGTTAGAGATGTTTTGACTAGTAGAATCAAATCTTTAAACAATGCTGCTATTGCAGAAAGAAGCTCTAAGGCTTTGAAAGAAGTCGGACTAGTTTCAAGTTACTTCTCTTTATCGGTTAAAGATTTGAAATCTTTTGAAGCAGTTAAAGTTGAATTGGCCGCGGCTTTAGCTGCTAACCCTGAACTTTTGATAGTCAATGATCTTCCTAAGACATTGACTAAAGAGGAAGAAGAGGAATTTATTGAGTTGTTGAGAAAACTTAGAAACAGCAGAATGATCTCTATTCTTTTCATGAGCAGAAATCTTAATTTGGCTAAGCAAATTTGCGATACTATCAGCATTCTTCATGATGGAGATATGGTCGAATTAGCAAAGAAGGATGAGCTTTTGAACAATCCTATTCATCCTTATGGAAAAGCTTTTGTTAAGGCTTTTGAAAAAGACGATGGTGATCATAAAGTCAATTATGATTCATCGAAGAAACGTGATTATTCAAAGGAGAAACCGACATTCCAAGCAGTCATTCCAGGTCATTATGTCTTGTTCGATACTAATGAAGCTATCGCTTATAAGAGCTTGATTCAAAGCCAAAACAAGTTTAATAAGTGACCGTTTAAATCCTTTAGTCAATTATCTAGTTTTATCTTTTATCAGTTAAATCATTTACTTGTTTAAGTATTTGATTTTCATCTTACAATGAATATAAGGAAAGAATTCTATTATGAGCGATACGAACAATAAAGAGCAAAAGAAAGAATGGTCAACTTTTAAAAAATGGATAGTATCTATATTGATAATATTATTGACTTTAGTTGTTATTTTAGGAGGGACTATATGCGCTTTGTATATACGTTCTGCAACGTATAAACCTAATACTCAAAAGCCGAATATAGATACGAAAAGCGAATTCGTAACTCAAGGAAATGAGAATGGTACAAAAAGAGCAATCTATGATAAGGACGGTAATAGATTGCAGATAAAAGGCATCAATGCTGGGAATGTACTTGTTCAAGAAGGATGGATGAGCCCATTCGACAATGATCCTAAGAAAGATGAAGATGGAAATCTTATAAAGGATAATGATGGTAATTTAACTTATGCGGAGTTCACTCAGGAAGACTTTGAAGAAGGATTGTCAAATAATTCAAATTTAAAAGATAACAAAGATGAATTGATGAATCTTTACTATAAGTCTTTCTTCTCTGAAGATGACTTTAAGAAAGTTAAAGAATTACAATTCAATACCATTAGACTTCCTTTCTATTGGCGAAATATTTTAAATGACGATTTTACTAGAAAAAATGAAAGTGTTGCATTCTCTTATTTAGATTGGTTCGTAGAGCAATGTAAGGTTAATGATTTATATGCTATCTTAGATTTGCATGGTGTTCCTGGAAGTCAAAACGGTTTTGAGCATTCGGGATTGTTCTTAGAGCAACCAACATTTTGGCATAACGAGACATACGAGAATGCTGTCATAGATTTATGGGACTATGTCAGTGAACATTACACAAACAATAGAAAAGATATCGCCCCTTGGATTTTATCTTATGATGTCATAAATGAACCTCAATCTTCAAAGAATAAAAATCAAGATAAATATTGCACTGATTATCAAGATAAATTATATAAAGTTATAAGAGAAAACAATGATCAGCATCTTATCACATTAGAGTTCATGTGGGACTATTCAGTATGCCCTAATCCAGATAAATATGGATGGTCTAATATCATGTATGAATTGCATCAATATAATTGGAATAGCAATCTTATCAATTTGGAAACATTCAAATCTTACTTCGATTCGAAATTATTAGGTCACGATTATGATGTTCCTATCTATATAGGTGAATTTAACTGGTTCGAAAATTTGGATAGTTGGAAGAAATGTTTGGTCGATTGGTACGATGATAGAGGATATGGTTGGACCATATGGAACTATAAGACCACAGTAACTGGTGGCTGGACTTCATCTTGGGGTGTTTATACAGCACAGATGAAATTAAATAAGAAAAATGAAGAAACTAAAGTAAATATTCATACTTGTACTTTAGATGAATATAAGAAGGCCTGTGAATTAGTCAAGACGGAAAATTGTGCTACTTCTTTTACATATAATATGATTAACACGTATAACACTGAATGGAAAGTTTAAATAGTATAATTAGATAGAAGACAATATCACGATTTTGAAATAGTGATATGATATTCGTGTGTTATATGATGATCCATATAGTTATAGAAAGGAATTATAAAATATGATTTATTTAATTTTGTCTATTGTGAGTTTAGTTCTTTGTGTAGTTTCTGGATATTTGATTGTTGTTGGCAATACTGTTTTGGTTAACAAGACTTGGGAAAAAGTCGATGGATTCTGGTCTGAGCAATTAGCTACAAACGTGAGAAATACTTCTATTGTTCTACTCGTTGTTTTTATCGTGCTAGCAATTGTTTTGTTTGTTCTTTTTCTTAGAAAGAAAAAGAATGATAAGAGACGTAAAGAATTAGAAGAAAAAGAGAAGAATAAGTAAAATAGAAAAGCTCAATGACCTAATCATTGAGCTTTTTTAAATCAAATTTTTTCTTATTTATTATCGTCGTTCTTTACTTTATCATCTTGTTCTTTCATAGCAGAGATGGATTCTGTGACAACATTTGCTATGGAAGATATTTTAGTTATATCGGATGGGATGATCAACTTAGTAGCTTTACCATCTGCGACTTTAGATAATGTCTCATAGGATCTGATTGTTAATACAGCGTTAGATGGATTGGCCTCATTTATCATTTTTATTGCTTCAGCCTCGGCTTTTCTCACCATCAATTCACCATCAGCCTCAGCTTTTTTGACTTTGAGAATTGCCTCAGCTTGAGCCTCGGCTTTTTTGATAGTTGCTTCTTTCTCAGCTTCTGCATTTAATATTGCTGCCTCTTTGTTACCTTCAGCGATAGTTATTGCGGAGGTCTTTTCACCTTCAGCTATCAATATCTTTTCTCTCTTTTCACGTTCCGCTCTCATCTGTTTTTCCATTGCAGATTGAATATCTTTTGGAGGCAAGATATTTTTGACTTCGACACGCGTGACTTTGATTCCCCAAGGATCGGTGGCGTCATCAAGGATTTGTCTCATCTTAGTGTTTATGATGTCACGACTGGTTAGGGTTTGATCCAAGTCCAAATCACCGATAATATTTCTCAGTGTCGTGGCAGATAATGCTTCTATACCTGCGATAGGATTCTCTACTCCATAGGTGAATAATTTAGGGTCAGTCACATTGAAGAAGACGACTGTATCTATTTGCATAGTGACGTTATCTTTTGTGATGACGGGTTGAGGAGGAAAATCATAAATTTGTTCCTTCATCGAGACTTTCTTTTGAATTCTATCCACAAACGGGGCTAGGAAATGAATTCCTGTGTCCCAAGTACAAAGATATTTTCCTAATCTTTCAATTACGTATTTATCTGTTTGGTTTACTATCTTAAGTGAGCAAAGCAAAATGATTAAGAGTATAAATACTATTACTGCAAAGAATGAAATAATGATTATTGCTACTGTTGGCATTTTATAATCCTCCTTTAATTAGATTTTTTGACAAGAAGTTTATTTCCTTGTATGGAAATAACTTCTACGATTGAATCGACTTCTATTGTATCATCTTCATCTCGTTTGATAGCATTCCAAATGATATCATTGATTTTTACTTCACCTTTTTCTAGAGAAGTTATTCTTTTTACTACGATTCCTTTTTTCCCTATCATAGTATCTACATTTGTCTTTGAATGGAGATGAACAAGTCTCTTTTGGAGTATAGGTCTTATTACTAAGAAAGTTATTAATGACACTCCAACAAAGACAATAATCTCACCCCAGTATGGCATTCCAGGAATAAAAGTTATGGCGAAAGCTACTATAGCTCCAACACAAAACCATACTGAAACTAAAGCTTCAGTCAACAGCTCAGCCATCAAAGCTAAAGCGAAGATTACGGCCCAAACTATTAACATTATTGTAAGTTCAGTCATTACTTAATCTCCTTTCTTAAATCTATGATCAATAAGTTTTCTTTTTGATCATAGTGGCATTCATATTTTAGAGTACTTTTTGAGAAATCATGATTTATAAGATTCCCAATCTTTGATACAAAATCTGTAGAGGATACTCTGACATATGATTTCCCACCAGAGAGAACAAACATATTCTCTTCTGGATACTTTTTAGACTCATAATCATCTTGACTGATTGGATGAAGAGCAATTTTATAATTGCTTTCATCCAATCCTAACATAACAGCATAACTATTAGCTAATATATCTACTCCAGGTTTGTTAATAGTTATATTAGTTGAATAAATAGTTGCTATTGCATTCTTTTCGCTTTTAGAAAACCATTGAAACATGTATACCTCCTTTAACCAAATACATAATACAAGCAAATTCAAGAAAATTCAATTAAATTCAAGATTAATTATATAGTTCTCATTTAAGCGCAATTCAATTATGCAGCTTAAATGAGAATGATAGAATAAATGATAGAATAAATGATAGAATAAATCCGTTAGATTTAGAAATTATTAAAGAAATTCAGAATAATAAATACATAACTATAATCCAGTTAGCGACTGATTTAAATAAATCTCAGGCTACAATTCAAAGACACATGAATACTTTGATTAAAGAGAACAAAATCAAAAGAATTGGATCTAAGAAGACCGGCTATTGGGAATTGAATTAAATATCGTCTATTAATTCTCTATGAATTCAAATGATAATAATTAAAGAAAATGAATGGATTTTTTGGAGGTTTGATTTAAAGGATAATTGAAAGCCTACCTGGGGGCGTTGCTGAAATTATACGCTACCAGTCTGTCGCCAAATTTAAATGCGATTTCAAATCTATCCTCATAAAGCTTAATACTCTTAATCAGTGTAGAGAGAACAGCTTGGGTATCCTTAGGGTTATCTAGGCTGTTTTTTATTTTGTCCGCATAATCAGCAAAGGCACAGCGAATAATGTCTGGGCTCAAATCGAAAGCTTGAACGCAAGTGGAGATTTGTGATTCAACAAGCCTAGACTCAATGTCTATACGCTCTTTCTTCTCCATGTAGAGCTCTTGGTTGATAGTTCCATTAAGATACAAATCAAGAAGCTTTGAGGACTGAGTCTTTAGCTCGTTAGCACGCTTGTGGAGAGCACCAACATCACTAGACTTCTTAATCTCCTTCAAGGCTTTATTGCATTCTTTTACATACGCAGAGATAACCTTTTCATCCGTAAAGAAATCTTGCACGGCAGCAAGAACGGCATCTTCGATAGCTTGCTTATAGACATAGCCCTTAGGCTCTTTCTTACGACAACGATAGTAATAATACGCTTTGCCTTTTTTAATCGATTTATAACCCACCATAGCTTCACCACAGGAATGGAAGATGAGACCAGTCAATAAATAAGAAGTCCCCTTGTCCTTAGGAACTACTCTCTTATGTTTCTGCATAATCACTTGAACGGAGTCATACAAGTCATGAGAGATGATAGGAGGAACAACCCCAGAATATATAGCTTCACCGAAATGATAATCCCCCATGTAGACAGGATTCATAAGCATTTGCCTGAGATAACTATCATTGAACCACTTACCAGCACGAGTCTGAATATTTTGCTTTTTAAGAGTTTCACGAAGAGCCTTAAAGGTCATGCCCTTATTAAAGCAATCATAGATCAATTGGACATTCTTAGCTTCCTTCTCAACAATTTGGAATTTGTTTTCCTTGTCAGCAATATAACCGTAAGGAATAGTACCGAGGATGCGACCCTTAGCGCCAGCTACCTTCATACCCTTCTTAGTTTCCCTTGAAAGGTTTTTGGAATAGTACTCATTCATCCCTTCAAGAACGGATTCAAGAATGATGGATTCGGGAGAATCATCCAACTGCTCCAGGACTGAAATAAGTCTAACTCCATTGTCCTTAAGAACTTTCTTAGAAACAGCAGAGTCAATACGAGAACGTGCAAAGCGATCAAGCTTATGAACAATAACAACTTGGAATTCATGACTTTTAGAATCTGAAAGCATATCAAGGAAAGCAGTACGACCTTCAGTAGTAGTTCCAGACTTAGCCTCATCAACATAGAAGCGGATAATCTCATAGCCCATCCTAGAAGCAAACTCATTGATGGCATTCTTCTGTGCTTCGATAGAAAATCCATCCGCTTGGTTCTCAGAAGAGAAACGGCAGTAGCCAACAGCAGGAATCATTTGGAGACCTCCTTAAGCTCATATGGAGTAGTATTAGCGTTAAAAGTTAAAGTGTAATCAGAATAGTCGAAAGATTCAGGAGAGTAGATAAAAGATGAAGTTTTAGAATCGATTAAAATACCATACGCTATGCGATCTTGATTGAGGTTCTTAGAGGTATATAAGCTTGCAGATTCGCCATTAAATAAAGGGCTATCAACATTGATAATTTTTTTAGAATCCTCATAAAGTTTATTTAGTGCTTCATTATTAAAATCAACGGAAATTGCTAGAGAGTTAGAATAAACTTTCAAAATAATGCTTGTATAAGCAAAGGGTAAAGACTGAAGTTTTGCATCACGCCAAATAAAATCACTATCAGTAAGCCCATGCTCAATGTTAACTACATCAGCTAAATCACGATAATAACAATTAATATAGTCAAAACTAAACTCGTATTTATCAATTTTAAGAGTTTGGTTTTCTTTCAATTGGATAGTTCTTAGAGGCTTTTCTTCATTAGAACAAGAACCTAAAGAAAGACAACTAATCAAAGCAAGTGCAGATAGAATTATTTTTTTCATTATTTATTTCCTCCTTCATTTTTATCATTACTATTAAGACCTAATTCATCCTTAAAATCAAATAATGCCGATTTATTTAAATGTTGACTTTTAATAAATTCAACAACAACTTTTTGAACGCTTTTGATATCCTTAGAAGTCATACCATGAAAATCCTCATTAAGGACATTTAGAAGATGAAAAATGGCAATATCCTTAGGATCATCTCTTTTATCATCGGGTTCCAATAAATAGGCATACCCAGAGATAAAATCATCAAAAGCTATTTCAAGGGAGCATGGAGATAACCGAATATCGCTGTCATTAACTTTAACAATATCTTTTTCAACTCCTTTCTTATAAACATCATCCCCCATAAGGTCATAAACATCTACGTCAAGAATCTTAGCGAGTTTTTTCCCCAAGTCAAAAGGAAGTCTCTTTTCCCCATTTTCGCACTGACTAATAAAAGTGTGCCACTTCATTCCGGCTAACTTAGCAAGTTGAACTTGAGTAAGCTTGTTTAGTTTTCTGTATTTACGCAAATTATTCATCGTGATTCTCCTATATATTTAGTATACACCAAAATGGAAACATTTTTAATTCTTTTTCTTGACACCCAAATGGTGACATGGTAGTATTTGATTACACCAAAAAGGTGACAAGGAAGGACACAATACAAATGAAAGACTACGTAAGACAACAAAAGCAAGTCTACCTCGACCGACTCAAGCATATTCAAGAGAAACTCTTTGACTACCAAATGCAGCTTGAAGAAATGGAAGATGACCTCGATAACGAGGAAAGAGATGCCAAAGATGATGACTACGACGACTGGTGTGCCGACTTAAGTGCAGAAGTGGCTGATGCCGCTTCTAACCTCTCCGATATTAGCTGTGACCTTGAGGAGCTCATAAACGACAAAGAAAAGGAGGGCAAAAAAGATGATTAGCTTCAATGAGTACTTCGAGTTCTGTAAGGCACTAAAAATGAAGCCATGTAGATACGAATCTCTTCAATGCTACTTCCTTTACAAGAAGCAAGTAGCTGAAATAAAGGAGAAGAAAGCTAATGGATAACCTAATAAAAGATGATTATTGTCATATCTGTAAAGAGCCGCTTAAAGATTATCCAAACAACGGAGAGCCGTTAGTTCACGGAGTAGTATGCAAAGCTTGCAACTTTAAACTAGTCTTACCCATTAGATGGCTTATGAGAGAGCACCATGCTCTAGTCGATTCTTTACCACTCTATTATGAAAGCGATGAAGATATCCTTAGGCATGTCGTATCAATTCCAGAAATCAAGAAGTTTACAAGGAAAAACATTGAAGCGTGTTTTAGTGGCGATGAGGTAAGGCTAGATATTGACACGGTACCACCATTCGTTTACTACCCTAGCTACATGATTGCTTGCAGAGAAGATGATTGGCAATTCTTCATGGGCACCGAGCATGTATTCGACAACCTAACAATAGACACTGAAGAATTATTATTTACTGAATACTTAAGCCGAATACTTCAGATAATGCACGCATTAAAAAAAGAGAAACGTATGGATTTCATGATAATTCCTAGAAATTTAGTAGATGATAACCTACGACCAAATTATGACAAGATGTTAAACAATGCCAGGAGAGAATTAAAACAATGAGATACATAAGACTGTCATCTAAGTACGGAAACCTATTCTTAAGAAAAAGCAAATTTGAAGGAGTTCAGTTCATTCAAGATGAGAATGGCGAGCCAAGACTAGGAATAGTCTTTGGTGCTACGACAATCGCAGTAGATGACACAAAAGAGAATAGAAAGGCTCTTAGATTACCATGCCAAAAAGATTAACAATCAGTAAGAAAAAACTTCTCGATAGTTTAGTAGCTGGATTCACAATCTCTAAAACACCATTCCGAAATGAAAAGCTATACTGCCTATCAAGATTTATCGTTACTAACAATAACTTTTGGTTCACCTTCTACATTGATGCTACGGAAGGAAGAGTCACAATCACTCACGAGATTAATACCTCCTACCAATGGGAGGATAGGAAGAACATCCACAAGCTTTGCGAAATCTTTAATGAGAAAAATGACCAGTATCTAATTGAAAAGTTCATGCAAGGATTTGAAGGAAGAATAGGCGATGATGTCTACTTCACTCTTGTATTAGCTACGAAGCTCCTCACAAAGATAATCTTCCCTCACATCAAAAAGATTGTAGGAGAGAAGGAGGAAAAATGAATAAGCTGTGGAAGAAAGCAAACATACCCAAGACAATAACAACTCCTCGAAAGATTGAAAGGAGAAAGGAAGAAATTAGAATGTTACAAGTAAATAAGAAAACCTTTGATGAAGCACAGAAAATAACTGGATTAACTACGGTGGCTTTTGCTGAAAAATTAGGTTTGAAAGTTAGATCATATCGCTCTAAAAAATCAGACAAGAGTAAGAATTTTACCCTCAAGCATATTTTGCGAGCTCAAGATTTATCTGGAATTCCAATAGCAAATTTTTTTATAGAAAAATGTCACCAAAATAGGCAAATTAAATAATGACCTTTATAACAGGCAATGCATTCATCGACTATGTAACCGAGCCTTATCTCAAGTCTATGAAGGAAATCAATGAAACGACCTACATGGATCCAAAGGGAAGAGTGTTCGAGAGACAAGTGAATCCAGACACTGGCAACTACTGGCTAGTGCTCATCAAAGATATTAAAAAGGAGAAAAAGAAAGATGATCAAATTAGAAATCCAAGCCGAAACGATTCCAGAACTTGTCAAACAGGTCCAGGAATTAGCCAAGAACTTCAATGCCGAAAATGTTTCTAGAACAACCATTATGCAACCTAAGGTCGAAACAAGAGAAGCAGTTGAAGTAACTAAGGCTCCTATCAAAGAAGAGCCTAAAAAGGAAACCAACGCTGAGAAGTTCGTTAAGGAGATTAAAGCTGCTGCACCTTCGACAGATGATTGCCGATTAGCTTACATTGATGCAACACACGCAGGAGTCACCAAAGCACAAATCAAAGCAATCCTTAACGAATTAGGCGCTGAAAAGATAACAGCTATTCCCGAAGAGAAGAGACAGCTATTCATCGATAAAGTCAAAGCTCTTACCAAGGAGTAGATATGCCACCTAGAGCACATGCCAAACTCAGTGCATCGGGCTCTTCAATGTGGATCAACTGCCCAGGAAGCTATGGCCTAACCAAAGACCTTCCGGATGTAGAAACATCCTTTGCTGAAGAAGGAACGAGGGCGCACGCCTATTGTGAGTATCTCGTAAGAAAGGATGTTAACAAGGAAGTAAATCTTAAGGAAGTTATTCCAGATAACAAAGAGATGGAAATATGCGGAAAAAGCTATCTCGAATTTATATGGGATAAATACATCGACGACCGGGAAGACTTCCCACTGGTCGAAGTAGAACAGAGAGTCGACTTCTCTCCCTGGGTAAAAGAGGGATTTGGAACATGCGACTGCTTAATGGTCAAGAAAGACAAACTGGTTGTAATCGACTTCAAATACGGAAAAGGAGTCAAAGTTGAGGCTAAAGGAAATACCCAGTTAAGACTGTATGCCTTAGGAGCTTTAAACAGATTCGACTTATGGGACTTTAAAACCATTGAGATGAACATCTTCCAACCTAGGTTAGATCACATATCGACTGAAGAGATTCCAATAGAAGAGCTGATGCAATTTGGAGAGTTTTCTAAGAAGGCTTCTACTCTTGCCTACTCCTGCAAAGGACCGCTCAAAGCTGGACCTTGGTGCCAGTTCTGCAAGGTCAACGCAGTCTGCAAAGAAAGAGCTAAGAAGCCATTAGAGACGATACGAAAGATTCTTGAAATAGGAGGAAATAAACAACAGTGCAACAAGAATTGAAAAATCCCGAACTCCTTAGCGATAAGGAAATCGAGAAGCTTCTTCCAGAGCTAGCTGACGTAAAAGCCTGGATCAAGAAAGTCGAAGACTACGCCTTAGAAAAGGCAAAACAAGGAACTAAGTTCCAAGGCTACAAGCTCGTTGAAGGTCGTTCAATCGCTCACTACAAGGACGAGAACGCCCTTATTAAGAGACTTGAGGCAAACGGCTATGACAAAGCCATCTTCTATAAGCCAGCCGAACTTATTTCCGTAAGTGACTTTAAGAAGATAGTTAAAAGAACTTATCCAGAGTATGAGGATCTAATCGAGAAACCTCAAGGAAAACTCACCTTAGTTCCCGACTCCGATAAGAGACCCGAATTCAACGCTGTGTCAGCAGCCGAAGAATTCAAGGATGAGCTCAAGTCATCAAATAAGACTGATGACAATGACGATTTAATTTAATGAAAGGAAAAGAAAAATATGGCACAAAAAGAAGAATTTAAAACAAGAGCAGTAATCAAGAAAGTAAGACTCTCATACTGCAATTTGTTAGAACCTACCTCATTCAGCAATGAAGAACCTAGATATCGTACAGATATCATCATTCCTAAGAACGATACTAAGAATATCGATGCTGTCAAATTTGCAATTAGCGAGGCTATTAGGAAAGCTCAGCAAAATGGTAAGCCATTAGCTGGAGAAGACTTAAAGAAAGCCAAAGCAACAGGCAAATGGCATTCTGCTCTTAAAGATGGTGATGTTGAAAGAACAGATGATGAAGCTTATAAGAATTCCTACTTCTTATCCGCTTGGAAAGCTTCAAAAGATGGTCAACCAGATATCATTGACTTAACCGGTAAGCACATCACTAAAGATACTCCCGATGCTAATGAAAAAATCTATAGTGGTTGCTATGTAACTATCTCAGTTAACTTCTTCGGATATGAAAATAGAGGAAACATGGGAACTGGAAGCAGTATTGGAAATGTTCTTACCTTTGAAAAAGGCGAAAAGCTCGGTGGAAAGATTGAAGCCACATCCGAGTTTGCTGACGATATCAAAGAAGCTCAAGACGAAGCATCCTTGCCCGATGACAGTGCAGTAGACGCTTCTGACGATGATCTCCTTTAAAGAAAAATACCGCAGAATACTCCATATAGACTTAGAAACCTATTCTTCAAACGATATCAAATACGGTGCCTATAAATATGCAGATGCCGACGACTTTGAAATAATGCTCGTCGGCTATGCATACGATGATGATCCAGTAAAAGTTATCGATGTCGCCTCAGGGCAGAAGATTCCCGATGAATTCATTCATGACATCAGAGATCCCACTATCCTGAAGGTGGCTCATAACGCCACATTTGAAAGAGTATGCTTCTCAAGATTAATCCTAGGTAAGGGCAAGTACTTAGACGCACATGGATGGTTCTGCACGATGGTCATGGCTTCTATGCTCGGACTTCCTAAGTCCTTAAAAGATGTAGGAAATGCATTGGGTCTACCAGAAGAAGACAAGAAGAAAGCAGTGATAGGAACTAAGCTGATTAGTTTCTTCGCAGTTCCGCAAGAACCTAAAAGAACTAACAACTACAGGAAGAGAAATCTTCCAGTTAATGATGAAGACAAATGGAAGTTATACATTAGCTATAACATCAATGATGTAGTAGCCGAAAGGGAGATATTCAAGCGAGAAACGGCACTTCTTGACCTAACTGAAGATGAGTACGAGATGTACTGCCTAGATGCCAAAATCAACGACCTTGGAGTCGGCGTGGACGTTAAGCTATGCACTAACATTCAAAACTACTTAGACAAGCAAAGCGTTCACTTCGATGAAAGACTAAAAGAAATAACCAAGCTCGAAAATCCTAACTCAACTCAGCAAATGATTGGCTGGCTTAATTCCAAAGGTATTCATACTAAGACCATAGGGAAAGAGACAGTAGCTAATCTACTTCAAAATACTGATGACGAAGAAGTGGCAGAAGTGCTTACCATCATGCAATCAACAAAGAAAACATCCGTCAATAAGTATTCAACGATGCTTAATTCATCAATCTATGATCCACAGGAAGACCTTTGGAAATGCCATGGAACTCTTCAGTACTGCGGAGCCTCCAGGACTTGGAGATGGGCAGGAAGACTGATACAGACTCAAAACCTCCCAAGAAACACCATAAAGTTCCTCAAGGAAGTAAGACAGTATGTACTAGACAATGACTTTGAATCCATCGAAATTCTATATCCAAACACCATGCAGATAATGTCTGAGCTTATAAGAACAGCAATGATTCCAAGGAAAGACTCAAGATTCGTAGTTGCCGATTACAACGCCATCGAATCAAGAGTCGCAGCTTGGCTTGCTGATGAGAAATGGAAGCTTAAAGCATTCGAAGAAGGTAAGGGAATCTACGAAGCAACAGCTTCAAAGATGTTCAATATCCCAATCGAAAAGATTAGCCACGATTCACCAGAAAGAGCTAAGGGTAAGGTTGCTGAACTAGCTGGGCAATACCAAGGCGGTGTTGAAGCCTACAAGCGATTCGGAGCCGATAAGTATGGTTGGAGCGATGAGCAGATAAAGCGTCTAGTCACTATATGGCGAGACGCCAATCAAGGAATCGTGAGATTCTGGTCACTCTTGGATAATGCAGTAAGAGATGCCATCAACTATCCAGGAAGCAAACACTCCTTACCTCATGGGCTAGAAGTTCAGATGAGAGGAAAAATCCTCTTCATAAAACTGCCAAGTGGTCGCTCTCTTGCTTATCAAGACATTGCAATCGAAGGTGATCCATCCGATAAGTTCAAATCAAAAATAATCTACTACGGAGAAGGAACTCAAGCCAAATGGATGAAGATAGACACTTATGGCGGAAAGCTATTTGAAAACATTGTTCAAGCCATAGCAAGAGACTGCTTAAGAGATGCCATGCTAGGACTTGCCAAAGAAAACTTATATCCAAGATTCCATGTCCATGATGAAGTAATAGTCAATTGCGACTACAAGACTTACCCGGATGACAAAGCAATCTTGGAACACATAGAAAAAGTAATGGCGGATAGTGCTGGAAGATACGATACGAAGATTCCATTAAGAGCAGCAGGATACTGCTGTGACTTCTACTTAAAAGACTAAAGAAAGGATAAATTAAAATGACTAAAAATTATAAGAAGACAATTGATATCTTAACAAACGAGGCTCTTCCAAAGAGAGAAAAGGAGTTCAGCCACTTAAAGGCTAAGCTCCTTATCAAAGGAAACGCAAGTGACTTAAAAACACTTGCTACATCCTTACTCGATGTCAAGGATACTTACGATCAGATTAATCAAGCCATCGCTGACTTATCAAAAGTAGAGAAGGAGTAAGGCAATGATAGAGTTCTTACTCAAGTCAAGAACTCTTTACACGCTAATCGGTTCTAATAACAGCACAGATTACTATCTCAGCGATCGAGGACAAGTATTCGGATTACCAATCGGTCTTGACGAGAAGGCAAGAGCTGAGGCTATTAAGACAGCTGTTCCGAAGCAATTAAGGCTGAAGAGTGGTTCAGAGCCGATAGCGTGCTTTGATATAAGGAACGAAAGATTCCATAAGGAGATAATCATCAAGATTGCTGTTATTGAAACGTTCACAAGATACAGAGTTAACTACTCGACTCAAGTGCAGCACAAGAACGGAAATCCGCTTGATTGCTCCATTAACAATCTTGTTCTTTATACCGAAGAAGAATCAAAAAAGTTCAGACACGGAAAGAAAATAATTCTCCATTTTAAGAATGGGAAAGTGGAGAAATTCAATAATGCGACCAGTGCAGCGAAAACACTTTATGTGGATAGGAAGACACTAACTTCCTATCTAACAGGAAAGACACAAAGCTCCTGCATTGAAGACCAAGTAGAGAAGATAGAAACGGATGAAGATTGCAATGCTATTAAGAATCGATGATAAAGGAAGACTATGGCTTACAAAAGAAGTAGCGGAATTCCTTGGAATAGAAAAAGGACCAACAACTATTGAAGCGTATGCTTCACTCGATGGTCTTACACTTCAACTAAGAAGAGTCAGCAATGCTTCAAAAGATTTGCCTACTAGAAAGGCAGTTGATCATGAATAGAGAAATTGAAGTAGCTTTATGCGGTAAAAGAACGGATTCGAAATACACAAATAGAAAGATGACATGGGCTGAATTCGTCCTAATGCTTAAGACTAACAAAGTGACATCAGAAACTCATGCCGAATACATGAAGATGGCCAAGGACAAACAAGGTGAAATAAAAGACGTAGGTGGTTTTGTCAGTGGTTATCTTAAAAACGGCAGTAGGAAAATCAATGATGTAATTAGAAAGTCTTTTATAACCTTAGACATCGATGACAAAGCCAGTCAACAAATCCTAGAAGATATCCGTTCTTTCACGACCTTTGAAACCGTCTTATACGGAACCCATAAATACACTGAAGAGACACCTAGATGCCGAGTGATTATTCCACTCACAAGAGATGTTAATCCAACTGAATATGAGTTCTTAGCAAGAGAGATAGCTGATGAGCTTTGCGGAATAGATACTTTTGACCCGACAACATTCCAAGTCAATCGAATGATGTATTTCCCTTCTTCTCCAAAAGACATTAAGCCTTACTTTGAGGAGATAAAAGGGGATTTTGTAAATCCGGATGAATACTTAAAAAGATTTCCGGATTATAAAGACGTGACCACTTGGAAACGAGCCAAAGACGACCCTGTTTCAACAAAAAAAGGAACTGGAGTACTAACAGACCCAAGGAAGAAAGATGGCGCCGTTGGAGCCTTTTGCACGGTCTACAGCCCGAAAGAAGCAATAGACGAATTCCTATCAGATATTTATAAACCTGGAGTTAATGGTAGATACACCTATATTCCAGGAAGCTCTTCAAACGGACTAAGAATATATAACGATTCACTGACAGTTAAGTGTGAAGACGCCACTGATCCAGCTAACGTTGGAACATCAATCAATGCCTTTGACCTAGTAAGAATACATAAGTTCTCTCAATTAGACGACAAGATTAAACCAGATACTCCTATCAATAAATATCCTAGCTACAAGGCTATGGTCAGTTGGTGCGAAGATTTGGAACCAGTGAAAGAAGAGCTACACCATAGAGCCATGGAAGAACTGGGTATTGGACAGGAAGAAGTTGCTTCAAACGGAAACGTTTTGGGATGTACTGACGATGTTTCAGATGAAAGTCAATTGGACCAATCTCGGACTGAAGTCGGACTAATCAACAAAAAGGTGTCCAATTCTAAGATTGGACAAGATGCGACAAGATTGGACACTAATTGGACAGACAAGCTAACCTTCGTTAAGAAGGGCAAACAGTATGTCACTGAGCCCTCTAGCGAGAACATTCTTCTCATCCTATCAAACGATCCTAAGCTTAAAGGTTTAGTCGGTAAGAACCTCTTTGACGGAAAGAACACACTTCTTAGGAAAGCTCCGTGGACTCGTGATAGTGTTGACGATGGCTGGAACGATACGGACGATTCACAGCTAAGAATCTATTTAGAGAATACTTACAAGTTAGAGGCAAGGCAGAAGATCATTGACGGACTAAACAGCATTGCAGCAGACAATAAGTTCAACCCAGTTAAAGACTTCATAACCAAAGAGAAGTGGGATGGAGTCGAGAGGGTCGATACTCTCTTCATTGATTACCTTGGTGCCGAAGATACGGAATATGTGAGAACGATAACTAGAAAGACTCTGGTTGCAGCAGTAGCAAGAGTCTTCGAGCCTGGAACGAAGTTCGACTACATGCCTATTCTTGTCGGTAAGCAAGGATTGGGTAAGTCACTCATAATCCAAAAGCTAGGAGACAAATGGTTTCAAGGCAATATGCCTGACCTTAAATTACAAAAAGATTCCTTTGATGCAGTAAGAGGAAGATGGCTCGTTGAGATGGCGGAGCTAACCTGTTTTAAGAAAGATGACCGAGAAACTATTAAGGCTTATATAACTAAAACGGAAGACACCTACCGGAAGGCTTACGACCGAAACATCACCACCTCAAGAAGAACCTGTATCTTCATCGGTACAACCAACGACAACGACTTTTTGAACGATGCCACAGGTAATAGACGATTCATGCCAATTCAATGCAACAGCGAGCCTTTAATGCATCCTTGGGAGATGTCAAACCACGAGATACATCAGATATGGGCGGAAGCTTATGACTATTACCTCAACGGCGAAAAGATTATGGATATACCCGAATCAATCATGTCAGAAGCAATTAAGCAGCAAGAGGCTGTCTCTTATCGAGACGATGATATGGGAATCATTGAGGAGTGGCTTGATACACCTCTTCCACGTTTCTACTTTGATATGTCGATTGAAGAAAGACAAAAATACCTAAGAGCTACTAATGAATTTAGAGACGAATTGAAGAAGGAACATACAGGAGATGACAACGACATGATCCTCCGTGACCGTGTGTGTCCTTACGAGGTTTGGTGCGAGTGTAAAGGACAGGAGTTTGGAAAAATGCCTAGCAAGGAATCTTATAAGATTGGTCAAATATTAAGACAGCTTGACGGATGGGAATACGAAGAAAAGCTTTCAAAAATAAAGCCTTACGGTATGCAAAGAAGATATAAGAAGGTAAACAAGTAGGGTAAACAAGCATGGTAAACAGGAAAAACTTGTTAACTTCTAAAGGTTAACAAGGTAAACAAGAATAAACAGGGCTTGTTAACCTAAAAACATTCGATAAATTGGGAACTTTTAGCCAAAAGTAAACAAGTTAACAAGATTTCTATAACTTCATATGAAATTAGGTAATACGTATACGTAGAAATGCCTGTACAGACACATATGTATACGTGCGCGTGTAACTTGTTGCCTTGAAGATTAGAAACGGAAGCCAAGGAAGTCGAGGGAAGTTGAAGGAAGTTTCAAGAAAGGAGAAAAAACTAAATGTTAGAAAAAGAATTTGAAAGTAAGATGACTGACATCGTAAAAAGCTTAGGTGGATTATGCCTTAAATTTGAATCGCCAGGAAACACCGGTGTTCCAGATAGACTGGTAATCGGAACTCACGGAAACATCTACTTCGTTGAAATGAAAAGACCGTCGCAATCAAGAACAGCAGCAAAGCAAAACTATTGGAAAGATAAATTGACCAAACATGGTTGCAAGTCATTCATCATCCACAATGAAGAGGAGCTTGATAAGTTCTTAAGGCTCTTAGAAATAGATGAACGTCAAGATCCAAGTCTCAGGCATTACATTTACATAGCCTGCAAAAGAAAAGACCTTCATGGCAAGGAAATAATCGGAAGCTGTTTTGGACAGGTTGTTGAAATGACTCCAGACTACATCATCATTGACTTCGTAGGAGAACGAACAAAATACTTGAAAGGTTGAATACAAAATAATATCGGAGCTATGGGCATGAAAATGACATTTGTAGAACTTACTTATATGGGATGGAAAGACAAGGAAAAGAAAGAATTATTCCTTGAAGGAGAAGTAATCAAAGAGACTTCTAAGCAAATAGTTGTGAAGTGTAGTGATGATGGACTGGAGGTTATTTGCATGGCTTTATACAGAACGAAAAAACATGGTCAGTTTCCAAAGTGGGTGAATCTAAAGACCAATGATGAAGTTGATGGAAAAGAATTCTTAGAGAGGTTAATAAATCTTCTTGCAAAAGCAAGAGGAGAAGGAGGAGATTATGAAATCCAAGTTGAAAAATGATGAAGATGACTACGAATGAGGCTTTCCATCCATACCAGCAATTCTGTGTTAACTACCTAATAAGTCACAAGAGGTGCGGACTCTTCTTAGATATGGGTCTTGGTAAGACAGCGATAACTCTTAAGGCAATTGACTTACTTATGAATGATTACTTCGAAGTAAACAAAGTGCTTGTAATAGCACCATTAAGAGTAGCTAGGATGACTTGGAAGGATGAAGTCAATAAATGGCAGGACTTCAAATATCTTACGATTGAAGAAGCGATTGGAACATCTCAAGAGAGAATAGAAGCAATCAATTCAAAAGCTGATATTGTGACTATCAATCGTGAAAACATTAAATGGTTATACGACTATTACATCAACACCAAAAAGAAACCTCCGTTTGACATGATAGTGATTGATGAGTCCTCCAGCTTCAAGAACCGTTCAACAGCAAGGTGGAAAGCTTGCAAAGCCTTCACCAACATTGCAAAAAGGGTAGTTATCCTAACTGGTACACCAACTCCAAATGGATATATGGATCTATGGTCACAAATTTACTTGTTAGACAAAGGACAAAGACTTGGATTGACCTTAACTGAATACAGGAATAGATACTTCTATCTTCAAAACTTAAGATTCCATCAATACAAATTAAGAACAGGAGCTGAAATGGAAATCAACGATTCTATCAAGGACATCTGTGTGTCGATGAATAGCAAGGATTACTTAACTCTTCCAGAAAAGATAGTAAATAACATTCCTATTCAACTTGGAGAATCTGAACTTAGGTTATACAAGACCATGGAGAAAGACATGTTGATAGAACTTGATGGAGAAGAGATTACAGCAGCCAATGCAGCGGTAGTCATGAACAAGCTGATTCAACTAGCGAGCGGAGCAATCTATGATGAGAAGGGCGACTACAAAGTCATTCATTCAGCAAAGATAGAGGCGTTAAAAGAAATCATTGAAGACAATGAAGGGAAGCCAATTCTAGTGTTCTACAATTTCAAAAATGAGAAAGATAGAATAATGGAGGCGTTTAAAGAATTAGAGCCTCGTGAACTTAACACTGAAAAAGATCAGAAAGATTGGAACGAAGGTAAGATAAGACTTCTAGTAATCAATCCAGCAAGTGCAGGACATGGACTCAACCTTCAAGCAGGAGGAAATATAATCGTATGGTTCTCATTGACTTGGAATCTTGAATACTATCAGCAAGCTAATAAAAGACTCTATAGACAAGGACAAAAGAAGGCAGTTGTCATCAATCATTTAATAGCCAAAGGAACTGTAGACGAGGATGTTCTATCAAGGCTTCAAGGCAAAGGAAAGGTCCAGGAGAACTTACTATCCTACATAAAGGCTAAATTATCTGCAAAATGACTATCCGATGAAAACGGGAATAATCAAGATTAAAAACTTGATTTCAAGCCAGTTTTTCAAGAAGTGGCGTATAACGATGATAAGGCTATTGACAATATTAAGTTATTATGGTTGTGCGTGCAGGGGCTTGTCCTTTCAATCTCTCCTGCACTTAAGGGAGAACAATAGATGCCTTCAAAGCATGGTCCAAAGGTAGAAGCCTTCTACCATTCAAAAGAATGGAGGAGATGCCAGAGTGCCTTTAGGAACTATAAGAACAACACATGTGAGATGTGCGGAGGTCCTGGGTGGTTAGTACATCATAAGAAACCACTTAATGAACTGAATGTTGACAATCCAAAAATAAGCTTAGATTGGTCAAATTTAATGCTTCTATGCCTTGATTGTCATAACACAATCCACAGTCGGATGAACAAAGAAGGACAAGAGATCAAACATCTTGATGTTGAGTTCGATAGTGACGGAAATGTAGTCGTGAAGGACAAGAACAAGCCTATCCGATGACCTATCCCCCCACCTTGAAATCAAGTTTTGAGGGCTGTAAATCAGCGGGCGGGAAGTTCAATTTTACACACGAGGCGATTTTTGAAGGATTTTTATAAAAGGTCAGCCAAGGACAGCCGACCTCTTGGAAGCTTATAGCTTCTAGCTAAATAAGGAAGGAGAACGGCAGTGGACGATGAAAAGAAAAACAATCAAGAGAAATCAAACAAAAAATCAAGAGGAGGCAAAAATCAAGTGAACTGGTGGTTTATAGTCAAAGCAATAGTAAGTCTCATATTCATTTGCGCAATCCTGTATTTATGCGGATTTGTATGGGTGGTGATACAAGGAAGCAATGCTCCAGAAGGAATTCAATGGATGTATCCATTCGTTCCTAAGTAAAGAAGTGTAAAAAAAATACAGTCGTCGGACAGCCATAGGAAGGATAGAAGGAAACTGATGAAATCTAGAACAACAGGTATTCCTTCAAGGTACTTATGGCAAATAGCCCAAGGAAACGAGAGTACTGAACCTAGGTAGGAAATCGTTTATACCGCAGTGATACGACTTTAAATAAATACCTGCGCCACATTGAGGATTAGCCAAGTGGTAAGGCATCGGTCTCTGAAACCGAGAGGCGGTGGTTCGAATCCATCATCTTCAGCCATGTCCTTAAGGAGCCCAAAGCTCTAAAAGGACACTAATTGACATTGTGTCAGTCCTCCACTCAGTAAAGTGGGGACAGCTACCTTTGCCCATATGGGTAGCTGTCTTCCATGGGGGAGTCTTGTTGTATTGTGCAAGATTCTCCTTTGGAAGATAGACACAGGAAGATAAGAAAGGACAGTAAGAATGAAGTTATATAGCAATGAAATAGTATTCAGAGGTCATCCAGATAAGATATGCGACCAGATAAGTGGAGCTATTTTGGACGAATGTTTGAAGCAAGATAAATACACAAGAGCAGGCATTGAATGCGCTCTTAAAAATAATCGGATTTATATCTTCGGAGAAATAACTACCAACGCCAAGATCGATAAAGCTGAAATAGCAAGAAGAGTATTGAAAGACATTGGATATAAAGAAGAATTCCAGGTGGTTGAGAATATTTCCGAACAGTCAAGAGACATAGCTATTGGAGTTGACCATTTAGGTGCAGGAAATCAAGGGATGATGTTTGGATATGCTTGCAATGATACTAAAGAATTACTTCCCTTAGCCCAAGTTATTCTTATTAAATTTGCTAAAGAATACGACAAGTTAGTCCATATTAATCCTGATGTCTTTTATCCTGATGGAAAAGCACAGATTACAGGTTATTATGACCAAAACTTCAAATTGAAAGATATCAAAGATTTTACTATTTCTTATCAAAACAACGAAAAGAACCGATTTGTAACAGATGCTGAAATTAAGGCTATTGCAATGAATATCTGTAGAGAATATGGAATACATATTCAAAGCTTTTTGATAAATCCCACTGGTAAATTTTTAACAGGAGGTCCTTATGCTGACAGCGGACTTACTGGAAGAAAGATAGCTGTTGATGCTTATCAGCCTTTTGCCAATGTTGGTGGTGACTGTATGAATGGCAAGGATCCTACAAAAGTTGATATAAGCGGAGCTCACAAAGCTAGGGAATTAGCTAAGAGAATACTTAAAGAGAAGCAGTTGACTTGGTGTGAGCTTCAGCTTTCTTATGCAATAGGATTAGAAAAACCGTTGGCTATTTATATAGATAGTGATAAAGGCAATCTCCCTGTTTCAACGAATATGATTGAAGAATGCAAGCCAGCAAGAATCATACGAGATCTTCATTTATTAGAGCCTAGATATGAGGAGTGGGCGAAATTCGGACATTTTGCTAACGAGGAATAACTATGACAGAAGAGACAAAGAAACCTAAAGAGATTCCTAAAGGAAAACATGGCGGCTATCGTCCAGGAGCAGGAAGAAAGCCAAAGTCACTGACTCAAGTTCAAAAACTTTCGGATAAAAGAGACTTGGATGCGTTTCTTACGACTGGAAATACTCTTAAACCTCCCGATTACTTGGGTGAGGTAGCAAAAGCCAAATGGAATGAGCTTATAGCTTCCTATCAAAAGATGAAGATAGAGGTTAATATCCTTGACCTTACTCAGCTAGTACTTTATGTCCAATCTTATGAACGATATCAAAAAGCGCAAGAGACGTGGCAAGATACGCTTAAGAAGACTATCGCTGTCTCTGATGAGGACACTGATAAACTTGTTAGACGATGTCTTAAAGTTATGCAGGATGAAACTTCTATAATGGCTAAGCTTGCACCCGACCTTCTTCTCACTCCTACTGGAAGAGCTAAGTTTTTGAATAAGAATAGCCAAGAGAAGACAGAAGATAGTAAGGTCGATTCATTAGGTGCCTTCTTCAGCCAGTTGGGAGGAAATAATGGCTAGTTATCTTCAGCAGTACATTGACTTCTTAAGAGAACACAAAGAAACTCACTGCTGCAAGAAATTAGGACAGTGCTTCTTTGAAGACTTGGAGCCGATAATCCAAGGCAAGAGTGATAAATTCTACTTTGATGAAAATGCAGGAAATTATGTTATTCGTTTCATACAGGGAGACATTCCCGACTTAGATACTTTTGAGAAATGGATGGAGCAAGTGCCAAGAGAAGCGGGAGCTAGTAATTTTTCAAAGGTAAAATATCTAGAAAGACACGAAGGTAAATTCCTTGGATTCATTAGACAGTCTAAAGGGGAGTGGGCTGACCTTCCATTGGTTCTTCAACTATTCCAAAAGGCAATTATTCAAGCTATTTATGGAATCAAAAGAAGAGACACCAAAATGAGAAGATTCACAGAGGTGTGGATTGAAATCGGTCGTAAGAACGGAAAGACCACCCTTCAAGTTCCTTTCGCTTTATGGGCACTTTTTGAAGAGCCAGGAGCCGAAGTCTATGTTGCTGCTTCTACTTATGCGCAGGCAAGAAGACTATGGGACAGCGCAGACCTTGTAAGAGAGAAGTCTCCTGCACTTAGTGCTGAACTCAAAAGAAGAGTCAATCCACGATGCGATATTTACTATCCTAAGAACAATTCTCACTTTTATGCCTTGTCTAAAAATACTAAAAGCCAAGACGGATTCAATTCTTCCTGTAACATCATCGATGAAGCTCATGCATTACCAGATGAGGTTTATAACATCCTCAAGGATGCAACAGCAAATACAAGACAGCCCTTAACTAACATCATTGGAACTGCGGGATTTGTAAGAGGAGCCTTGTTCGACAACAAATACGAGTATTATTCCAAAGTTCTTAACCACACTATTGAAGACGACAAGGTCTTAATTATCATTTATGAGCTTGATGACAAAGAAGAGATGTGGGACGAGACTAAATGGTATAAATCTAATCCAGGATTAGGACCGATTAAGAAAATCGACTATCTAAGAGATAAAGTCAATAAAGCAAAAAATGATATCACTGTCCTGAATGATATTTTGACTAAGGACTTTAATGTAATCAATGTAAGCAATACTTCATGGCTCACAGCAGAGACGATAAACAACGGAGCTTATGCTAATTATGACCATGAAATAATTGATAAGGAAAACCTATTAAAAGAATATTTGAAAAAGTTTGATGGAACAACTGTCCTTGGTGGTTTTGATCTATCAAGAACAAATGACTTAACTGCGTTCTCTACATTATTATTCGACCAGGAAAAGAACTGTGTAATAGCCAAGACTATGTACTGGTGTACTAAGTCGTTCCTGGACTCTCCAGAAGCCAAGAGCAGTGGAGTTCCATGGCTAGCTTGGATAAACAAAGGATACATAAGAATATCCACAACACCTAACCAGATTAATTATCATGATGTGGCGGATTATGTAATGGAGCAGTTCAAAAAGCACGAGTACTTCTACGAGCATATCAATTACGATTCTTATAGTGCTAACTATCTAGTAGAAGAACTCGCTTCAATGGGTTGGTCTAGGAAGTCCTGTTTAATTCCGACACCTCAAGGATTTAAGACCTTGAGTATTCCTATGCAGACAATGGAAGCGTTCCTCAAAGACAAGAAACTTTGCTATTTAAATAACCCAGTAACTAAGTGGATGTTTACCAATGTAGAACTGGTATCCGACAGAAATGGGAATTTGATGCCTAGAAAAGCAGGAGAACATCGAGGAAATAAGATAGATGGACCCTCAACGATCTTGGATGGCTTCGTATCCTTATGCGAAAATGTTGACGCCTACATGGGCGAGAAAGAAGGTTAGAAATGGGTTGGTTTGACAAGTTGAAATCACTTTTTATCAAACAAAAAGCCTCTAGTAATGCCAATTTTTTGACATTGGATAGTGGTTTTTCCTCCGTTTCTTATGAAACAGCTTTTAACGCAACCTATTGTAACTGTGTTTCCGCCTTAGCAAGGCACCTAAGTAAAATTGAAGTAGGCATATTCAATGATAAAAGTCAAGGTCATGCTTTCCGATATCTTGAGAAGATACTTAAATTTAGACCTAACCCAGTCCAGACAGCAAATAGCTTCTGGTACTCGATGGCTTATGACTTTTTCTTCAGCGGAGTAGCATTGGCGTATATTGAATGGAACGGCTATAAAGTTTCTAACCTTTGGGCTATTAGTTCAAAGGAAGTACAGGATGTAAGAATCAAAGGTCACGACATCTTCATAAGGTTTAACCTTAACGGAGAAGTAAGGGAAGATGTGCTAGAGAACTTCATTGCATTGATAAGACACCCAAGCACAAGTAATCCCTTCAACACCTATGATCCTTCAATGAATAAGATTCTTGAAATTCTTGCTACCAATGAAGAAGGAATTATTAAGGCTATTCAGAACTCAAGTCTTATTCGTTTCATTGTTGCTTCTTCAGCTAACATGTCTGAACAGCAGGTTATAAAGAAGCAAGAGCAGTTCAAAGATAGAATAAATAAAGCAGATTCGATTCTTTATGTAACGAATGCTGAGAACCTCACACAGGTCAATAACCAGTCCAAATGGGCTACTTCTGATGATATTAAGGAGATGAAAAGAGAAGTTTATAACTTCTTCGGAGTCAATGAAAAGTTCCTTGACTCAAGCTATGATGAGAACTCTTGGCAGTCAGTTTATGACGGCGCACTAGAACCATTTATTACAGCATTAAGTCAAGAACTAACCTTAAAGCTATTTAGTGATAGGGAGTTTGATGTAGGAAATAGAATCGAGGTTCTTACTAGTCCGTTACAGACAGCCTCGTTGCAAACACGAATCAAGCTTGCAGAAGCTTACTTAAAGCTTCCGACAATAAGACCTAATGTCGTTTGTGACTTACTCTACTTACCAAGACTTGAGAATGGTGACAAGGAAGTTCAATCATTGAACTATGTAGCGTCTAATAAAGTTGACGCTTATCAAGGCGTCGAAGGAGAAGACAAGGATAATCCTCCTAAAGAAGATGATAAAGACAAAGACAAAGGAGATGAAGACAATGGAAAACAACAAGATGAATCTGAGCCAAAGGAATGAAAGAGAAATTCGCTATGGCTCTATCCAGTTCCGTGAGGAAACACAGAAGAAAGAAGATAACGAGTACTATGTACTTGAAGGGAATCCGGTAGTTTTCAATGAGAAGACTTGCTTAGGAAAAGACTGGGGCAATAACGATATCTTCGAGGTTATGGAGAAAGATTGCTTTAACGGAGCCGATATCTCTGATGTAGTCTTCAATGTAAATCATGGAGAAGGCAATCATGCGGTCGCTAGGACAAGGAACGGAACGCTTTCCTTGGAGACCAGAGATGATGGTGTTCATTGCACTATCTTGCTTGATAAAAGCAATCCCCGATGCGTTCAAGTCTACAAAGATGTAAAGAGCGGACTTCTCGATAAGATGAGCTTCGCCTTTACTATAAAAGAAGAGTCCTATGATAAGGAAGAACGCTGCTATCACGTAAGAAAAATTGACAAAGTATACGATGTATCAGCAGTTGAATTCCCTGCCTATGGGACAACCTCCATCTCTGCTCGACGAGCCTCTGAGGCGGTGGCTGAAAGAGAAAAAGCGGTGGCTTTGAAAGTCGAAATGAAGAAGGAGTTGTTGATTCGTAAGATTGATAGAAGTTTATGAAAGGAAAAAAGAAAAATGTTTAAAGAAACAAGAGAAAGATTATCTCAAATCGAAACCCGCCTCAACGAGATCAAAGGCGAAGTTGAAAAGAAGAATAATCTCACTATCGATGAACTCGATAAAAGAAACAAGGAAGTTGAAGATTTAAAAGCTGAAAAGATCAGATTGGTCGAACAAGATAGACAAGCTGTTTTAAATGCTTTTAATGAAGCTCCTAAAGTTGATTTATTCGGCACCGAAAATAAAGCTAAGACCGAAAGAGCCGAAATGTTTGTTAAAACTAATAGAATGGCTATCAGTTCTAAAGAACAAAGGGCAGCCTTACTTTCCAGTGGAAAGATTGCCAAGCCTTCAGCTGTTGATGGTATTTATGACAACTTAGATGGTGAACTTGGCATTTTAAATGACGTTATTGTCAAAAATTATGCTGGTAATGAAACCATAGCACATGCCTATCGTAAAAGCGGTCTTACAGCTAGTGATCATACAGAAGGAAGTGCACCCGCTGAAACAGGTTCCGAATATGGAATTATTAAGGTTGCTCCAGTTTCTAAATCCCTTATTACTTATATTTCTAAAGCTATTAGAAGACTTACACCTCTTGATTATGAATCCGAGGTTAGAAGTGCCGCCTTAAGTGCATTAAGAACTTCCGCTGAAGATTTCGTTATCAGTAAGATTCCTACTTGTGTTGATACTGACGGCAACAAACTTGCTAGTGCTGTGACTCTTAAAGAAACTGCTATTGGTGAGAAGACTCTTCGTGAAATTGTCCTTAGTTATAAGCCTGGTAAGAGATATAGCGGTATTGCTACCTTATTCTTAACTAGCGAACAGCTTATTGCTTTCGGTGATGTCAGAGGTACCAACGAAAAGAAAGCTGTCTATGAGATTACTCCAGATAACAGCAACACAGGAGGCACCATTAAGGACGGAGGCTTAATTGTTAACTACAAAATTGTCGACGGCTTAGCCAACATGCTTTATGGTTATCTTTCCGCTTTCGAACTTGATACCTTTGGTGATTATCAAATCGAAGTTTCTGAAGATTATAAGTTTGCAGAAGGTTTATTAGCTGTTAGAGGCGAGGCTTGGTTTGGCGGCTCTTTGGTTGTAGATAAAGCTTTTGAAGTCATTTCTTTAAAAGCAGCCTAGACTGGCGGTAAAACTAAGTAAATAAAGAGAGGAGAATAGCATGGTTAAAGATTACAAGCCCAGCAAGGGAATCCTATCCAACGAGGAGATGGTTGCGATGCTCAATCTTGATGACGATTATTCTCCTCTTTCTAGATTAGAGGAATTGTCGAAAGAAGCATCGCAATTCTTATATCAGAAAACAGGTCATGACTGGAGCGTTGACGAAGAAATCAATAAGACAGCTAAAGGCGCAGCAAGAGATTATATCTATCAGATTTGGTATGGCGGAGATGACCATATCCAAAGAAGATTGGAGCAATCCATAATTCAGCTTCAAGCGATAGTGGATTCTATTGGAAATCTATATGAGGTAAAAGACGATGGAAGCTTATAAGCAAAAGAACAAAGATAAGAATATAAAAATCTTTATTCGTGTTGACGAACAGCTTCCTAATGGAGAAACAATTACTAAAAAGGTTTATCTTCAAAAGAAAGACAGCTACATAAAAGCCTACATACGTTCGTTATCAGCTAAGGAAAGACTCTCAAGTAACACTACTCAACCTTCAAATGAAGTGGAGATAACGATCAACTACAGAAGAAGCCTTGAGAAGAGACAGGACGCTTATGTCGAGTATAAAGACTGGACTTACGCTGTCACTGGAATCGATAATCTCGACTTTAGAAGAACAGAGATGAAACTTACTGGAAAAAGCGTTGAGCCTCCTAGCTTCGACTCAATTGAATATAGGGAGGATTGCAACTGCTTATGAAAGTAATAGAAGCCCAGAAGATACTCTACGATGACATTAAGAGCATTCTTGAATCAGCAGGACTGAAGAATGGATTAGGAGCCGACAAGACAGGAATCTTGTTCTATCCAGCAAGGAAGGAAACAACTCTTCCTATTGGTGACACATTCCTTACTTACGAGGTTTACTACATACAAGAAGCAGGAAGAGCCGATGAAAAGTCAGAGTCTCAATTGGGAACAATCGCAATAGATGTCTTCACCAAGAAGGACAGGACTTCATCACAAATCATGGATATGCTTTCTAAGATTGAAGATGAAGCAATAAAGAGAGGCTATCGCCTCGAAGTTAAGCAGACTGATAGTTACGATTCTGACAATCAGCTTGCTCACTTAAGTTATGACTTAAAGAAAAGAATCAGATAAAAAGGAGAAATGTAAAAATGGCATTTGAACAGGTTAGATTATTTGAAATTACTGGATTCGATTCAGAAACTGGAAAACCAACAATTTCCAATACTCCTATTCCATTTTTGGCTAAGGGAGCTTCAGAGCAGGAAATTAACAATATCTCGGTTACTATTCAGCCTGAATACTCTGAAAAGAGCTATTCTGCTGATAATAAGGTTGAAAAGAACACAGTCATAAAAGGAGCTAATGTTTCCTTCACTTTTTACGGCATTGATGCCGATGCGCTTGATTTACTTACTAGCTTTAAAAAGGATGCAGATGGCGACCTTAATCTTTGTGCTGGCGATGGTGATGAAACCGATGTTTGTGTCTTCTTTAGAGGAAAGAACGAGAAGGGCAAGGCTTATTGTTTATGGCTATACGACTGCGAATTTAAGCCTATCAATCTCGACCAAGGACAAGACGAGGATAGTCCTAAATCCATCACCATTGAGGGTTATGCAAAACTTGTTACTGTCAATGGAGAGAAGACTCTTGGTGGAATTGTTTATGAAGGCTCACCTAAATTCATTAAAGAAGGAGTCGAGCCACAAGCTGAAGATTTGTTCGTAGCTAAAGAAACCACTGCTTCTAGCGGAGACGGCAAGTAATGATTACTGAAACTTATAGAGGACATACTCTTACCAATGCGGTAAGTGCTATTGTCATCTACTATCCGAAAATTACAAATGGAGGCGACTTAGCTAAAGATTTGCAAGAGAAGAATTCACTTACTACTCTTGGAAATCTCTATGTTGCTTACAGATATGCAGGAGACGTGGAAGCAAGAAAGAAGTCCTATGAGGAAATCCTTAACGAAGTCGAGCAATCAGATTTCTTAGAGCCTACAAGCGATTTCTACAAAGCTCTTAATAGACTTATAAACGAGGGTAGAAAATCCGAAAAACACTAGTGGAGGCGGATTGCATAAGAAAGGCAAGTCCGCCTATGCAGTGCTTTATGCCTTTAGAATTCTTGGACTTGACAGCCGATTCCTAGATGTGTGGTCGATTAAAGATCTAAATGGCTACGCAGAATATGCGGAGTCGATGACGAAGACAAAGAAAGGCAATATCAAGGAGGGACGAACTTACGGAAATGGTGACTTAGACCAATTGTTTGGAGGTTAGTATGGCAAAATGGACGGAATACTTTGCAAAAGCTAATGAGATCATGGCAAAAGTAGCAACTGAATCGACAGAAAAAATTCTAAAAGAATATTCTGAGAAGTTCTTTGAGAAGTTAAAAAGTCTTACACCTGCTGATACTGGATCATTGGTTAAATCATTAATTATTGAGCCATATAAATCAAAAGGAATCAACGACGGAAAAACTGGATATGTCATAACCTTTGACGGATATGATGAGAAAGGAAGACCATTCCAGCTTATAGCTAATTCCTTGAATCGTGGATACACCACCAAAAGTGGAAAGATTGTAAGTGGTTCACACTTCATTGATAAGTGCTTAACAATGCTTAAGGGAATAGACGAAGACATTAATAAGATGTGGGAAGAGATGATGAATAAGGAGGTTAAGTAATGGCAGTAGAAATCGTAAGAGATCTAAAGCAAATCAATGCAGAACTGAAGACTACTCAGTCCTCCTTTAACAAGGCTGAAAAAGAGGCTAGAAATCTTTCAAAGGCTTTGAAATCGGATCCTAAGAACAATCTATTAAAGAGTTTTAAGATTGATGAACTTAATAGGCAGATAGACGCTTGCACTAAAAAAGTCCAGCTTTTAAAAGAAAAGCAAGATGCTATGAAGAATAGTGGTGTAAGTGAAAATGCTATTGAATATCAAAGACTTACTGCTGAGATCGCCAAGACTGAATCACAAGTAAAGTCACTTACTAGTCAAACAAAGGAACTTACAAAACAGACTAAGCTATTTGGTAATGTAAACCTTGATAAGATGAAAAAAGGATTCTCATCCATTAGTAAAGTCGCTTTAGGTATTGTCTCCTCAATTGTTGCTGTAGGAACAGCTTTTGCTAGTGAAGCGGATGAAATCCAAAAGAAAGTTGATAAGTTCGGTGGAACTGCCGAGCAGTGGCAATATCAAAGCAATGCTTGGGATAAACTTACTGGCGAAGGAGATGCCTACGAGCAAATCTTACAAGCTGTTGCTTCAGCACAGGGACAAGCACAGAAGGAATCTTCAAAGTTAGGCGCAATGCTTGAACAGTTGGGACTCTCTTTTGAAGACGTTCAAGGTAAGACAAGCACTGAAGCTCTTCAAGTTTATCTCGATGCTCTTTCTAAAGTAGGAGATGAAGCTACAAGACAATCTATAGCGGTAGCTTTGTTTGGAAGCAATGTCGGTACTTATATGGCTCAAATGGCTGGAACAGGAAGTGCAGCTATCGAGCAGTGGAATTCTGAACTTGCTGATGCTGGAGTTCTTACTAACGAACAAGTAGCACAAGGTGCTGAGTTACAAGATACCTTCGACTACTTAGGTCAAACTATAAAGAAACTTGTTGCTGATTTAGGTTCGAGCTTCAAGCCAATGATTGAGGGGTTAGTAACTTTAATTAAAGGAATCGCTCCAATCATCACTGCTATTGGTAAAGCTCTCACAGCTTTAGGACCAGGAGGTGCTGTAGCCTTTGCAGTATTCGGAGGTCTTATGGCTTTGCTTCCAGGACTTATAACTATGCTGGCAGCGCTTCATGTCGGAACTGGAAACATAGCTCTTGCAGCATTGACATTAGGAGCATTAGCCCTTGCAGGATCGGTGGCGGCTGGAATTGCTATCGGTAGCACAGTAGGAACAGATACTGAGGTAAATAACATCCCTGTAATCGATACAAGTGGCTTTGTTGACGATTCCTCCACCCTTGAGGAGAATAACCAAAAGGGAACAGGAAATAACGCCAGTAGCCAAGGAAACACCTATAACACAACCAATAACTACTATGACAATTCAACAATGAATAATGACATCAGTAAAGATGTTGATTATGAAGAAATGGCGGACTACCTCACCGAAAAGAAGAGAGTCCTGATAGGAGGATAGGATGGCAAGATATGACTATATAATCGGCGATAACATCGTATCCACTATTAAGTTCGATGTTTTGGAGCTAGAAACAAGAGAGGCGGTTACAATTAACGGACAAGTAACAATGCCTCAAACTGATTTCATTCTTTTTCCTAGCGGGTTAGGCTTCCAGCAGGAAGTCACGATAGTCGCTGGCGATACGATTGACTACGTTCTTAAGCAGACGCTTAAAAAGAAGAACATAAAGCTCACGGCAATGTGGAAGGGCGAGAATGCCTATCAGAAGTACAAAAACTTCATGGCTTGGATTTCCACTTATAACAATCTTGAGAAGTATCATATCCGCTTTAGCTTTGAGCTTGGCGGAATCAGAAGATATGTCGAGCTGGCAATAACCAATGTTGACCTAAAGGGAAGAGACGACTTTTACGTATCGGCTGAACTGACGATGCAGCCCTTGTCTCCGTTCTATGAGAGAGACTTCTTCTCAATCATGATTAACAACACCCATAGGGGAAAGATTTACAACTATGCTTATCCTTACTTCTACGGAGGCGGCGCTTATTCCGATTCGAACTTGATCGAGAACGAATACCTCAAACAGGTTCCTATTAAGGTCATCCTTAAAGGACCGATGACAGCTCCGTTCGTCAACATCACTCAGATGAACGATGACGGGACCAATGGGGAGACTTATGGCACAGTCCAGTTCAGAGCCGGAACAACACTGGCTGAAGGCGCGACACTTACTATCGATTCATTTAACAATAGGGTTTATCTATCTGAAACTAATGCAGAGACTGGAGTAACTACGACCAAGGATATGTTCGATGCTCTTGATAAGTCGAAAGATTCCTTCTTATTCGCTAATCCTGGAAGAAGCAAGATCACTGCTTCTCTTGATAATGAGGAAGCGAGCTGTGAAGTCCATTACGTGAGGTACATCTCATGAGCTGGGCGTGCCTCTATGACAAGGAGTTCAAGCCTCTTGGCAAATGGACCCAGCACATCATCAGCGAGTGGTCTCTTACGAGGAAGGCTTATGAGTTTGATGAGTTCAAGCTGACCTGCAAGGGATTCGAGAACTCCAAGAATGCTTGCTACATTGCCATGTTTAGCAATACAGGCAAGATTGAGTATCTTTCCTTCTGTGGCATTCCTAATACCAAGGATGGGCTTACTACGATAAGCGGAATTGACTGCCGACAGCTCTTCAACCAATCAGTAATGCTTGACCTAGGAGAGAAGAATAAGGATGGCGAATACGTTATCAATTCTGTCAAGTCGTTATTCAATTATCTTCTTAAGCAGAGAATAGACGGAACAAGCGGTTCACAAGGATTAGACTTAGGAATTACTTACAAGGTTGATACTTCTGACCTTACAGTCCTATCAGCAAGTGACTGGGATGAAGAGGCAATATCAAGAGACAAGAAAGTTCAAAGCCTTTGGAAAGTTATCCAGACAGCTTGCAATGTCTATGATGTGGTAATTGTTGCTGAAGCTCAGATAGATGCAATTGAGAATCAGTATAAGCTAGTCTTCAAGGCAATGAGAATTACTGAGAAGAAGAACATAAAGCTTAGTGATTATGATGTGAAGATGACTAATACTCAAAACGTTACTAACCGAGTTATAGCAACTAATGGAATAAGTAATAAAACTTACTATCTAACTAACAAATACAAGGTAAGTGATTCATACAATTCAAAAGAAGACAACAGACTCTATCCTCCAAGAATTGAGACAGTCTATAAAGATCCAGCCGATTACGATAATGAAGCGAAAGAACAAAATAAGTCAAAAGAAGAAGTGGCGTTTAATGAAGCTAAGGCAGAAGCTATTCAAAAGCTCAACGAGAATCGATACAAAGATAAGGTAACAATCAATCTCAATAGTAAGCTTGGTTCAACTCTTGATGATGTGGACTTTAGATACATCGGTGTAATCAATCAGTATCTTCCAGCTGATTATGCAAACGGAGCCGAGAATACTATAAAAGAACTTCCTGTCATGTCTATTAAGACTGATAGCAAAGGAAACAAGTCCTTAACGTTTGGAAGACTATCAGACTTTTGGTTCATGGATGATTAAAGAAAGGAGAAAAGTATGGCGGATATAGCAAAGGTAAGCAGTGAAAACTTAATACTTGTTAGAAAGAATAATAGCAATCCTTTTGAAAAGTATATGCCTTATGTAAAGACTGATGAAGCTACAGGGAAAAGAACTTGGTATATTGATGGAAAGAATACCAATATTGAAGCTCCAGCAGAGATTCCAAGTAACGAACAGGTGACTGCTTTTCATGATGCCTGTATGTGGTACACCATGCTCGGAAATGGAATCCTTCAAGGTGTTTATAGCGAATGCCAAGCTTCTCTTGTTAATGGTAAATTTTATATAAGTTCTGGCATGATCATGTTTGGCGGAAGACTTATTGAAATAGGCAAGAACTCACAGGTCGAAGTGGATTGCAGTAACTTTGGTGACAATGCGACGTTTTGCATAAAGCTAGAGATGACAATCAATGAAGACGATGCCAAGAGTGACGTTGGAATTTATGCCACGGCTGATAGCTCTGAGAAGACTGACTGCCTTAATGGCGCAGGCACTTATGACATCATCCTATTCAGAGTCAATGGGACAAATGTCAATAAAGTGATTCCAACTCTAGAGCCTGGAATAGCTCAGAATGCTACTAATCTTCTTGGAGGTGGAAGAATAGCTGGGGTTAGATTTAGTGATGTATTTAAAGAACAAAACGGCAAGGTTGTAGGTGTTAAGTATGCGACCGAGGCTGAAGTATGCGCTGAAGCAAGAGGATTTGAAGGCGGTGACAAAAATAGAGTAAATGAAAATCTTTATTTACCCGGAAGAGGAGTCTATTTGCTTCAAGAAGCAGTTCTTATAAGAAATTATTCTCCAGAAATAATAGAATCAAACGACTCAAACGGCAGTACTACATATTCAACTAAGTGGATACCATTTGAAAATAGCAATTCATTGAGTCGCTTAGAAGGAATCTATGATGTGACAATAAATGATAATTCAATTTCGGGCAGTGGTGCTGTACTTCAAACGCATAAAGATAATTCTACAAGATATCCTACAGCAAAAATCCCTGTTTATGGTTCATATAACAAAGAAACATTAAAGATAGATATTCCAAATAAGCAACTTAGATTTCTTGGATATAGCTCGGATAGTAAATTGAAGAACGTGACAGTTAAGGTTCATCTTTTTGGAGGATACTAAAATGCCACAGACAGGAGTAAATTTTGTTAACAAAGAAGGAACTAAGGTCCTTGCTTATTCTGATACTGTTATTTTCTATAATGGTAAAGGAAACGGAAAGATTGAATCGCAAGATAAGATAGATCCTTCAAGCGAGAAGGCACCATTTGGATTGATTAAGACAGGAAATACTCAACCTTTCCAAGTTGAATTCGATTTAACTAATCCTGTAGATCCTGTAGTTTATCTTAATCCTGGAATGCTTAGTGTTTACGGAAGGCAAGTACAGCTTAAGGAAAAAATCAAAGTACATGGCTTTCATCAAGATTCGTTAGCAAGTGATAATTACTGCACTCTCTATATTGAGATTAATCTTTCCGACATTCTCAATCAAACAGCACGAGTAGTACTAACTTCCTCAGCTAACGGATATGAATATGACTATGGCGTGAATGGAAGTAACCGAGACAATCTCTACAAATACAATAACGGAATTTATCGAGTGCCAATAGCACAATTCAAATTCAGACCAATGGATTCCAATCCATTCTCCGACTTGAAATATCTCATTCAAGATTTTGATATGTCGGCAAGAGAAAGCACAAGAAATTTAAGAGAAGATGCAACAATAACTGGAAGAAAGATCATAGGAAATTTAGCAAAGTTAGAATTGCATCCGTATCAAGATGATTTAAGATTTCTTATTAAAGCAAGTAATCGAGATGCCCTTAAATCCTATGAAAATGAGAAAGAGCATAATAAAAATTCAGCAGGATACTCTTGGGCTAAAGAGTCTAGATCTTTTAGCGGAGTTAGAATCGGCTCTGATTTATCCAATTTAATAACAATAAAAAGAGTAAAACTTAGTGATATTTATTCAGGCTTTGCAACTAAAAGTATGAATGGAACTAGAGTTTATTGTGGAATAGATTGGAATCATTTAAAAACTATTAGACTTTGGTTTACTAACAATAACGCCAAAGCAAAAGTCAGCTATCAAGCCAAGGAAGTAGCCTCATTTGGCGGAATTATCTATTCGAGTTGCGATGCTTCCATGGAGTTCCTGAAAAAAGATTATCATCCAAGGATCGAGGATAACAGAGTTAATATTGCTCTTGTTGGATACTACGGAATCTATAGCGTTACAAGTTTCAAATTTAGCCGTTTCTATGTTACCCTAGACATGCTAGATCGTCCAGCCGAATACAACGGACAAGGTAATGATTGGGATGGATATTTGCGGACATTCGGAAAACCTGGCGACATGTATCGACTTACTAGACACCCATTCATGTTTTTAACAATCGAAGGAAATTATGCCAGCTTTAGAACAATAGGCACAACTCGCGAATATAGCACCTATTTAGGAGCAGTGAATTGGTCTTGGTACATCTACAAAGATATTGAAATAACCAACGCCGCTGGTGCTCTTTATGCAGATTTTATTTATCAAGGCGATGTCGATATTTAGAAAGGAGGAAATGAAAGATGAGCGTTAGATTACTCGAGAGAAAAGATGATCCATTAGGAATAGGAATAGGAGTGTCTAATGGTGCTTTACTTAACTATACGGCGCTTAATAAACAGAACGGCTCATTGAATGGATGTTCTGTTACTAGAACTGGTAGTGAAGTATATATGGAAAAAGGTACTCTATCTATTCAAGGATTCCGTCTTTTCCTCGCACAGAAGGAAAGAATAGCCGACCTTAGTAAGGTGACAGTAACAGGAAGTGACCTTCAGTACATAGCAGCAAGAGTTACTTACAAAGCTGAAACAGATGATGCAAGTGCAGAATTTACAGTTGTTCCTGCTTCATCATCTCTTAATAAGACCGATATACAGAACCAAATTAATGGTTCCTATGATTATCCAATAGCTCAGTTTAGAAAGAGCGGAACGACAATCTCAGATTTTCGATCACTGATAACTCCCATTGATGTCGTCGGTGATGAATTCGATTACCACACAATAGATTTATGAGAGGACAGTCGACATGTATACGGTTATCAATAATAGCGAGATTGTCATTTATCAGGGACTTCCATATTCTCAAAGTCTTAAAGTCTTATCCAGCAAAGATCCTCCAATAGATGAAGTGAGGATAATGCTCAGAAATAAGAATATTCAGCTTACTCATGACGAAGAGAAAGATAGTTGGAAGCTAGAGTTTACATCGGAGGAAACCGCTAAACTAGAATTGGGAGCTTCGTTCTACAATCTTGAAATCCATTATCAAGACAAGACTAAAGAAGAAAAAGACTATATTGGAAGATTGATTGTCAAGAAAGTCAAACCACTGGAGGTGAGTACATGAAATGAATGATGTGGTACTTATGTTCGGTGAAACAGAAGATGTGAAGAGACGGAAAGAAGATGTAGCCTTAATCTTCAAGAAGAGCAGTTGTTGCAATGATGGTCCAGTTGACCTAGCTCAACAAGTCCAGATTGAGAAAAACAAGAATGACATTCTAGATCTTAGAAATGCGATTCAAGTAACAAATCAAAGATTAGCAGAGAAAATCATTACTGGAACTACTCTTAAAGAAGAACAACAGATTGGTGATTATTACATCTTGCAAGGCAATACGATTAAAGAAGTCAAAAGCCAAAATACTAAAGAAAGCACAGGAGGTGGAACATGGCTGGAAATAGGACAGTAAGGTCTGTCAAAGCAAGATACTTAGAAAAAGTGTCTGCTACAGAATACGAAGAGAAGTTCTTCACTACAGTTGTCGAACAAATCAAAGCAGAAGGAGGAATAGCTGGACAAGGCGCAGGAGCTAGCTTAGCAGCAATCTTGAATAGCTTATTCGCTTTAGCATCAAAAGCTGGAGTAACATCCGTTAAAGTCGGAACAGGAAACAAAGAGACGGGTGATGTCATTGTCAATCTCGATAAACTCGGAACAGTGGCAATCACTCAAGCTCAAGTCAATCAGATTGCAACCAATACTACTCTTGCAAATAATGCTCAAACTAAGGCTAACGATGCATATTCATTAGCACAAGGCAGAGTGAGAGGTATTGCATATGATACGGAAGCAGACATGAATACCGCACTTAAAAAAATGGCTAAAGGCGACTTGAAGATCGGCGATAATATCTTTATCAAGGCTACAGGAACTCCAGATTACTGGGTGTCAGCTATATTAGACAACAATGAAGGAACTAGAGGTTATTACGAACTTAGTCCACTTGAGACTCAAACCATCGATTTAACGGGATATGCAACAGTCGCAGCATTGAAAGCTGTAGAAACCAAAGCTGACAATGCCAAGAGTGCAGCAGACAAAGCACAAGGAACAGCCAATACTGTAAAGACTAATGCTGACACTGCAAATAGCGAGATAGGCAAATTGAAAGCTGGAACGACACCAGCAGGAAAAGCCAATCGGTTAGCTACAGTTAGAACAATCGCCTTAAGTGGTGATGCCACGGGAAGTGCAAACTTTGATGGAACAGCCAACGCCACAATCAACGCAGTCTTAAAGAATACTGGAGTAACAGCTGGAACTTATTCAGCAGTACAAGTTGATGCTAAAGGCAGAGTGCTCAAGGGTTCTCAAATGATTGTATTCGCACCAAATATTGATGATGCTTCTCTAAATAACTTAGCTATTGGCGGAATAGCAGTTGTCGACACTGAAGCTTCGCAAAGCTAGAAAGGATACCAAGGAATGGATTACAAATATGTTTATGTCAAGAATGCTGATGGAACCTATACATTCCTTGGCTATTTGCTTACAGACAAATCAAAAATTGAGAATAGCGACGATAGTGTGGAATATCACACAATTGACCTATAGAAAGGAGGATAATCCATGGCTGAAAAATTTATAGATCGACTCAAGAAAAAAGGTGAATCGGTGTGGCGAAGAATATTTGCTGCAAGAGCCGAAGCTGATAAGGAAGGAACCGTATTCACCGATGGATACCAGAAGAAGATGAAAGCTGGACCAGGCATCAGAATCGACAATGGCGATACTATTGTAAACACAGATTCCCCACTTAACACTTACAAGTTTCACTACTTGTATGATGCGGAAGGCAATCTGATAGCCCAAGTAATCCCAGATAACATAGGCGAAGGATTAGTGGGAGTAAAAGACACGTCAAGCAACGATGAGTATGAAGTCAGTGTGTTCACCAATGTTTCGAACTTGAGAGTAGAAATAACTAGCGGAGCAAAAGGTATTGCTGGAGGAAAAACCACCATTAAGATAACCAATTACAGAACCTCAGTATTTTCGGCAGTGTTGAGAAGATACAATTCAGATGGAAGTTATTCCCCTGGAGGCCTAGGACAGGTACAGGTTCCAGGTAATCAAGGAACGGCTAACATTACCTATACGATTGTTAAAGGCAGAAATGCTTTGAATATCTATTAAGGAAAGGAGATTAAAATGGACTTAATTACGGATAAGTACTTAAAAGGCAATGTAACTTTTAAAGTACAGAATGACACCGAATATTTGATTGCTAATGCTTCGAGCAATAGGCAAATAAGTACTGGTAACTCTAAAGGAGAGGCAACAAAAATCGGGGGGGGGTATTAGACCATGCCTAAGTTACTTACTGAAGCTTGGGCTAGAACTCAATTCCGAGGCAAAATGCTTTACGACAGCCTATGGAATGGTGACTTTCAATTCACAATTCCGTCGGAAGGAGATCAGATATGGTTCTATTATTCGCTTAATGAAATTAAATGCAAGGTTAGCATTAAAGGAGTTACCCTTAGTACTGACTACATTCTTCCAGCTGGTTTCGGAGTCATTAAAAGCTCATATGGTTGGATTTTCCTTCCTACAAAAGAAGGCGGGTATAATCAAATTGATGGCCAAGGCGAAGTCGGACTTACTACAAAACTTACCTTTTCAGGAAGCTCAGCTCCAAAATTCAGATTGTATAGAAGTTGCCCAACCAATGAGAGTATCTAACTTAGACTTGGGAGGTGCAAAATGACAATACCATTAAACTTAACCGCACCTCTTAAGAAACTAGACTATAACTATATCGGCTTGGAAAATGGCTATTTCAACACCGATTGTACGGGTGATCCATTTGGAATTAAAGCAAATAACATTTATCCTTGGGGCACAATTATTCAAATGCTCGAAGAACATCAAGGGGTTCAGATATACATTCCAGATTTATACTCCAATTGTCCAGCAATTTATATCAGATCTTGCTGGGAACAAGCTCCCGATTCGAAGACTAAGCTAATTAACTGGTTAAGAAGTGGGGCTACTTGGAAAAAGATTGTCTTGTCAAATTTATAAAGAAGGGAGGGACAACATGAAAGTCCTAATTGTAGACAAAGATGGATATCTAGGCTTTTGCGATATAGACGCTGGATTTCTTCCTTATCAGACATGGGAAGAATATTATCCGGAGAAAACGGATGATAATGGCAATAAGCTATTTGATCTATCTGAGAAAAGAAAGATAAAGATTTACGAACGCGACTATGACAAACTTCGGAAGCCTTATTGCAAAATAGAAAACGGAGCAATAGTTCAAGACACTACTAAGTTAGAGGCAGAACAAAAAAGACTTCAAGAAAAGGCGAACAAAGAAAATAGACTAGCAGAGCTCAATCAATACTTTGATTGGTTCAACACGCAAGCTATTCAACATGCAGCAGGAACAATTACTGATGAGGAGTGGAATACTCTATTAGCTGAATTCAAAGAGAAGTCAGCCGAAGCTAAATCAATCAAGAATGCACTTGGCATTAAAACAGAAACCCAAATCCGAGATGCTGTTAAAGCCGCCAATGCTGTTCAGAAAGAAAGAGTAAACTAATATGGCAATTTAAGTGAAAATACTACTTTGACCATTAAGTCAAATACCACTTCAAAAAGCGGTTGGAACAGTCTGAAAATTTATGAATTAGTTTAAAACAAAGACCTCTCATATGTCTCTAAACTGGTGAGAAAGGAAAAAGGATATGGAAAACTTCACTAAGTTCCTAACCGATTATGGAATTGGGGGATTGCTTATTATTGTGATTGCTTTTGGCTTGACACAGATAATCAAGGCTCCTATCAAGAAGAAAGCTGAAGCTTGGGCAAACAAGAACGGTGTTGATAAATCCGTCATAACCAAATGGCTCTTTGTCTTACCCTTCGTCTTAGCTTTCATCGGCTCCATAATCAATGTCTGGGCGCTTGGCGGCTGGGGAAGATATGTCCTCTCCCCAGAGTTCGACTGGACCGCAGTCATCACTGAAACCCTAGCTTGCAGTGGATTAGCAGGTTCTATCTTTGGAATAGCTACTGACTTTCAAAAAGCTAGTACTTCCAAAAAAATAGCCGAACTCACCACCGAGAACAGCAAGGTCGCTGAAGCAAGGGCTACTATAGCTTCTGAAACTGCCACAGCTGCTGATAAGGCAAAAGCAGAAAAAGAAGCTATCAAATCTAAGCTTAGAGCTGACAAACTTGCCAAAAAGCAGGAAGAGCTTAAGGCAAAGCAGGACGCTGAGGTAAAGAAGCTTGAGGCTCAGATTGCCAAATTAAAAGGCACTGACTTCAAAGTCAATGCCGTAAAGGCAGAAGAGCCTAAAGCCACTACTGAAGGCACTTCTAAGCCGATTGAGAGGATAAATTAGGACTTATGAGTGAAATAGATAAGAAAGCAACATTCTTCGCTAATTTCTCATTAAATGAGTAGGTAGCGACTAATTGAGCGAGGGCGGGGGGAGAGTACAAAATAAAAACAACTATTTTTCAAGTGGTCTTTCTAAAAAATAATGAATTAAACACGATTTATATCTATTCAAGGGTTGTGAATCCAAATTCATTTAAAGGTAAGCCATAAGTTGGACTAATTCCATCTCTTGAGTCTTTAGTGAATAATAGTTTTAGATTATTGTTTTCGTCTTTAACAAAGTATTCTCCTATCAAATCATTGAGAAACTGCTTGTAAGTCAATCCCTCCACAATAGATAAATTAGCATCAATTAATTTAAAATATTTTTGTTTTACTTTGTACTCATTAAATATCATTTCATCTACCACATCATAAGTTCCAACTGCCATAAAATCATTGTCATATATTTTAGTTACTATAAAAACTGAGAATGGTTTTCGATTTAAAGCTAAAAGTCACCAACTTTAAATATTTCTATTTGAGCTCCTTCCACTTTTTGTATATTTAGCAAAACATTTCATGAAAGCACAGTAGCAAAAATATAAATATATGAGGAACAAAGGAATAAAAATCAAGAAATAAAACCATGGATTAAGCTTAACGGAAAAAGAAGTATCGGGATACGTTGTAAAATGAGTAGTAAAAATGGCAACAATTGAAAAAGTTATAGAAAGAAGAATATAAGGTAATGGAACTATGTAGAGAAACTTTTTGTTTTTGAATACACCATATTTTATGTCTAACTTCACAAACTTTATAGAAAAATAAAATAGCCAAAAATACATGAACATATCCCAACAAAACATAGCTATCGCAAATGTATTTTCAAAATTATATCCAACAAAAGTAGGAAATGTAGCGCTGCATAAACAAAAGCAGGCTATAGAAAATGAATATACCCAATATTTTCTTTGAATGTTAATATCGGCGATTGCCTTTATCTTTTCTTCTTCAACGAATCGATTATAAAATAAAGCCTCTTTTGTTTTTTTATTGCTCATAAGTTTCATTAATAGATATCACCACAAAACCATTCCCAATCCCAAACCCAGATTGTATACATTTTCCATCCAATAGCAAATCCTTTGCCAAGATAACCATAAACAATCATTGCAACAATAGTTCCAATGCATGCAGCCCCTAATAGTACCACAACAAGACCAATTAATATTCCAATAGGACCTCCAGCCGTGAAAAGCGAAGCAAAAGCAGTCCAAATACCTGATACTGCACCTGTTATTGTTGCAATAAGAGTATTTATTTTTGTAACTACAGCTGCTCCAATAATAGTTGTGCTAGCTATAAAAGATAACTCTTTAAACGCTTCTGTAATTATTTTAAATGGTGTGATACCATTACCAGATTGATACATAGCCTGTTTATTGATCCAACCAGCAAAAGTGTTATACAAATTAGCACAAGCATCTTTTGAGCATAGAAGACCAAAGAAATCAACTTCATTTACCTTTCCATTAGTTGATGTAGAAATTTTATTAGTATCACATGGAACAGTAGGTAGTTTAAAAATTTCATCCTCATTAGTCGTTTCAGGAGTTTCTTCTACTTCAGTTTCGTTTGAAGAATCTGAACCATTATTACCAGCAGAATTACTAGGCCCACCAGTTTCACCAACATCAAAATAAATGTCACTAAAATTATTGTTAACAATAAGGTCTCTATCCATAGCAACTTTATCCAGAGTTGATATTGCCCTTATATCATTATTTAACTTACTACCAATATTATTAATCTTTTCATTTATTATTCTTGGATTAACGTTAGATTTTCGAATAAATAGTTCATCAACATCTTCAAAATAAGTAAAATTAGGATCCTTTTCGATTAAAGTTTGCAAATCCTCTAACACATCAACAGTGAATAATTGATTTTCTTTTGCATAGGAAAGTAGTTTTTGTTTTGAAAAAGACTCTTGTTCAGAGAAACTTAAGTCATAGTAGCCATAATCAAAGTTCTCAATAGTTTGCTTCACTATCTCTACTGCTGATTCTTTAATTGCGGTTACCCTATTAACTGTTGATAATTGTCCACAGCTACCACTTAAACAAGTACTTATTGTTAACGCTAAAGACCATAATAACATAATTAATTCCCTCTCTTTTTTATATTTTGACAAGTAAAGTGATTATATACAAATATTATTTAATTTGTCAAGAAATTGTCAAGAACCAATTTTAATTAATTTTTCGCCAAGTTTATTAGCCCAACTTTCAGTATAAAAATCATAGTAGCTGATGTTATGCTTCTCTATACTTACTAAAACATCCACACCAAATAAGACTTGGTAAGCTAATCACAAAAAGCCAAATTGGTCCTAAGATTAAACTTTGAACTGTGTGTCCATATTCATGTTGGATAAGTTTTAAATCATATGGTCTAGCAGTAAAGATAAACATTCCTAAATTAAGTGAACTTCCTAACTTCCAAGTAGTAATCACTGCTCCATGAAAGAGTCTATGTTTTCTTCCTACTAAAAATAAAAAAGAACCAATCCAAGTAAATTTTGGATGATTCCCCAAGTCCATTGAACTAAATAAAATAATGCTTTCTTCATCTATTCTCTTCCTCCCTAACTTCAATTAAGACATCATCATTCCATTTGTATTTAGGTAGAATCCCATTAAAACGACCGTGCATCTTGTTATGACATTCTTTACAAAGTAAGAGAAGGTTATCTAAGTTTAAATCAATTGATGGATCATCTACGTTATCAAGCGTTAAGTGTATTTTATGATGGACCTACGTCCCAGGCTTACCACAGACTTCACATCTTCCTTTTGCTCTTAAGATAACCTCTTACCTCACCTTGTGCCATACATCTGATTTATAGAAGTTATGCAGACGTTTTGGCTGTAGCCTTCTTGAGTTCTTCGACTTTTCGATCTACATACTCCCAAGGATAAATGTCGTTACCCAAATGACCATATTCCACTAATCTTTGGTAAGAGATATCCTTTAAATTAAGTTCATTAATGATGTTATTAACTGAGAAATCTAACATTCGAACAACAAGTCATAAAGTGCAATCGTGTAATTTACTAACACCCTTGCTATAAATCGTGTAAGCAACTCCTTTAAAGTAAGCGTTAAAGATATCCACTCTTGACGATTCGAACTCGCGAACCGCAAATAAT
>ERZ1034876.56-NODE-56-length-76050-cov-135.104875_pt1 | contig 76050 bp, 118 predicted proteins | sample MGYA00520698_ERZ1034876 | MGnify/ENA primary metagenome ERZ1034876 (study PRJEB33766, sample SAMN09781723) | gut metagenome | biome: gut microbiome | host: Homo sapiens | place: Madagascar | study: EMG produced TPA metagenomics assembly of the PRJNA485056 data...
ATGCTCCAATCAAATATGGATATTATCAAAATTGTTTTGATTCTCAGAAAACAGAGCATGTCGGATTCTATGTAGATTGGCCGGATGGCAAATGTCTTAGAAAAGATTTAGGGTATTGGATTAACATGGTAGACACTATGCCAGTTGGAAACATTTTCGACAATCCAGAGTTGTTACAGGAGGAACACAGATGAGTAAATCAGTATTAGTGATTGATACGCCAAAATATTGTGCTTTATGCGTTTTACGCAGTGGAGTGCTTCACCCGTTCTGCAGAGTAAACAATAGAGATATTACAGATTTGAGTATTAGACCTGATTGGTGTCCATTGAAGCCATTGCCGGAGAAAATGAAAGTAACTGGGCTTTATAACAGTGAATATTTCAAAGCAGGAGGCAAACCGCCGAGCTATAAAATCGGCTGGAATAAATGTATTGATGTGATCACAGGAAAGGCAAAGTAATCATGTGGTTTTTGTGTCAAGAGCCGTGTAAAACATTAGATCAGGCACGGAAAAGAGCATTACGGATTATTTTTTCGGAAAACAGTATATGTGGTTCTCTGGTGGAAATAGATTGATGAGAGGTGAGATAAATGGCAAGAAATAGGTATCCAGGAACTTGTTATTGTTGCGGTAAAAAAGTTCCAACAGGTTATGGACATTTCGAAAGATATAAAGGTGGTTGGAGAATCAAGTGCGTAAAATGCGCAAGTGGTAGAGTTGTCAGAGATTCTGATAAAGAGGTAAAGCGAGCAATAAGATTAAGGGAGGAAAAATATGATTAATTTAACAGGAAAAAGAGTGTTTGTAAAGACACAGGAAGAATATTTGAGTGTTCTGAAAATAGCAAAGCTTCAGGGATTCACATGGGCGAGAGGAAACCATTTAAACCCTATTGAAATTCCATTTCCAAACATATTGAATTTTTACGACAACAAGATCGTTACTTACAGTGGTGATGAAAGGACATTGTATGAAGCATCCGAAATCATCGAAGATGAAGAAAAAATCAAGGATGCAATAAACCTTGTCAGAACATTTGCTAAAAGCCCAGACAGAACAGCATTGACGGACTCATTTATTGAGTCCTTGAAGTTACTTGCAGATACTGTAGAAAATCAGATAGAAGAGGCGAAGTAGATGGAAAGATTAACTAAAAGAATGGAAAATGCTCCAGACGGAGAATCAAATGTGTGGGTTAAAAACCATGATTATATAAAGGCATCAGAAAAACTTGCAGAATATGAAGATTTAGAAGAACAGGGCTTGCTTGTGAGATTGCCGTGTAAAATCGGAGACACGGTTTATAGAGTGAATGCCGGAGCCAAGCAACCGATTATTCCGATGACTGTTTCAGAAATTCATTTTCTATGTTACAAAAATGAACGTACTGTAAGGTTTGACGCAATAGACAAAGAATATATGGGAGAAAGTTGCTACCGTTTAGAAGATATTGGAAGAATAGTATTTCTCACCCACGAGGAGGCTGAGAAGAAGTTGGAGGAGATGGAAAAATGAATAAATGTTGCGCTAGCCAAGACGGTATATGTAGAAACGTTATCCTATTCGGAACTAAATGTGACGGGCACAAGGAAAGATGCACGCTGAGACCAGCTTATAGTACTCTTGAACGAACAGTGAAAAATTATCAGCATAGTCTAAGAAAAATGTTTGGAGTGGAGGATTAACATGAATCCAGAAGAAGCAATCAACATCTTACAGAAACGCATTGACTTAATCAAACAAGACTGGTCGCATATGCCTAGCCTTGTGGGATATCAGAAAGCATTGGAACTGGCGGTTAAGGCATTGAAGAAACAGATCCCGAAGAAAGTTATATACGAAGATGTTGGGTTTGACTGTTATCATGATGTAAACTTGTACGCTTGCATATGCCCGTCGTGCGGATTGCATATCATTGATTTTTCGGACGATGATGTAGATTCTAAATGCAGCAGCGATAACCCAGAAGACATGTTTCATTCCAGTATGGTATATCATGCGTATATTGGCATGAATAATTATTGTAACAGAGGCGGACAGAAATTAGATTGGAGAGAAAAGGAATAGATAAATGGCTAAAGTAAGCTGGATCAAAATTGAAACAGAGATGTTTAATAATGTTAAAATCGGGCATATCAGAAAGCTTCCAGAAGGAAACAACATAGTTCTTATTTGGGTTATGCTTCTGACAATGGCCGGAAGATGCAATGCTAATGGGCTTATCTTTCTGACAGAAAACATTCCATATAATGAAAAGCTGCTGGCAGATGAACTTGGCTTTGATGAAAGTGTAATACAACTTGCATTGACTGCTTTGGAAAAATTTGGAATGATTACCAGAGATGGAAATATGCTTGCAATTCCAGGATGGGAAGAACATCAGAATATCGAAGGCATGGACAAGATCAGAGAACAGAATAGAATTAGGAAACAGAAACAGAGAGAACGGCAGAAACTTGCAATTGAACAAGATATGTCACGTGACAGTTCACGTGACGTCACGCAACAGAATAAGATAAAGAATAAGAAAGAAGAATTAGATAAAGAAAAAGATAATAATTTAATAGTATCTAAAGATACTATTCGTCAGACAGATGTCCGACGTGTTATCGAAGAATGGAACAAATTACAAGAAGTTGGTATCAATCCGATAAGAGATATTAAACAATCTTCCAAAAGATACCAGCTACTCAAAGGGCGAATAAGAGAGTACGGTATGGACGATATCTTAAAAGCTATGGACAACATCCGCAACAGTGACTTCCTGAGGGGCGAAAACAAAAATGGATGGATGATTACTTTTGACTGGTTTGTAAAACCAAATAACTTCTTAAAGGTTTTGGAGGGCAACTACAATGGAGACGGAAAACATGGACCTGGTTCAAAAACTCAAAGAAAAGTCGAACCACTTATCCCGTTCGGAACACTCGGTGACGACGGAGGATCAGACACATTGCCGTTTATGTGATGATTCCGGATGGGTATGGAGCCGTGATCAATACGGAGTTCCGTACTGTCAGGAGTGTTCCTGTGGAATACGAAAAAAAATGATTCATAGAAATCAGCTTAAGTTTGCAGAGATTCCAGACATCTACAAAGATGCAATGTTTAATAATTTTCGGTCGGCAGTATATCAGCTGCCGGAGAGCCAGGAAACAATAAGGCAGGCTGCGAAAGCTGTTCACTACTGGATAGAAAATATCGGCGATATGCAAAAGCAGGGAATTGGGCTGTATTTTTACTCTAGCACGAAAGGCTCTGGAAAAACCCGGATGGTATGTAGCCTGGCGAATGAACTAATTGAAAAGTATCAGAAACAGGTGAAGTTTTCAACGTCTATGAGAATTCTTGACGAGATCAAGTCCACATGGGGAAAAAGATATAGTCCGGACAAAACAGAAGAGCAGTTGATTGATGAACTTGCCAGGGCAGATATTCTCATCATTGATGATTTCGGTACAGAGACCGAAAAAGACTGGGTAAATGAGAAATACTATGAAATTATCGATGGACGCTATACAAGCCGGAAAATCACGATTTTCACAAGTAATTACTGTATTTCTCGACTTAATTATGATGAACGTATCACCAACCGGATTCTGGAGCGGTCACTTGAGATCCCATTTCCGGAAGAATCTGTCCGGGAGCACATAGCGGAAACAATGAAGCAGCAAATGATAGCAGGTATCATGGGAGGCGAAAAATGAACAGTGCGGTGTTAAAAAGAAAATTCACAGGGAAACCGGTAACTATGCCTTATTCAGCTGCAAAGATTGAAAGAATGCAGCGGATGTTTGACGAGTCCAGAGAAAAAGTTTTGGCAGCCAGAAATGAAGAGATTGAAAAAGCGTACCAGAAAGGCAAGGAAGACGGGATCAATAGAACCGTGAGCGTTTTGAACAAAGTTGTAGAAAACGCAAGGGAAGAAGAAAGAGAGAAAAGCTACAACGCCGGTTTCGAACAAGGGTTTACGGAAGGGCAGGACTGGGCGAATGTTGAGAACAGTGTAACATTGCTTTTGGCACTGCATAGAGCATACGACTTTGAACCGGAACAGCTGATGAACGTAGTGAAAAAGAGTAACAAATATGTGCATCAGGCAAATGAAGGAAAACCGACTATCGGTGCTCTTGCACGGCAGTTGTACAATGAATGCCAGATAAAGTTGTGCGAACACGAAGTGGAAATTTTGAGAAAGCACAGTTTGTTTGAAGAGGGTGACCCATATGATTAAGATAAGCGCAATGTACAAAGATTCCGGCGGAACAAATCCGTATCACAGATGCGATGAATGTTTGCGGTACCGGTCCGGAAAGCATCCGAGGTGTCTGAATTACAACGGAGATGTGGACTGGAAACCAAACTACATTGCCTGCAAATTTTTCACAGATGAAAAGGAAGATGAAATCAAAGGACAGATAGATATATTTGATTTGTTGCAAAACAAAGTAATTGATTGACTAAAAAACGCTAGAATCCATTTTAAGTAAGCTTACGTAGAAATATATACCTATAGTATTTTGAAAGGATTTTGAACCATTTTGGTAAGGGAAGGAGCGTAGCATGAACAAAGCGTTATTGTTGGCATTGAACGAGCACATATACCTTCAGGGATTAATCAGTAAAGAAACGAAAGAGAAAATTGATATGGAGATTCTTTCTGAAAATTAGCTTAAACTATTGAGCAGAGATGAGATTGACGTTATAATGATCTTATCTCTGCTCTTCCAACTAGAAGGGAGAACGGGGCATGAACGTTTATCGAACTAGAGAAGTGCTGAGAACTTGCAGCATTTTTGACTTGAAATTAAAAGTGGCTTTTTATGCAAGGGTAAGCACAGAATCAGAAGACCAACAAGTTTCTATACACCACCAGGATGAATATTACAGAAACTTCATTGCTCAAAATAAAAACTGGGTATTTGTTGGTGCGTACATTGACAATGGAATATCGGGAATACGAACTGAGAAAAGGGACGAATTTCAACGCATGATGGCAGATGCCAAAACTGGGAAGATTGATATGATCGTAACGAAAGAAATTACCAGATTTGCGAGAAATACGTTAGACAGCATAAAATATACAAGAGAATTACTGATGTATGGCGTATGCGTATGGTTTCAAAACGACAACATCAATACGATTGATGAAGATAGTGAATTAAGACTTACCATAATGTCCGGAATTGCCCAAGATGAATCAAGAAAACTCTCCAATCGAATAAAATTCGGGCATGCGCAGTCAATAAAAAATGGTGTAGTCCTTGGATCCCGAATATACGGATACATCAAAAAAGACGGAAAACTTACGATTGATCCCAAAACAGCTCCAATGGTAAAAGAGATATTTGAAAAATATTCTACAGGAGAATGGTCTACATCCACCATTGAGAGATACCTGTACAAAAAAGGGTATCGAAATTACAAAGGTGGAAAACTCAGCCGAGATAATATCAAAAAGATAATCAAGAACCCGAAATACAAAGGTTATTATTGCGGCGGTAAAGTAAAGGTTGTCGATATGTTCACTAAAAAGCAAGAGTTTTTGCCAGAGGACGAATGGACAATGTACAAAGACGACGGGAACCATGTTCCACAGATTGTAGATGAATCCGTATGGAATAAGGCAAATGTCATTATGCAAACACGGAGCGATGCGATCAAATCCCACAGAACGTCTTTCAAACAAAACAATTTATTTACCGGGTATATCTTTTGCGGGAACGATGGAGCGCCGTATTGGATGAAGCAACGCACTGCAAGAGGACGTGAAGATGTAAGATGGGTATGTAGTTATCGCATAAAAAACGGAGCGCAGAGCTGCAATTCTTTCGGAATACATGAGAAAGAATTAAAAATAATGCTTGCAGACCTTATCAACAAATCTGGTGATATCCAAGCAGCTATTGAAAGATATATAAGTTTGGTCGAAAAGAACATAGACTTCAGCAACGATGGGGCTGAGATAAGTCGGCTTAAAAACATGATTCTTCAGATAGAGAAAAAGAAAGACAGGCTTCTCGACCTTAATCTGGATGGAATTATAACAAACTCTGAATACCTTGAAAAAAATGAAAGATTCAAGGATGAAATCCAAAATATAAACAATAAGCTTTCCGAACTGGAATTGAAAGAAGAAGCCAATAAAGATTCCCATTTGAAATTAAAAGAAATCGGAAAGATATTAAATGATTTGCAAGGAGTTGGCCCAGAAGATATTACCAAAACGGTTCTGGGAGAATTTCTGGACAAAATAGTAATAAATCCAAAGCATCCGCAGGAGTGCGAAATTTTGTTCTTTTTAAAGACTGGAGATGTAAAAAAAAAGTCAATAATCGAGCGGGATAAACAGGGCTGTTCTGAATACTTTTTTTTAAATAAGTTCTCAGAACGACACGCCGTATTTTACAGGAAAATCAACTATGTGGATGGATGCGAAAAGGAATTTAACTACACTTACGCATTTGCAATCTAAATAATATACAAAAGATGAACGGAAGAGCAGAGATGTAATTTTTTGACATTTAACCAAATATCTGATAGTATGAAAACATACTAATGACGACATCGGTTCCAATTCCCGGAACAGGATGTCTTTTTGTGTTTTTAAGGGGCGATAACCATGAATCATACCGCATACGACGTAATGAGAGAATATATGATCGAGGGAGCAGAGCTGGACGGACCGTACCAGTTCCCCATGATGCCACGGTATACCGGCAGACCTGGAGCGGATACTGTCGACTTCAAGGACAGCTTTGACCGGCGGATAAAGAACCATAGGGACTTAACCGTCAATTTCTATATCCATGACAACGAATTTGAGAAAATCTGGAATTGTCCGGATAAATATATCGAGCATCTAAAATGCTTCAACAGTGTGATCGCACCGGATTTCAGCATGGCAGTCGGAGAAGGTGGTATGCCATTTGCAATGAACATCTGGCAGAAGTACCGCAACCATGCGATAGCACATTATCTGCATATGAACGGAATCCGCGTGATTCCAAACGTGAACATACCACCGGAATACTGCTATGATTGGATTTTTGACGGAATACCGAAGAAAAGCACAGTAGCCTGCTGCACCAATGGGCGAGTGAAGTCGAAAGCATCACGACTGGAATTTTGTAAGGGGTTTAAAGAGATGGTCCGTAGATTAGAACCACTGAGAGTTATCATCGTCGGACGGATGCCACAAGAGCTGCAAACAGATATAGAAATTATCAACTTCAAGAGCAGAAATCAAAAGATTAAGGACAGGGAGGGAAAATATGGGATTCTCAACTGAGCGATCAGCACACAATAAAGTACGTAGGAAGAAAGATAAGACGGAACAGAAGGTGAAAGTCCGGAAACAACGGACCACATACAAAACGAAGAATACGGCTAGGAGAAAATCCGAGGGATTAAATAAATTAAATTGATTAGTGATTTTTCACATCCCCTCGGAAGATGCTATACATTAATATATGCAAGATGGACAAAATGGAAATCTAGGAAAAACGGTTATTTTTGAGTTGATCCTTTTTTAGTCATTTTTCGGGCTTTTTCTATGTCTGAATATTGCAAATATTCAAGAGCCTCCAGAAATATCGTTCGTTTCACAACCGGTACGACCAATTTTGTAAAAGCCTGTGGATCACCTGCGGACCGGTGCCGGGGATTTTCCAGACGTCAATAACTGACGTCCTAAATACATCCACAACGCCCACAAAACGAATAAGGCTACACTTCTTCGACCGGAATCTAAACGGCCGTTAAAAAGCCGAATAAGGCGGTTGTACAGCATGCCCAAAACAGAACACATTTTCGCCACTGTTCGGACACTGCGCCCCGGATCGGTGCCAACTGCACAGAGACACGACAAAAAGAGCCGGAATCGGCTATATATAATTATAGTACCACCATACCGGCGCCCCGTCAACCGTGAGCATTGATTAATGAAAGCGCACAAAAACGGCTTGTAAATCCGGCAATGGTAAAAACATCAAGGAACGCCAAAAAGGCGAAAAACGGCGAAAAAAAGCAAATCAACAACCGTATTTCCGGACAAACAAAAGTTAAGTTGTCAAGGCACACGGCTTGTAGATAGATTTCACAAGCCTGATCCGCTCCCCAGGCCGTGAACCTGGCGCCGGGCTGGATACCGGAAGAGCGGAAAAAAGTATTGACTATTTGAGAAAAAAATGTTATATTGTAATAGCTGGATGTTATTCGATTTTCGAATGCATTTTCTAGGGCGGTCTAACGTGCGTTGTTAGATCGCTTTTTTATCGGCCAGTTAATTTAACTTGACTTTTCTAGCTGCATGATGTATCATAATTGTATCAGCTAGCAACAGCTGCTGATTCTTAACGTACCATGATTCCGTTGAGAGTCGCCACAGTCTACGGTGTGGTGTTGAGTTGAAAAGCATGTTTATAAGGATATGAAAAAAAGACTATTATATTTTTTGTAATGGTCTTTTTTTATTGACTTTTTCCTGTAATCGTGCTATATTATTAATCAGTAACACATGTGTTACTTTTCAACGGGCCACGATTCCGTTGAAAGTCGTTCCGATCAATGGCGGAACGTTGAGTTGAAAAATATTATTATATATTTGCTAATGCAAAAAAAAAGTGGGGAAGCGTGACACATGTCACGCTTTTTCGCTGCCTTCTGTAATCTCTCGGTACATTCTCACGCCGCCGTCCCATTCGCTTCTGCCGTCTAAATACTCTTCAGCAGTTTCTTCGCGAACTTCTCCGGAATTTTCAAAATATGCAATTTTCCCGGTGCTTTTCTGCACAACCTCGATTGCTGATAGTGTGCAAAAAGGTTCGCAGCTTTCGCGGAATTTTTCCGCGCGCTCCATCAATTCCATCATTTTTTTGAGCTGTGGGATTGAAAACGCTTTCAGATCCTCGTCAGTAAGCACGTTTTTTACGTACCACTGAATATCTTTTACCGCTTCTGATTTTTTTAATAACAATTCCTCTTTTCTCATGTTTTTATCCTCCATTTTTTAATTTGTTTTATTATACCAGTTTTTCGGCTGGTATTAAAGGGCGCCGCCGGGAATCGAACCCGGCCAGAACCGTTACGCCTAGTCCAAACAATCATTGATTTTCTTTTCCAGATGTGGAAACGCTCCGCAAATTTCTTGCACGCTGTCGGCGTAATAATCGCCCACTGTTTTTCCGAAAATTGTAATATTTCCAGAATAAAAACAGCCGAGATCGTTAAAACAGATATCAAGTCCTGTTGCCTGTTCCTTTTTATCACCGTACCACATGCCAATTTTAATCATTTTATTTTCCTCCTAATTTTTATTTTAAAAAGTCGCCGGGGAAATGCTCCCCGGTACGCTTGCCGGCCTAGTACGCTTTTTCTTTTGCGATTGCAGCAGCTATAATTTGCTGTTCGAGAAAATACCGCAAGCCACCGTCCCCAAAACGTTTCAAATAATATTCTGCCAGTTCTTCAGTTGTGAATTTTTCTAAAGCCGTGCCAACATCAGAATAAATCCCGAAATATGTGTTTTTCCGTTCTGAAATTGCCCGATCAATTTCATTTTTGGGCTTTTCTGGTTCTCTTGGTTCAACAACTACGAGCCGATCAGCTCCCATTTTACGGGGCTTGATTTCGCCACTTTCAAAACTTCTCAGCATGAAGGTAATAGTTTTTCCTGTTTTGCTCGGGTTAATTTCAACCACCTCTGATTTATAGCCAAAATTCCACACGATAACATCACCGATTTTTATTTTTTTTGTTGGGGTTCCTGTCTGGTGGCCGGATATTCCTTGTAATTTAACTGTATTTGTCATAATTTCACGCCTCCTTTAAAATTTCTAAAACCTTTTCACAAGTTGCGATATATTTTTCGGTCAGCACTTCGTTTAAAAAATGATGACCAGCTGCGCGCCATTTCAAGTGCTTAACGACTTCGGCGCGGTCGCTTCTGAGATCGTCCAGGAACTCGTCAAACGAGAACCAATCTTCGTTTCTGATCAGTTCCGGGGCATATGTTGCCAGTGCGTAAACGCTTGGAAAACCGGTTTTCTCGCACCGGATGCAGTCGTCCCACAATTTTTCGATAGTTCCATTACATTCTGCACACAGCTTTTTACAGCTGTAGCACATCGGGTTATATTTCAGACTTTCAATTGCCTGTTTACTGTCTTTCCTTCTCTGTTCCTGTTCTGGTGTTAATATCATGCCATAAGTCATAACTTTTTCTCCTTTTCTTCTTTTTTTGAAATCCGGCGGTTGCGTTGATGCTACGGCTTGACCGCCGCCGGAAGAATTTACTAATCAAGAAATTTTTCAATTTCTTCGTCGGTCATGGAATCGACCTTTTTTCTCGCTTGTATTGGATCCATTTCCAATTCACCTAAAAAGTAAGTGAAAACTATGTTTCTTAAAATCTGGATTTCTTTCATTTTTTTATTCCTCCCTTGTTCTCTGTTGATGGTTATATAATAGCATAGTTTAATAATGGTGTCAATAGCATAGTTTAATAAAATAATATTTTTTTGTTTCATATATTTTTTATTCCTTATAATAGGAAAAGAAAAAAACAATGGCCAAAACGTTAGTATATAATTGACGCATAGTTTAATAAGTGCTATAATATAAGAAAAATAATATTGGAGGGTTTTATATATGGCATTTAAAGATAGAGAAAAAGAACTTTCTTATATAGCACAGTACCAGAAAGACAAATATGATCGCATTACTGTGATGGCGCCAAAGGGAACGAAAGAAGACGTCAAAAGAGCAGCCGAATTAAAAGGAGTAAAGATGTCGGCGTTTGTCCTGGACTGTGTTTTAAAAGAGTTGGAAAGAATGAAAAAATAATAGAATAGTTTAATAAAAAGCTTGACGCATAGTTTAATAAATGCTATAATAAAGACAGTTAAAGAAGACAAGCACACAGTCCCCAGGGCGGGGCGGAACGGAGGGTAAGAAATGCAGGAAATTTACAGGAGTTTTGAAGGGAAGTTAAATGTTGATTGTCAGGACGGATATATTATCCTCGAGTTGAAAGAAAAATACCAGATTGAATGGCTGAGTGTCTGGGGGAAAACGCAGAAAATACGAGTAAAAAAAGATCTGCTTCCGGTGGAAGATTTCGGAAACGAGAAAAGAATATCAGAACTTTTTATGGATATCGAACATGGATGTCTCGAAGGGTGTTCATATCGGTATAGAGGTACATGGTACAGTTATGAAAAAATACTGGACATTCAAAGAAAAAATCAAAGTAACAACTGGCAGGCGTATGTATAAAACAAATGATTAAACAGGGAGTAAGAGGATAATCACAAACAAGCCGGAATATTTGGATGCAAAAAGCCCTTTGGCAAATTCCAAGGGGCGGACAGGAGGACAAAATGAGAAAATATGATTTGGTGAAAAGAACGGCGGAATTTAATCGCAAAAATAGAAAGGAGATTAAAGAAGGATGTACAGCTCTGGACTCTTCTCTGGAATGCCTGAAAACATTTGACACTCTGGAAGAAGCAGAGAAATCGCTTGCGAAACGCAAAACAAGTGTTAGCAAGCTTGAAGATCACGGAATGACATTTTATCACGTAGAAGAATACGTAATTGAAGAAAACGAATACGAATATGACGAGGACGAAGAAGAGTTTGTACAGACTGACCTTATCGACACATTAGAAATAACTCCAATGAAAATTGAAGTTGTCGAGATTCCGAGTTATGAAACAATCGCGATTTGTTCCAGTCTGGAAGAAGCAGAAGAAGCCGCGGACAATTACGATGGCGAAGGCGAAACTTATATCATGATTTAGTAACAAATAAAGCCCTTGGATAATCTCCAGGGGCTTAAACTCTTTTTTTGTGGCGGCTAACGAGGGGAGAACAGACCCGCCGCCGAAGCCTGTTAAATTATTCATAGCATACAAATGTTTGCTTTGTCAAGAAAAATATTTTTTGCTTTTGGCTTGACAGGTTTTTATAAAATGTGCTATCGTGTCATCAACGAGGAACTTAGGAGGGGCGAGCTAATCGAAAATTAATAAAAAAATCATTAAGCCAGGTAACCGGATCAGACGCCGGAAGCCTGGCTTTTTTCGTGTCAAAACGCCCCCCTTATAATTATATTATATATATAATCCCCTATTAATTAATTCTATACAGTACCGTATTATAACATCTTTTAAGCCCCTCCTAGATTCTGAGTTGATTAATATATATGTTTAGATACACTATATTATAATATATATAGCTCTATAAAGCCGTATATTAACGTATAATAGATTATTTTGTAAATAGATCATTTTATATACCTTGAGCAATAAAAATAAATTTATGCTTGCATTAATGGCTTATATGTGCTATTGTAAATGGCAGATAAGCAAATACATTTACGATTTTTAAACAAAGGACGATATAAAAACTGAAAAGCATTCACGGAAATTCCGGCGCTGGTTGTAGCTGCTGGGCGTGTTCTTCGATTGCTGCTAGTTTGTTATCGTTCTTTTTTTATTTCACAAATTAACAGATTAATGTTGTAAAGTGAGGTGATACAGTGAAAGATAATACTATCAAAACGGAAAAGGAAACAGAAATATATTTGAGTAATATTAATATATATGCTGATGAGTATATTAATACAGTGTTATGTGTATCACCTGATAGCGAGAATTACAGAAAAGAAGTAGCTGATAGTTTTGTTGATATGATTTTTTATATTGCTGATCACATACAAAAACCCAGTAACGATGATATAGAATTATTAGATCATATGTTTAGTGTGTTTGTAAGATTATGCAGTAAGTATCATGTACTACCAACTTTGGAAGTGTTTAGTTTTCTAGTAGGGATTAACCGCTCAACGTTTAGTGACTGGATGCGCGGGGACTATAGAACCGCCACAGCGCATAGCAACACGGTGAAAAAATGGTTCGATATTTGCAAAAACTGCACGCTTAATAGATTGCATAACCAGCCCGGAACAAATGCAAACCTGATCTTCGTTGCGAAAGCTGCATACGGCATGGCAGAGACAGCACCAGTCCAGGCGGATCATGTGCAAGGTATCCCGCAGCAGTCGGCACAGCAGATTGCGGACAAGTACAAGGATGCGCTGGAGTTACCGGAGATGGAGCGGCCGAAACTGTGAACACGAAAGCAACCAAAACGCAATATATTGTATTAAGCAAGATGTAAACACAATATATAGCTTGTCACAATGTATAAATAGGGTGTACTTAAAATGTACAATGAACAATGTGAGAAAATTTGTGCAATATGACGAACGAAAAGCGGCGTTAACATCCTCTGACTACTGCCGAAGGCCGAACAATAACAGCGTGATCCGGTGCAGCGGGTCCCATGGGGCGGCGGGCTGACCGGATAGCGTACGGATGAGACGGGGACCCCCTTGGAGGGAAAGCCGCCAGGAGCCGGGTGAGCCCCCAAAGCAAATAAAACAACAAAAAGGCCCTTTTCACATGGCAGAGATAGTGATTGCAACACGACAAGCCGTAAGCCTTAACGGTTTCTCTGCCAACACAAAATAAGGCAATACCAAGAAAGGCAGGTATGAAGAATGAATGAAATAATCCAGAATTTGGTAATAGGGATTGCAATGATACTAGCGATCATACACAGTAAATGATTGTGATTAACGAATCGGGTGTAGCTCCTGATTTCTCCGCAGCGGAGAGTTTAAATATGAGCAGAATAAACTTTAGCTGCAATTTCATCCCAGACAGGGAGGGATAATTAGGGCAAATAAAAAAAAAGAGAACCATTACGGTTCCCTTTTGAGATCATCAGTGGTCAGTTTGATTGACACATCTGGTTTTGGCTCAATTATCAATTGACATTCCAGAAAATCAAGAATCTGAATTAGTTCATCTGCGGATATGCTTCCCCTTGAAAATTTATTTGCAAGTGATTGCGGGAGCATCCCAAGGTGCTGAGCTAATTGAACACTGGTTACTTTTTTCATCTTCATTATTTGCTTTATCTTATCAGAAACCATATAAATACCTCCTATTGACATTATCATAATCAAAAACGTTTCAATAGTCAATAAAAAATACTCATAAATGTGTACGAACTACTTGCAAACATAATCAATTAGATGTATAATTAACTCATAAATAAACGGGAGGGATTATACATGAAAATTGGATATGCAAGAGTATCAACAGTAGAGCAGAACGAAGCGAGACAGATGGAGGCATTGAGAGAAGAAGGCGTTGATAAAATTTATATGGACAAGAAGTCCGGCAAGGATTTCAACCGTCCTGAGTACCAGAAGATGATTGCTTTCCTTCAAAAAGGCGACGTACTGGTGATCCATTCCATTGATCGACTTGGAAGGAATTACGAAGAAATTATAGCTGAGTGGAGAAAAATTACAAAAGAGATTGAAGCAGATATCGTTGTCCAGGACATGCCATTACTTAACACCACGCAAAACAAAGATTTAACCGGAACTCTGATTGCTGATATCGTATTGCAGCTTCTTTCATACGTAGCTCAGAGAGAGCGTGAAAATATTCGTCAGAGACAGAAAGAAGGAATTGCTATTGCAAAAGCTCAAGGGAAATATAAAGGACGAGCAAAAAAAGAGGTAGACAAAGAACTCTTCGAGAAAACAAAGCAAAGATGGCAGGCTGGGGAAATTACCAAAGTTCAGTTTGCCGAAATCATGGGAGTGTCAAGAGGAACACTATATAGAATGTTGGGAGGGGAACAGTAATGATAGACTTTACAAATAAGTGTGTTATCACAGAAAGCGATGTTGAATCAGCGAAGCTTCTTAAGATGGCAATTTCTCAAGGCTTTGCGCTTCCGAAAGGCGAAAAAGTAATGGAATCATGCAGATTTTTCCGCTTTATCGGAAGTCCGTATAAAAGCGTGATTGCGCTGTCAGCAGTAACACAGGAAATGTATGATCGAGCTATATTGTACTCACATTTATTCGGGAATGAGTTGGAAGAATTGATTAAAATTTCTGATTTGGCTGCTAGGTGGTGCCGTACATATGGATACAATCATCTCAGTGTATACGCTAATGAAGAAGCTGACATATACACTGGGCGCGGGATTGCCAAAAACAAAGATGGTGCGGTGCAAGATGTGAAAATCAAATTAAATAAGCCACGTAAAATAACGGTAGCTGAGCTTGAAGAAAAGCTAGGTTATCCAGTGGAAATAGTAAGTTGAGGATACATCCTATGAAAAAGAATAGTTCACAATCCGAATCCATCCGCATCCGGTTACCGTACCAACTGGAGCAAAGACTTATAGCTGAAAAGAACCGAACCGGCAAAAGCGTGTCGCAGATCACCCGTGAAGCCTTGACACAGTATTTTCGGAAAAGGTAGGTAAAAGATGATGCTTGAAAAAATTTTTAAAAATAAAAAAGGGCTTTCTGGAAAACTGGAGACACATCCGCTTGAAAAACCTTTGCTACACGACAAAGCGTACGAATATCATCACAAGAAAGCTGTTCTAGAAGACGGAATGCTGTACGATACAGAATCAGCGAAAAAGGTTTTTACGGACGAAGCAAGTTTAGAATATATCGCACTCGGAAGAGCAACGCAAAGAGTTTACTTCTTAACCCCGAACGGAAACTGGTTTTCGGCCAAAGAAAAAATCGAGACTGAAAGCGGAATCACTGATGTCGGCGAATATCGCATACAGGTCACAAAAACCATTTACACATACAGTGATCTTCGGATAGAGCAAAAATACAAGGTTAAATACCTGATTGGAAGAAATGACTATGAGTTATACAAAGAATATTTTGGAGAGGTAAAAGAGGCATGAATAAAGAAAAAGGAATATATGAACTGTTACCGTCAGAGCCAGTTGATGTAGCAGCTATGTTGATAAAAGCAACGATTGTTACGGACGCACCGGTATTCACACCACTATCCCCGATGCTTGAAAGTAAATTGGTCGCGATTCCGAAATACGATCCGGTTCAACTTCAGGAAATCGCAGAGCACCTTCTGGTGTACTGTAACGCACAGGAAAGGGGATTTGAAAATGTCTATTGTGAAGATTGTAAATCAGAATCCGTATGACTGGAGAGGAACCGAATGTTTTATTGACGGAAAACCGATTCCAAGAGTGAAATCAGTAGATTTTCATGTTTCGGTTGATGAAGTTCCGATATTCAATTTTGAATTAATGGCAGCGCCGGATATTGAACTGGAGTGTCTAGCACAGATTAGTGTTAGCTCTCAATCAATTACTGATGCAATTTCGGTTTTAAGGCACGAACTACTTCAACATGGAGAAATATACCAAGGCTTCAAATCAAGCCTAAAATCGGCTCTGGAAATCTATTCTACATGTGGGCTTCCATTTGAGCCTGAAGAAGAGACAGCAGAGAAGATTCTTGATTTCATGATTGGAGAAGAACGATGAGAACGATATTTACGATAATCGCACTTGCTATCAATGTTCTGATGTTTGTTTCAGCGAGTTCTGAGATCGTGACAAATAACAACAAAGACAAATGGGAATCTGCCGCGTGTTCGATGATTCTTATTGGAACCGGAATAAGCGTGATTTTATTTTTGACATCCCTGTGAGGTGGAATGAATGTTACTGGCATTTCCAATGGTTTTGCTTCCGCTGATATTGGTAGAGCGGATCAAAATAATAAAAGCAAAGGTACAGCCCTCGCCGCATGATCTTGGAGGAAGATTCAATACGGACAGGACGAGGCACGAAATCCCTAGATAGCCTGTATCGGTACGGACTTATAGTAATAAGAATAGATATCCAAATCCAAAATTTCCTCCAAATGAGTTACGACTGATGCAGGCGTTCCAGGAAAAACATAAATATATCAATGGTGTTTTTGAAGTATATCACATGCGGCAGGGTTGAGCGACTGCCGCAACATAGCGCATTGGCGAAGTGGCAACGCACCGGACTTTGACTCCGGCATGCGTGGGTTCGAATCCCACATGCGCCGCTCTGCATCGGGCTTCATCTTCCCTTTGATGCAGATTGGATTTTCTTTTTCCTTTTTTTAACGAAATACCCTTTAACCACCTATCGCAACGGCGATGACTAAAGGAACAGTCAAATGTTCCGGGTGGTTTTAACCTTTGTTGCAGCTGGCGGTCAAGAACTGCAACAGTAGTAAAAAGACAGATATCGCAGCGACCCTGTATCTTTTTGCTACTCAGGAAACTTAGCTCAGTTGGTCAGAGCAACCGGCTCATAACCGGTCGGTCCTGGGTTCGAATCCCAGAGCTTCCATTTCTCCCAAAGCTGTCCATCCGTTTTGTGGACAGAAAAAACTGCCGAATGTGTGTATGTGGGTTGTTTTTCAGAAGGTACGTAACGGCGTAGCCGGAGTGAAAAGACAACTTCCCGTTCGGTTCTGTCTCTGAGTTGAATATGTCGCCAATTAGTGCACGTTGACGACAGGGAGTTTTCAAGAGACATTTCAGAAATAATCCTCCGAAACAACTCCGTGGGACTGGCACGGATGAAAACAGTCTAGTGGAAAGCATAACACGATAAACCTATTGCTAACCCGGTGTAATCCGGGTTATGGCAGGATAGAGAAGTGGAATCTCACAAGGTTCATATCCTTGAGAACGGCGGTTCAAATCCGCCTCCTGCAATTAATTCGTTCGGTCTATGATGCCAGTGCACGGACAGTCTATGGTTCAAGCGGATTAAACCCATGGGAAAAGGTTGATGTTTATCCTGGTGACTGCTGAGCGGTACGAAAAACATTATCATATGTTGTGCAAATGGAAATCATCTCATTCATTTACCGAGGTGATCAGCCGTGGTAAGCGGCATGGAATGTAGCTCAGTGGTAGAGCAGTGACTTACAAGTTATGTGTCGCAGGTTCGATTCCTGCCTTTCCGATTCCGGTAAATTGCCATTACCGGAAAGCATTTCCAAAATGCTCAAATTTACCTTCTGATTGGTTCCGGTGGTTCACGTTGGGTGACAATGCGTGGTTCAAGTCCACCCACCGGACTTTTTTATTTTTGAGGGGGTTGTATGGAGAAAGATTGTTGTTGTACATGCAAATGGTACGCACTGGAAGAAGGTGTTTGCTGTAATGGTGACAGCGAACATTGTGCAGATTTCAGATGCTTGGATGACAGTTGTGAATGTTGGGAGGACATTGAAAATGACAAAACAAGAAGCAAAGAAAATGCAAAAAGAATTATCTGATTACAAAAAGGTATTTTCGAAATTAGAAGAGAGATGCAGCCCAGAAGCGTTGGAATACTGGCACCGTCATTTGTGGTACGGACTTACTATCCAGTCAAATACTGAAGCGGCAGCCCCAAAAGAGGGAGAACCCCCTAAACCACCTTTTAAATTAGCAGATTGGCTGATTGGCAGAGAATCAAAAGATGGGATCCGATTATACGGAAAGAATGATCTTAAACAAATTGCCCTACACCTTTTTATTTATTGTGAGGACGAATAATGCGAATAGCAGGTAAAGAAATCAAAGATGAATGCTCCAGATGCGGAAACATCCTTGAATGCGAATTGTTCCGTCAGGGGCATGGAATAAAACAGGAACGTGAAAACATAGCAAAGATGATCGAATGCCAGATGAAGCACAGGGAGGAAAGACAGTGTAATTGAAGGGGGAGATTTCCATGTTTAATAAATTTTTTAATCTATACATAAGATACAAGACCAAAAAATCTCAAAGCAATTCCGTTGTTCGTAATGACATTTGACTGGAAGAAATTCCAGAAATACGGTGAAAAAGATAGTTGCACACTATACTCAATACATCCGGACATTGCAAAAGACCCAATCTTAAAAGAAAAACTCAGTGAATGTGTGGATCATATCCGCAACAATTACGATATGGAAATGTTTACCAAGATTTGAGGGAGGATTGCCATGAGGATTGAAGATATGAAGAACTGGACGGTAGATCAGCTGAAGAAGGAAGTTGTCCGACTGTCTGAAGAATGTGAGAAAAGACAGCATGAAATTTTGGATTTACAAGAACACCAGATTGAGGTGGAAAGAGATTTTGATGAGATGGTGATGTATGGAGAGTCTGAATTAATTAACGATACACAACCATATAAAAAGGAGACAGATTTTGCTGCAAGCTTAAAAATGTATGAAGATCAGCATCAGTCCGATTGTATCACAATCAACCAGCTTCAGACGGCATTAGATGTAATAGTTGACCGATATGCAAATCTTAGAAAGATTCATGGGGTGAACTGACATGGGCGTAGAAACAAAAAAGTTAGCCAGAACGGAGAGCGAGCCTATCAAAGAAATTGCTGACTTTGCAAAAACACATCCGTACGAGTATATGAGAAAATGCTTAGAGCAATATCCGTATTGGGGAAACAAAGACAATGGTTTTAATCGACAGAAAATTTAAGGAGATTTTAAATGAGCATTAAATCAGCATTTGAATCTGAGGGGATAGATTTCTCTCAGGTAATGAATTCACCGGAGCCGTGGGACGGACGGGCATTAATAAAGAACATCAATGGCAAACTGTGGTATTGTTGCCCTTTTTGCGAGAAGAAAGCACTTCTGATTAGCCCAGAGACAAAGATTCGGCATCTTAAATTGAAGTGTAAGGGGAGCAACTGCAAGAAAGAGTTTGAGGTAAATGTATGAACACAAATCGGATTAAATGTATTCTGACAGGCGGATGTAGATTCCGGGATTCAGCTATTTCAGAGTGCGACGATAAAGAAAAGACCTGTACCATTACGGAAACTTGCTGCAAGTGTGGGAAGAAGTATACAGCGGTATTTACTTACAAACAATTAGGGATTCCAGACTGAGGTGAATATATGAAATATGGTGCAGTGAATTATCCCGTTAAGATTATTGATGAAGAAATCATTAATGCACTGGCAGACATTGAAATACATCATGAAGAAGATAAACGAATTGTTTTGGTAGAATGCGTCATGAATTACACTGAACTTCCAGAAGAATGCATTCTTGAAATTGGATATCTTAAAAGAAAATTCAAACTCGTGCATATCGACTCAGCTACAACAGGATCTGGAATCTATAAACTTAAATTCATGTTTGAGCGAGTAGAAGATATAAATAAAAAAGACGAGTGGTGGGATTCGTTTAGAAGCATTGTGAGGTGAGCAAATGATATGGAATGAAGAAATATCCTTTGATGGATTTCAAAAGAAGATTGATGAGTGGTACAAGGATAAAGACTTTGAACTGTGCGACCCACCTATCAGCGCTCAGTTTGCCTTAGACTTAATTTTCAAGACATTAGTAGATGATAGAGAAGATTATCCGTATCTCACAACTATGCCTGAAAACACAGAACAGACGAACAGCATCATGCTTGATTTGATTCTTCGGAAATACAGTCGCAAATATAGAAAATACTTGAAATTAAAAAAGAAAAATAAATAAATCAGCCAGAGAGCCAGAAAGGAGCGCCATTATGAGTGACTTGAAGATATTTACAGAAAACATCGAACCAGAAGCATTAAATCAGATTTATACATTGATAAAACAGCCTGCATTTTCTGAATGCAAAGTACGAATCATGCCAGATGTTCATGCAGGAGCAGGATGTGTAATTGGCTTTACTGCTGATCTCGGAGATAAAGTAATTCCGAACATTGTTGGCGTGGACATTGGATGTGGAATGCTTACAACACAAATTCCTACTGATGTGGGAATAATAGATTTAAAAAAACTTGACGAAGTAATAAGAAACATTGTTCCAGCAGGAAGAAATGTACGTGACGAAATCATAAATTTTGAAGAATTAGAAGAACTTTACTGCTTCCATCAGCTTAAAAATATCGAATGGATTCGCAGGAGCCTTGGTACACTTGGGGGCGGAAATCATTTTATTGAAGTTGACACTGACTCTAAAGGGACAAGTTATCTTGTAATTCACACTGGAAGCCGTAACCTCGGGAAACAAGTAGCTGAGATATATCAAAAAATTGCCATAGAAGATACACAGGGTACAGATGGGCTTGAAACTGAAATACAGAAATTAGTGAAAGAATACAAGCGCTCTGGAAGACACAGGGATATCCAAAATGGTATTGATGAATTAAAACGAAAATGGAATCCGAATAAACTAGGTATTCCGAAAGAATTATGTTACTTGACGGGAGAACATAGGAAACAATATCTGCATGATATGAAAATCTGTCAAGAATTTGCAAGAATAAACAGACGATGCATACAGAGTGCTATATTTTACACTATGAATTGGACGCTCCAAAGAAACACATGGTTTGATACAATTCATAATTATATTGACCACGATACAAACATTGTTCGTAAAGGCGCAATATCAGCTAGACATGGCGAAAAAGTCCTTATCCCAATGAATATGCGAGATGGATGTATTATTGCAGTTGGGAAAGGAAATGATGATTGGAACTGTTCAGCCCCACATGGTGCAGGACGTATTATGAGTCGGTCAAAAGCAAAAGAAAACATCTCGTTAGAAGAATTTAAGGAGTCTATGAATGGGATATATACAACATCCGTTCAGAAATCTACGATTGATGAAAGCCCTATGGCTTACAAACCACCGCAAGAAATTATTGATAACATCAAAGATACCGTAGAAATAGTTGATATTATCAAACCTATATATAACTTCAAAGCAAGTGAATAACAGTCAAAGAGCCACATGAGAGCCAGACTAAATCCTAAGAAGAAAGGAGGTCTGGCTCTATTTTTATGCAGAAATTTACAGAAGGCTCATTTGAGTGGTACCGGGCGGTCTTAAATCAAATCATCAGTGGAGATATGTCTGTTTACCAGAATCAGAAAGACTGCCTTGATCTGTTATTAAATATGAACATTGATTTGCCGTTTGCGGAGAATCCGGAAGCGCAGCAAATGGCAATAAAAGTAAGCAAGTATGCTCATAATGTGGCTGCAAGGCAAGCTGCACTGACCGGAAGCGGTAATTTTGATGATATCTACTGGCAGTATTTGCTGCTGGAAGCTCCATGGCTATTCGAGAGTTATCTGTACTACATGGAAAAGAACAGACAACCACGAAGAAAATTCTATGAGCCGAGAAAAAAGACATTAAATGTTCTCGTACAGGATTTGCAGGACTTAGAGGACGGAAAGATTGAGTTTCTTGGCGTGTCTATGCCGCCCCGAACCGCAAAGTCAACCACCTGTATATTTTTCTTGTCCTGGATAATGGGTAAACGCCCGAACAGCCATAACGCTATGAGCGGTCACAGTGGAATCCTTGCCGATGGATTTTACGGAGAAATACAGAACCTTATTTCGACACCAGAGTATACTTTCAATGAAATCTTTCCGTCTGCAACCCTTGAAAAGAAGTCGGCAGAGAAGAAAGAAATCAACCTTGGCGCACCGGACCGATTTTCAACACTGACTTGTCGTGGTATTGATGGAACATGGACAGGCTCCGTAGACATATCTTCAGACGGCTACTTATATGTGGATGACCTTGTTCGTGACAGAACTGAATCATTAAGCCCAACACGTCTGGAAAACCGGTATCAGGATTATCTGAATGTTCTGGTTGACCGTAAAAATGACGGTGCACGAGAATTAATGGTCGGAACACGATGGAATGTCATGGATCCTCTTGGAAGAGTGGAGACTGAAAAGAAAAATAATCCACGGTACCGCTTTAGGAAGATTCCAGCATTGAATGAAAATGGTGAATCCAACTTTGATTATGACTACGGCGTAGGATTTTCTACAAAATACTATGTGGATATGAAGTCAAGGCTGGATGCTAATGAATGGCAAGCCAAATATCAGCAAAATCCATTTATCCGTGAAGGAATCCTTTTTCCAGAAGATGGACTTCAGTACTACAATGGAATACTTCCGGAAGGTGACAGCCGTGTTGTTACTGCCTGTGATGTTGCATGGGGCGGTGGGGATAGTCTTTCAATGCCTATTGGGCGAGAATACGAAAATGGAGATATCTATATTTTTGACTGGGTATTTAACAAAGGAACGAAAGAAGTTACCCTTCCGCTTGTTGTTGGAAAAATCATCGGAAATGAAATCCGTCAGATTAACTTCGAGGCAAACAACGGTGGTGATATGTACAAGATGTACGTGGATGAAAAACTCAAAGAACAGAAGTATAAATGCAGTTGTACATCCAGCCGTGCACCGGGAAACATGGAGAAAATGTCTAAGATCATCGCATATTCAGATGATATAAAAAGAAACTTTATTTTTTTGGACGAAGAGCACCGGAGCAAAGAGTATCAAGCAGCTATGGACGAACTTACCTTCTTTGTCCAGCTGGGAAAAAATGTGCATGATGACGCACCGGACGGTCTTACTCAGCTTCAGATGTTTATAGAAAAAGGAAATGTAGGTACAGTGACGGCTATGCGCAATCCATTATGGGGAGGGAGAATGAGATGAACACACGACAATATCTTGAGCAAGTGCAAGATTCTGATAGAAAAATACAGAACAAAATACAGGAAGAATACCGCTTAAGGCTTTTGGCAACCAGTATATCTTCTTTTTCAAATGGAGATAAAGTGCAGACTTCCGGCGGAAAAGACCGTGTTGGTGATGCTGTAACCAGAATTGTTGAATTGCAGCAGGAAATAGCATCTGATGTCAAGGAACTGGCAGAATTGCAAATGAAAGTTTCCGGAGATATCAATGATATGGAAAACTCCATGTACTCATCTTTACTCCATAAGAGATATATAGAATTTAAAAATCTGGTCACGGTCGCAGACGAGATGGGATATTCCGTACAGCATATCCGTTCCTGCCATGGAAAAGCCATTGAAGCTTTGCGGAAACAAAAGCATTTTGAAAGTTAATATGTTTTAATATGGAATCATATGTTCTATGTATAATATAATGTAACCTGTAAAACGAGCATCGGAGAATAATCCGGTGCTTTTTTAATGCCCGAAAATGGGAGGTGTAGGCAGTGGGCAGAAATAAAATGAATTTCATTGACTTATGCCGGGGCGAATTTGGTCGCAAAATTGCCTATACCGGTGTAAACCAGATCACAACAGCAAACGTCAGAAAAGTTGTTTCTGATACAATCGGCACTCATAACCGGAATAGGGTATTGATTGACTATTTGTACCGGTACTACAAAGGAGACCAACCGATCCTATACAGAGAAAAAGTGGTACGACCGGAAATCAACAACCGTGTATGCGAGAACCATGCACTGGAAGTTGTCCGTTTCAAAGCATCACAGACATACGGCGAACCTATCCAGTATGTGTGCAAGAAGAAAAAAGCTACAGAAAAAGCAAATGAGCAGGTAGATTTGTTCAACGACTATCTGGACGAAGCGAATGCAGAAGCTAGAAACATTGAACTAGGTACTTATCAAAGCGCTGTAGGAACTGCATACAAAGCGATTCTGAAAGAAGATGACTGGACAAAGGATAGTGAGTTACCGCCATTCCGGATTTTTATACCGTATCCGGGGGATTGTTACATTGTTTATTCCCGTAAGAATGGAAAGCCGATGCTCTCGGTTCAGATTCTTAAGGATGAGAACGAACAGCAGTATTATTTATGTTTTTCGGCGAAACAATATTTTGAGATTCAGAATGGACAGATTACAAAAACCGGCATCAATGGTTTTGGTGGCATCCCGGTAGTTGAGTACCCGAATAACCACGATCGCCTTTCTGATATCGAGATTGCGATAACCATGTTCGACACTATGAACAACATGCAGTCAAACAGGATGGATGGCGTAGAGCAGTTCGTGCAAGCTCTCATGAAGTTTAAAAACTGCGAGATTGATGAAAGCGAATTCCTGAAAATGATTAAGCTCGGCGCTATCTCTGTAAAGGATACTGGAAATGGTTGCCAGTCAGATGTTGACCTGATGACCGCTGAACTGAATCAAACAGAAAGTCAAGTTGCAAAAGATGATATCTACAGCAACATGCTTATTGTTGAGGGAATGCCGGATAGGCAGCAGCAATCGTCTGGTGATACCGGTCAAGCTGTATATCTCAGAAATGGATGGGATTTTGCAGAACGTAGAGCGAAACTGGATGAACCATTTATCCGGGAGGCTGAGAAAGCAAGTGCCAGAATCATTCTGAATATCATCCGACAGACCACAAAGGATATTTCGATCTCAACAAGAGATTTTGATGTAAAGATAACCAGGAACCCAACAGATAACATGCTTGTCAAAGCACAGGCTCTTGACTATCTGTTTAAGAATAAAATTCATCCGCTGATTGCATTGATTACCTGCGGACTTTTCAGTGATCCGCAAAAGGTATACGAGATGAGTTTGCCTTACCTGGGAACTGTATATCCCGAACTGGCAGATCCGGACGCAGAAATGCAAAAAGCACAACTATTGATTGGTAAAAACGGTCAGAATCCGACCGGAATCGATTCGACGGTAAATTCTTCGGATATCAATCAAAACTCGTAAATTCAATTATCAAAGGAACCAAGGAATAACATCCAAGGTTCCTTTTTTAATACACAAAAATAATGCAACAGCCCGTGAGCGTAAACCGGGTGCAGATCATGTGCGGAGCGAACCGTGTGAAAAAGTGTGATGGTCTGAAAGAAAGGAGATTTCTATGACAAGAGAACAGGCAAAACAGGTACTTATCGGCTTTGGAATCGAGGAACCGTCTGAAGAGCAGGTGACTAAATACCTTGACTCTGTTGAAACAGAGACAAAAAAAGTGAAGGAAAAAAACACTTCTCTGAAAGAAAAAGCTGATAAAGCAGATGACCTTCAAAAGGAACTGGATGATTTGAAAGCCCAGAACATGTCGGAGACTGAGAGACAGGAAGCGGAGCGACAGAAGGAAAAAGCCGAAAACGAAAAGAGGATTTCTGATTTGGAAAAAGCACTTGCTGAATCTAACAGGAAAGCACTTTCCAGTGAAATTACATCTACTTTCGCCAATGCGGGTCTTTCTACAGAAACGTATGCAAGCGCTATCAAAGCATTTGCGTCTATGCCAGCAGACAAGTCTGAAGACGTAATGAAGGAAGTCAGAACTTTTGTTGATGGAATTTCCGAAGCAAATAAAGCGGCTCTGGATAACGCAAAATCTGAATGGGAGAAAGCAGCTCTTGACGCTACTCCGAATCCAGGTGGCGGAAGTTCAGACAAGGGACAGAAAAAAGATGATAACGATAGTCCAGCAACTAAGTACGCAAAAGCTTACTCAGCACGCATGAACCCCAAAACAGAACCGGCAGACGACAATGCGCCGGTTAATTTTTAATCAAGTAAAGGAGATTTAGATTATGGCTTTTATGAAAACAAAGCAGTATGAGTCCACTCCAAATATTCTCGAATCCGAAGTTGGACTTGTTCTTAAGACTTACACCGCGGATGCAACAAACGCAACAACAGTAAATGATAAAAAAATCATCAAGGCAGGTTCCGTGTATCCGACAAATGCGACTGGTGCAAAAGGAATCGTGTTTGAAGATGTTGATATGACAGATGATGCTAAAAGACCGATTTCCGTGATCGTAGCAGGACGTGTTCTTGAGAAAAGACTGCCAGTTGCAGTTGACGAAACTGCAAAAACAGAGCTTACCACGCAGGGAATTGTTTTTGTAACCACAACAGACCCAGTATTTTAAGGAGGTATAACCAATATGCCATACAATGTATTAGAAACTATCACAGCAGAAGAAAGATTAAATTTCGCTCAGAACTTTTCTGTAGCGAGACCAGGTATTCTTGATACTATTTTCCCGGATGTAAAAACACCATTCTGGAAAGCTGAGTATTACAGACTTATGGCTGGACAGCGACTGCCGGAGGTAGCATTTGTTCATGCACTCGATACTGAAGCAGAAATCGGTTCCAGACCAGGATTCGAGAAAGTTCTGACTGAAAAACTCTTTATTAAGAGAAAGATCAATCAGTCCGAACGTCTCCAGGAAGCTATTGAAAATGGCGTCCCGGATAATGAAACTCTTACAAACTTTGTCTTTGACGATGCCACAAATCTGTTTGAGGGTGTTGTTGCCAGAGCAAATGTTATGAAAGGACAGTTTCTTGCTACTGGTACGGTAAAAATCAAAGAAAACAACGTTGATATGTCTATTGACTATGGCGTGCCAAGTTCTGCAAAGGTTACTCTTACCGACTGGTCCAAGGTAGACGCTGATATCATGGGCGATATTCAGAAGATGGTAACCGTAGCCGAGGATTCCGGATACGTAGTAACAAATGCAGTTACATCACTGAAGATGATTAACTACATGAGAAACAACACAGCTATGCAGACGGCCGTTCTGGGAGCTGCGAATAAACGCCTCCTTACCAGACAGGAGCTTGCAAATCTGCTTATGCAGGAGTACGGAATCACCGTTGGCCGTTGTGATGAGAAATTCCGTTACAGAAAAGCAGACGGAACTCTGTCAACTGGAAGATACTTCAAAGAGGATGTATTTACTCTTTATGAAGCTGATGCAGGCGGCTCTTTCGGTACTGGACTTTGGGGACCAACACCGGAAGAGAATGAATACAGACAGTTCATTCAGGAAGAGAATCGCTCTTTCATTACTCTTTCTATGTGGGCTACACATGATCCAGTTGCCGTATGGACAAAAGCATCCGGTATGTTTATTCCGGTAGCACCAAAAGCCAACGGCGGCATTGTTATCGGTACGAAGGGGGAATAAGCGGGCATAGCCTTGACGAAAACAGCCAGTCACCGTCTGTAGCTAGTGTTACAACACATAAGTATACAGAAAGCGAGCTGTCCAGTATGACTGTGGTTCAGCTGAGACAGCTTGCAAGTGACAATGGTTATGCCCTGACTTCCATAAACAAGGCTGGTATCATATCAGAAATTATAACACAGCAAGGGTAGGTGAAAAGGTATGGACGAACAGCTTACAAGCGATCTGTCAATGTATCTGGAAGGCGATGAGCAGACTGCAAGGATGATTCCTTTAGCGGTCAAAAGAGCTATTCGTTCATTCCAGAAAAAGCGCAATTATCCTGAGAGTTATACGGAAGAAAACATCAATAAAGATATGGATAAATGTTATGATTGCATTTTCGATTTGGCTCTTTATTTTCTCGTGAAACAAGGAGTTGAGTTTGAAACATCTCACTCGGAAAATTCTGTAAATGCAGGATGGAACTCTGAAACAGAGATATTTGTCAATCATGGCGTTTTTCCTTTTGCCAGAGGAATCTGACAGAAAAAAAGTAGGTTGAGAACGTGACGCATTTCCTCCCAGGCGTTGCTGGGGTACTTCATTATGAGGTGGGAAGAAGTACAAAAAAATGTAATGGGAGTGAAGGAGAGTAGCGATGGCATGTGAACAGAATTGCTTTAACGAACACCGCTTAGAAGAATTAGAAAAAGTTGTTCACGAAATGAAAGAGAAGCACTCTAAACGTGACGGTGTTTTTTTTGAACGTATCAATGCACTTGAGACCAAGATCGTTCTTTACAACAATGATCTCGGGCACATAAAAGATACGGTGGATGAAATGAATGATAATTTAAAATCCCTCATGGAAGCCCCTGCAAAACGCTATGACACGATTGTTGTTTGCGTTATCACGGCCGTGATCGGGGCTATAGTAGGGTTTGCATTAAGCGGTATCTTTCCGGCATAATAAGCAATTCCACTTGTAAGGGAGGCGGTGGGATTATGAATTATACAGACTTTTCAGAAGATGAAAGAAAGTTTTATCTAAGCGAATCCGGGTTTGATTCCCGAGAAAAAGAATTTTTCCGGTTGAGAGTTTATGAGGAAAAGACGTTGTTTGAAACAGCAGAGATTATGGGGTATAGTCCAAGAACCATTGACCGCATAAACCGAAAAGTAAAAAAGAAGATTGTTAAAGTCGCCCCGATGTATTATCGGGGCTTTTCTTTGTATCATGGCGAAAATATGGCGAAATAGTGTCGTTCAAATACTTAGGTTTCTCTCATATAATGTAAGCATAGAGAAAAGCTTACAGAGATGGGAGGAACACACTATGGCATTTTATCCATATTATCCGCAACCATTGAATCCATACCCACAAACACCGGTACAACCGTATCAAGATAGATTGACACAGTTGCAGAACAACTACCAACAGACAATGCCTTATGGACAGGCACAAATGCAACAACCGGTACAGCAGATGCCACAGGTTGCCATGCTTCCAGGACAAATGGTTGATGGCATTGACACTGTAAAAGCAAAAGATGTGGATATGACTGGAAATCCTGTTTATTATCCAAAAACAGATGGTACAGAAATATATAAGAAGCAACTACAGGCAGATGGAAAAAGTAGAATTTTTGTTTACCGGATTATGAATCCAGACGAACAACAGCAACCAAAAGCAGAAGAAAAACCGATTGATATAGAAGCTATGTTTAATCAACTTCGGAACGATGTTTGCTCTGAGATTTCTGAAATAAAGAGCATGTTCCCGACACAAATGTCGGGGACATCGGAAGTCAAGCAGCAGAATGGAGGTAAGCAGAGATGAATTTCAATCCAAATGCCATGATGAAAAAACAAGTTGAAAGAATGATTTCTCAGAGATTCGGAAGTGTTGATAACATGATGAACGATATGAGTAAATTTGCAGGAAATAATCCAACATTAAAAAATGCTTTGGATTTGTATAAAAATGGTGATACAGATCAGTTGCATCAAATACAGCAAAATGTATTTAACGAAAAGCACTTATCACCAGATGGAATTATCCAGAAATTCCTTGGATTATAGCACTTCCCCATGATTGGGTGATTTAAAATCGCTACAATTTGGGATGACAGCCGCGGATGTCTCCTATTGTAAATAAAATTTATAAGGAGACTAAAAACATGATGAATGGTTCCAATTACAGTCTTAGCGACATTGCAGCTGCTACAGGCTCTAATAACCGTGCCAATGACATGTGGGGCGGCGATGGTTTTTCACTTATTTGGCTCGTACTGATCTTCGCAATCTTCGGATGGGGAGGTTTCGGCGGCTGGGGCGGTGGCTTCGGCGGTAATGGTGGAAATGGTGCAAACGGTGCCGGTTTCCAAGGATGGGCTACACGTGCCGATATCAATGAGGGCTTTGCTCTTAATGATATCCAGAACGGTATCAGAGGTATTCAGCAAGGCATCTGTGACAGCACATACGCTCTTAACAATACCATGCAGAGCGGCTTCAATGGAGTGAATGTCGGAATGCTTCAAGGCTTCAATGGCGTTCAGCAGGCTATCAATGCTGACACTGTAGCTGGTATGCAGAATACTAATGCATTACAGTCTCAGTTATCAAACTGCTGTTGCGAAACCAGGGAAGCTATCCAGGGCATCAATTACAACCTGGCTACCAACACTTGTGCTCTTCAGAACACAATGAACAACAACACCAGAGATCTTCTGGAAAACCAGAACAGCAACACAAGAGCAATCCTTGATTTCTTGACTAACGATAAGATTGCAACATTACAGGCAGAGAACTCTGATCTGAAACGTGCTGCATCTCAGGATCGCCAGAGTGCACTTCTTACAACTGCAATGGCTTCTCAGACACAGCAGTTAATCAACGCAATCAATCCGGCGGCTATCCCGGCATACGTTGTTCCGAATCCAAACACCTACTACGGCGGATGTAACGGATACAACAACGGTTGTTGCTAAGTAACTCACCTTTAGAGGTTGACTAATTCTAAGAGGTGGGTTGCGGCTCACCTCTTATTTGATTGAGAGGTAGAAGTATGAGTTGTAAAAATGTTTGTAAACTCTGTGATCATCTCGTGATAAGTGAGGCTGTTGCGTTTACTGGTGGTAATCTTGTGATTACACTTCCGGCAGGCAGCTATAACAACGGAGAAAAATATTGCATCGTGGTCGCACAGAGCATACCAGAAGCCACTACGATCAACGCCCCGGTAGTGATTCAGATAGGAGCGGGAACAACCCTATATCCATTACAGAATCGTTGCTGTGCACAGGTTACGGCTTGCGGCGTAAGAACCAGAACGAAGTACGCAACCAGAGTAGCCACAAATGCAACCGGCGGAGTATTCAAGATGTTAGGGAATCCGGCTTGTAGTCCGAGTAACAATTTGACAGCAATTAATGGTACAGCCCCAACGACAGCAGCAGAAGCACCTGTTACACAGGCTGTTAGAAAGGGGGCACTGTAATGCATAAAGTTGCGATGGAAATGGGAAAATGGGCTATGGAAAAAGCCAAGACATGTGGTTTTGACAACCTTACTCCGCAGGACTGGGACGATCTGAAGGATTGCATGGAAGCTGTAAAGTATGCAGTTTGTGCAGATAAAGACTACAGAATCGTAGAAGCCATGGATGAATGTGAACAGGAAGAAAAGTATCTTGGGCGTATGGGTTACGACCACTATCGTTATTCTAATGGCAGATTTGCTCCAAAGGGCAGAGGAAGCCGCATGGGGTATAAGCCATACCTGTACATGGAAGATGATGACTGGATGGACGAGTATCTGAATAATCCGAATGCATACCGCATGGGTTATCATCCGGACCGTAGCGACATGAGGATGGATGGGATGAACCGTCAACAATCCAGATACGGTGAAACCTACGACAGATACAGCGAGAATCGCAGACATTACCATGATTCCAAAGACGCAGATTCAAAACAGAAGATGGACAGTTCAATGAAAGAATACACGCAGGATGTTATTCGCACCATGTCTGAGATGTGGTCGGATGCAGATGCAACCCTTAGACAGCAGATGAAAACTGATTTGACTAAGCTTCTTCAACAGATGAACTAAAAACAAGGCCCTTGCTACAGAAATGTGGTAGGGGCTTTTTGGTTTAAAGGCGGTGATTCTATGCTAAAGCAATTTTATATGAACGGGCAAAGATGGAGAGTCCGGTTCACTTATCCGGAGAATCCGGTGCTGATTGACCGTACTGGCACTATGACCTGTGCCGTGACGGACGGAAACACAAGAACTGTTTGGATTTCTGACGCTATTTCGGGTGAATTTCTCACAAGGGTAGTTTTACATGAGTTGAGTCATGCAATGATGTTTTCGAGCGGATTTCTTAAAGAACTGCACAGGCTTATGCCACGTGAGAATTGGGTAGAAGTAGAAGAATTGATTGCGAATCTGATTGCTGACAAAGCAAGACAGATTTTCGAAGTCGCATATGAGATTGTAGGAGATGAAGCAATACATTTTGTTCCGTATTTACTGGAACAGGTGGCGTAAAATAGATACTTTCTTAATGAACTAAATGGGAAGAGGAAAATTATTTTACGACAACCTTCCATTTTTCCTCATCGTTAACAAGGAACTTAATTGCATTTTCTCCATCTGTAGTAAATGCCAAACTTGTTCTTGAGTTATTTGAATCGTAAAAATCAAGATAAATATTATTCAATGCTCTTTGGCCTGAACGGAATCCTACTTTCTTAATATTTCCGTCAAATCTGGATGCCTTACTATTTTGTTTGAATAAATATTTGTGAAAAAGTGTCTGCGGATAATAAAGCAAATTTTGAATACGGAGTGATTCTTGATCCAGTTATGGTGACGGATTTATTATCAGCGACTGTATTATAAGTTGCCCCGTCAAGCGCCAGTATTTTTGCTTCCACATCGTCACTTTTTTCGCTGCGAAAGCATGTAAACACAGCAGCCGTAAGTTCATTTGGGTTAGATCTTCCAAAGAGCAAAAATGAGCCACCGATGTAATTACCATCGAACACATTTACTACTATGGATCTTTCGTTGGTTCCAATTTGGATTTTAAGTAGGTTACTATTTAATTAATTTATTTTAAATCAAAAAAAGTCCCCAGAACTGAGGAACTGGGGACTGGAAGATTATAAAATCTGGGGATACGCCGTTCCCTGATTTCCATGTAAGAATAACACGAAAATTAATTTCTGTCAATGGAGGTGCATATATGAGAGGTAGACTTCGCCAGAAACAATCCATATGGATTTCAACAGTAACAGAAGAAAACAAAGGAATTGATAAAATCCTTGTTTATTCAAACCCGAAAAAGAAGAACATTTCAGTATCAGCAACAGCCGGTACGCCAGAAGAACTGTCTGCCGGAATCGTCCCCGACTACGACCGGTACATTACAGTTTTTGACCGAACATTTCAACCAAAAGAAGGTGACGTTTTGTGGATTGATGCCGTGCCAGAAATCGGAGAAGATGGAACATTAGTCCTTGATGAAGATAACAGCCCGACTGTTTTGCCGGACTACAGACTCAAGAGAATCCTTGACACTCAAAAAGGACAGGTTGCCCGATATGGAATAGCGAAAATTGGTGGCAATAATGAGTAGGAAAACAATCCGGTGTAGTTTGAACCATAATTCTTTACGGTCCGCAATTCAGCAGTTGGAAGCATATCAGAAAGATATTCAAAGAAAGAATCAGATTTTCATTGATAAACTGGCTCAAGAGGGAATACAGGTTATCCAGACCACAATGGAATCTGTTCCGACTGAAGAAAAAGGTTCTTACTACACGGAAGTTATCAATAACGGACATGGAGATATCGTTGGTGTGGCAGTCCGGCTTTCTGGAGACAAGGTTCTTTTTATCGAGTTTAGTGCCGGTATTTCTTACGGAACGGACAGCTATCCATTACCGTCTGGCGCTGATTATGGTGTCGGTACTTACCCAGACCAAAAACATGCTTACGACCCGAACGGATGGTGGTATGTGGATGAAAGCGGAAGAAAGCATCATTCTTATGGTAACAGGGCATATATGCCAATGTACCATGCGGAAGAAGCTATCATTATTCAGATACGACATATCGCAAAGGAAGTGTTTGGAAATTGAATATCCTATACTAAAATATGGAATCATATGACACATTTTTTGTACAATTAAGATGCGAAGCATCTACCGGAAAGGTAGGTGCTTTTTTCATGCCAAAAAAATAAATCATAAAAGGAGAAATGAATTTATGCTGGTAGAAATCATTGGTAAAAGATATGAAGAAAAAATCGTAACCACAAGCCGAAAAATAGCAGAGGGTTTCGAGAAAAGACATTCTGATGTACTGAGAGATATCGAAAATCTGGGATGTTCGGAAGAATTTAGACAACGAAATTATGCGTTGTCCTCTTATACTTCGGAACAAAACAAAAGGCTTAAAGAGTACATCGTTACAGAAGACGGCTTTACAATTCTTTGCATGGGCTATGGCGGCGAAAGAGCTATGGAGTTTAAAGAACGCTACATCGCAGAGTTTAATGCAATGCGTGATGAATTGAAAAAGATTCACGTAGAGCGTCAGCAATGGCAAATTGAACGTGATAAAGGCGTAGTTATCAGACATATTCTTACAGACACAATTAAAATGAAGATATCTGACAGCCCGAATAAGAAATTTGCATATCCAAATTACACAAATTTGATATACAAAAATATATTCGGAAAGACAGCGAAGGAAATAGAAATTGAACTTGGTGTTAAACCCAAAGAAGCTGTTAGGGATTATTTTACAGGTGAAGACTTAGCAAAAGTGCAGAGCATGGAGATGCTTGTAAGTAGTCTTATTAACTGTGGCTGGGGATATCAACAGATTAAAGAGTTTATTCAAACACAAACTCAAAATATGCTAGAACAGGCAGGGTGATTAAATGCCGGAAATATTAAAAAACCCGATATCCGATATATACGAGCGTTGGAATAAATCTGTCGAACCTGTAGTTGGTAAAGGGAATTTTTCCATGGACAGAAGTCAAACTCTTGCATCTGGAAAGAAAACCTATGCAAGGCTTTACATGTTGGGAAATGTTCTGACAGAAGGAGACCTTGAAGGCGATGAATGTGCCACAGTTCCAACTATCCAGATTGAGTGCTTCGCCACGGGCACAGCTCCACTTGCGAAAGTATATCAAATTGACGAAAAAAGTCATCAGTCCATGATTGGTATGGGATTTCGTAGAACCTACGGGCCTGAACTCATGGGGAACGCTGACGATAGCATCAAACGGCTTGTTAGCCGATATACAAGAATTTACACTGGGCAGTTGCTCGGCGAATGAAAGGGGTGAGATAGAATGGATCAGATCATGAACTATGTGAAACCGGAACTTCTGGTTGTAGCTGTAGTCCTGTATTTTGTAGGAGTATTCCTCAAACAGGCTGAAACCGTAGCTGACAAATACATTCCTGGAATCCTCGGACTTCTGGGCGTAGTTGTCTGCGGAATCTATGTTTTCGCTACATCTACAGTTACAGGCGGTCAGGAAATTGCAATGGCAGTTTTTACCGCAATCACACAAGGTATTCTTGTCGCAGGACTGAGTACTTATGTGAATCAGGTCATTAAACAAGTAAGCAAAGAAGAGTAGAAGGGCGGTGATCCTTTTATCTCCCGGGCACAGGGTTACGTGTCAGAGCCATTGAGGCTCTTTTTTTATTGAAATAATTTATAGCCGAAAGGCGGAAAGGAGCCACTATGGCATCAGGAAACATCGCAGGAATTAGTACCGTTGGTGCTCTTACTGGTTATGCAGTAGAGACAGTAGCGGGAACAAAACCAGAAAAATTCAAAATGCTTCACAGAATAAACGCTTCTGATGAAATCGCTATCGACGTTGAGACTATCGACGCATCTGCGCTCGAAGATGAAATTGAGAGGACTATCGCAGGTCGTGGTTCAACTGGTGGTACGTTCAATGTAACTGTAAACGTTACGGACGAAACAATCAAAGAGTGGGAAGATCTTATCACCGCTTACAAAACAGCTCATGCAAGTGGTCTGTCTATGTGGTACGAGGAATATTATCCGGCTCTTCAGAAAGCGTTTTTCACCAAAATCGAGCCGCCGACTATCATTCCAAAACCGGCAAGAGACCAGAACGGTCTTCTTACTGTTGACATGTCCCTGACTATCAATGAGTACGTCGGCCCGGACACAGCGGTTAAGCCAACCGAAGGCGAATAACAAACATATCTAACTGGGAGGAAACGATATTATGTATAAACTTTTAAAGATTGGTAACAAAGAGTACAAACTGGAATACAGCATCGAAGCATCTCTTTATGATGATTGCGTCAAAAGTGTAATGAATACACTTCTGGCAACAAGCGGTGGTGTGGACAAAACGCCGGAAGAAATGATTTCCGGTATGGCAAATATCCCGAGTACTGCATTAACCGTGCTTTATGCAGGACTTCTTCAATATCATGGTGACAACCCGGATGCAGACGGTTCTGTTCCGAATCTTGCAACTGCGAAGAAACTTGCAGCACAATTTATTCAGGAACATAAGGACGATGAGCAGGGTAACTTTTACGGTATCTTTGCCATATGTCTTGACCAGATGGAGGAAGACGGTTTTTTCAAACTGACCGGTCTGGAGACGTTCATGGACGATCTGAACGTAGCAGCCAAACCGAAGAAAACTCCGAAGAAACCGACAGATCACCAGAAAAAAGCTACAGCGAAATAATCTGGACAGAGTTATATCCGGCGGCAGTTCGCATTGGAATGAGCCGGAAAGAATTTCTCAGAAGTACCATACGTGACCTTCAAGTAAGGATACGTGAGTACGAGAAAGGTAAACGTGATGAAATAGAAACTCAGGTAAAACTGATTGAATATCAGTCATGGCTTTCCGGCTTATATGTGAAATCTGCGGTATCAAGTGCACTTTCTGGCAAAGCAAAATATCCAGATAAACCAATCACAGAAAAAACAAAGAAACCACAGCTTGAAGAAAAAACAGATGTTCCGAAACGGTCTGAAGCTGAATTGAAGCAGGAAGAACGTTACTACGAACTTCTGATAAAAAAGGCAAATGCGAATATCGCTGAGATAGGAAGTGAAGAGGGCAGACAGGATGAATAAAAAGTCTTGTCTGCCCTTATTTTTTTTGATTAAAAGGAGGCAAATAACAGTTAAAGAAAACTTATAATAAATTATAAATAAGTGTTGACTTTTATAATTTTCATAATTAAAGAAAGAACCAGATTATTACTGGTTCTTCATATACTCTTTGAGAATATTGATTACTAGATTATTAAATGAACGCCCTTCCTTTTTTGCGATTTCTTCTAGTTGAGATTTTAATTCTTTTTCAATAGTTATATTAGTACGAGTTTTGTTTGGTGCTACTTGACCTGCTGGCATATTATTTCACCTCCTTGATAACAATATATCACTTAAAATAATTGTTGTCAAGTTGGTATCGATTAGTTGTTGACAAGTTGATACCAACTTGGCATAATATAATTAGAAAGGAAGGTGAAAAAGATGATAAAAACAATTCGAGTAATGCTGATTCCAAATAATAAGCAAAAGACAAAACTCTTTCGATATGCCAATACTGCCAGATTTGCTTATAACTGGGCTTTGGCTAGGGAAATAGAAAACTATGAAAATGGTGGTAAGTTCCTATCTGATAGTGATTTGAGAAAAGAATTTACACAATTAAAGAAAGCAGAGGAATATTCTTGGTTAAATAAAATTTCAAATAATGTAACCAAACAGGCTATTAAAGATGCTTGTAATGCATATAAGAGATTCTTCAAAGGATATTCGAAGTTTCCAAAATTCAAAAGTCGTAAATATTCTGTTCCATCTTTCTATCAAGACAATGTAAAGATTAAGTTTACAGAAACTCATGTAAAAGTTGAGGGATTTACAACCTCTAAAAGGAAAAATAAGCAGAAAATAAATTGGATTAGACTTGCAGAACACAATCGGATACCTACAGATTGTAAATACACGAGTCCTCGTATTAAGTATAATGGATTAAATTGGTGGATTACAGTAGGTGTTGAATATGAAGATTCTACGACTATTCCATCTAATGATGGAATTGGTATAGATCTAGGAATCAAAGATCTGGCTATTTGCTCTGATGGAGCTAAGTATAAGAACATCAATAAAAGTCAGAAAGTAAAGAAACTAGAAAAACAGAAACGCAGATTACAGCGTAGTATCTCTCGCTCTTACGAGAAAAATAAGAAAGGAGAAAGTTACTGCAAAACAAATAATGTAATCAAAAAGGAAAAACTTTTATTAAAACGAAATCACAGATTAACAAATATCCGTAAGAACTATTTGAATCAGACTACATCTGAAATTGTAAATCGAAAACCAAGATTTATTTGTATTGAAGATTTGAATGTTAGTGGAATGATGAAAAATAGACATTTATCAAAAGCAGTTCAGAATCAGGGTTTTTTTGAGTTTAGAAAGCAGCTTGAACACAAGTGCAGCGATAAAGGAATTCAGCTTATTGTGGCTGATCGGTTTTATCCATCATCAAAGCTTTGCAGTTGCTGTGGAAACATTAAAAAAGACTTGAAATTATCTGACAGGATTTATAAATGTAATTGTGGAAATGTCATTGATAGAGATTTACAGGCATCTATAAATCTCAAGGCTTATGGAGAAAGATTTGCAAGCTAACACTAAAACGTTAGTGCAAATATGTACGGGTACGTTAATCCGGAATTTACGCCTATGGAGAGTACAAGAACTTGTGAGTAGATAGATATTTATATCATCAAAAGCATACTCGTTGAAGTAGGAATGAAACATAGAAGTTTATAACTTTTTATAAGTTTTCAGTAACGGTGTTTTTATGGCTGATAATACCATTGATACCCTTGATATACAAATAAATAGCAGTACCAGGAACGCAGCAAAGTCACTCGGGAATCTGGCTAAAAAGTTAAAGGATGTTGACGCAGCTCTGGGGAACGTCAATACTGGTGGGCTTAGAAACTATGCTCGTGAAATTGGAAGAGTATCAGCAGCCTTACAGACATTAAACAAAACAAAAATAAGTGTGCCTAATTTGTCTGGATTAACCGGACAACTTCGGAGTTTGTCAAAAGTTGACTTTACGACACTTGGGGCAAGCACGAGATCCTTGCAGAATCTGGCTGCCGGATTAAGTTCTTTAAAAGGCACTTCCAACATTTCAATCCCAAAGATTGATACAAAAAACGTCAAGTCAGCAGTAAACGCTATTCAAAAATTTCAAGAAATTGATGCTGTGAAGATGCAGCCCGCAATAACCGGTGTTGGAAAAATTTCTAGCACCATGAACGCTCTTAACGGAATGAACTTCAAGGATTCTAAAATCACGAATGTTATCAATTCCTTAAGCAGACTTGCGATGGCAGATATGAGCGGATTTGACACTTCAAAGATGGGAGAAATCATCAAAAGCATCGACAGCTTAAATGATATTGAGGATGTATCTTCCAGTGTCAACCGGTTTGTAGGTTCACTGGCGAGACTTGCTAATGCTGGAGAAAAGACTAGCCAATCTGCATCGGGCTTAAAAACCCTTGGAAAAGAATTAAGAAAAGTCGTCAATTCCATGGCAAGTACAAGGGTTGTTTCGGAATCTACGAACATGTTTGTACAATCCATAGGACGATTGGCAAGTGCTGGTAACAAAACCGGACAGACAGCATCGCAGCTGGCTAATCTGGCCACAGAAGTAAAGAAGTTCTTTGCCGCCATGCAGAACGCTCCACAGATCAGTGAGAATACGCTGAGAATGACTGAAGCCCTCGGGCAGTTGGCGACGGCCGGTGGAAAAGTAGGAACTGCTACGAACACTGTGGTCAATTCCTTTAACAAGCTTTCCTCTATCGGGTCAAAGCTTTCTTCGTTACTTGGTGGAGTAGCAACGAAAGCAAAGAGCGGGCTGGGATTTCTGGCATCCGGAATATCAAATCTGGTCAACAGGAGTAGCGGACTGAAGACGGCATCTTTCAATGTAGGTTCTTTCATTAAGAGCGTCCTTGGCTTCAAAGCGGCTTCAGCTGTAATGAACAAATTCAGTGAAATCATGGGCGGAAAAGGAGTCCTTGAGCTTGGCTCTGATATCGCTGAGGTTGAGAACGTTGTAGATGTTGCCTTTGGAAGCATGGCAGATCAGGCATACAAGTTCGCATCCACGGCGACAAAGCAGTTTGGACTGTCGGAACTGGCAGCAAAGAACTACTCCGGAACCATGATGGCAATGCTGAACGCTTCTGGTGTAGCACAGGAATCCGCTGCGAAAATGTCAACAACTCTTGCAGGATTAGCCGGAGATTTGGCATCTTTTTACAATATTGATACTGATACCGCCTTCTATAAAATAAGGGCGGGCATTTCGGGTGAAATCGAGCCTTTAAAACAGCTCGGAATAAATCTTTCAATCGCCAACTTACAAGAGTATGCACTGTCACAAGGCATTACAACAGCCTATAATTCCATGACGCAGGCGCAGAAAACAATGTTGCGTTATAACTACATCATGTCAGTTACAAGTGCGCAACAGGGGGACTTCGCGAGAACAGCCGGTAGACTATGTGCCGCCTGATGTAGTAATACATCAGTGAAAATCGGGTAAAGTCGGTAAAGGCTAAGTTGACTTAATACGAACATATTATATTTACAGAGATAAGTCAATAAGTTAATACCGAGATAAGGCTATAGAGCAAAAGCTATAGCACATTGTAGAGCGTAGGGATTGAACCTAGGCTCTTTTTTATTAAAGAGTTTAGAATATAATATCCCCAAGAGTATCCGACATCCTTATGGGATGAAAATGTACGCCGAACTTATAGGAAACTATAAGAACTATAGGATAAAAAGCCTATAGGATAACATTAATTGACATACGCAAACCAAGTACGTCTCCTTACTATGAACATTCAGTCCCTTGCATCTGTTATCGGGCAGGGCTTAATCGCAGCAGTCCTTCCAGGCATACAGGCTCTTAATGCCTTAATGTCAAAACTTATGCAGGCTGCGGAAACATTCCGCAACTTTATGTATGTTCTGATGGGTAAAAAAAACAAGGGTTCCACAAGCGGGGTCGTAAACGATCTTGCCGGGCTGGAAGATTCCTCAGCAGACCTTAGCGGATTACAGGATGCCGGAGATGCAGCGGCTTCCGGACTGGACGATGCTACTTCATCAGCAAAAGCTCTGAAAAAAGCTCTTTCTGTCCTTCCGTTTGATGAACTGAACCAGCTGACGGATAACTCTAGCTCATCTAGCTCAACGCCTAGCACCGGAAAGGGTAAAACTGGCACCGGCATAACACCGTCATTGGGTCTTGGTGGAATCACTGACCAGATAGACGATGCTCTGAACAAAGAAGAAACCCCTATCAACAAATGGGCCGAAAAAATTCGCAAAGCTTTTCTCAACCATGACTGGGAAGGACTTGGAAAGACTATTGCAGATATGCTTAATATCGGAATCCGGAAGATTTACGATGTTATTAGTTGGAGTAATGTAGGCCCGAAAATCTCTGCATTTTGTGATGCTTTCACTCGATCTTTTAACAGTCTTGTTGAAAATATTCACTGGGATAGATTAGGGCGTACTGTCGGTGCCGGTATCAACACTTTAGTTAATACCTTTGAGCTTCTGATCGGCCCGGGTGGTATTAACTTTACAAACATTGGCAACAAACTGGCAACTGGGCTTCGTGGAATGATTGACGAAGTTAACTGGCCGAACCTTGGTCAAGTCCTTGGCAGCGGATTCATGGTCAGTTGGAATCTTCTGGATGGATTTGTCCAGAAGATGTCAAAAGAGAATAATGCCGGTCTGACTGGTTGGGAGCAATTAGGAACTGCGGTTGCTGATGCCATGAATGGAGCTTTTGGCAGAATTTCATTCTCCAAAATAGCAACTACGATTGCGACCGGATTAAACGGTGCATTTAGGACATTGGCTGCATGGACGCAAAAATTCAACTGGGACGAACTGGTAAACAATATTTCCAACGGAATCAATACTTTTATTGGAAAATTCAAGTGGCAAGAGAACGGAACATCCTTAAACACTTTCATCACAAACTTACTGGACGCTCTGGTTGATATCGCAGAAACAACAGACTGGGAGTCCTTCGGAAGAGGTATCGGACTATTCCTTAGCCAGATAGACTGGGGAAGTCATCTAAAGGATTTAGCCACAGTATTAAAGGATGTTTTAGGCGGAATCTTTTCCGGCTTAGGAGAAACTACAGCTGGTAAGTTTGTAGTTGCATTTGCCGGTGTAGGATTGGTGTCAAAAGCAGATACCTTGGTATCATCTATTTTAGTTGCTATGGGAAAATTGCCGACTGGAGCCAGTGCTACGGCAACATTGCTGGGAACAGCGCTCAATAAAATAGCGACTGCCTTTTCAACCAGTACATTAGGAACGGCTGTTGGAGTTTATGCTCTGGAAGCTGTTGACAAGTTAAAAGCAATCCCGACTACCATAACAACACAGATTGCTCCGAAAATCCTTGAAGTTATAACTACCAAACTTTGGCCAGCAGCAACTGCATTCGCCGGCTCTATTGGGACATGGATAACCGGAACATTTGCTCCGGCAATGGCAACCGCTTTCAGCACTGTTGCAAGCGTTTTGTTCAGCCCGATAGGATTAGCTGTAATTGGCGCTGTTGTAGGTGGGTTTCTTTTATGGAAAAACTGGGATACCGTTACGGAATTTGCCGGTAAAGCTAAGGAAGCAATAGAAAATGCGTTCAGCACTGCCGGGACTTGGCTTTACACACATGGCTCAAACCTTATCAATGGACTTTACAACGGTGCTAAAAACGTGATTTCCACTGTCGGAACATGGCTTAAAACAAACATCTCAGACCCTATTATTGACGGTGTTAAAAATCTTTTCGGCATCCATTCTCCGTCTACAGTTTTTGCGGAGATCGGCGGATATCTGATGTCTGGATTGAAACAGGGGATCTCTGACAGGATTGGAAGCGTAATCGATACGTTCACAAACATTAAGGACACCGTAACCGGCGTATGGGACACTATTAGTTCAAAGACGAAAACAGCATGGGATTCAATCGGCTCAAAAATTAAAGGAGCTTGGGATACCATTACTGGTCAGACAGAAATCAATTCTGCATCCGCAGCTACAAGTGCTGAAAACTCCTTCAGCCGTGTAAGCACATCTGCGACAAAGAACTGGGGAAATTCTTCCCGTGAAGTAACCAAAAATGTTCGCCAGATGAAGGTTGATGCAAGCACAGAGCTTGGCAGAATGGATGAAACCGTCCGCAGTCACTTTGGAAGCCAGTACAGAATCGCTCTTGGCAAATGGCAGAATCTTGGAAGGGATATATCTTCTTATATCCGAGGGACCATGAACTCAAGCATCGACGGTGCGATCAACGGTATAGTTAGTACAATCAGTCGAAATTTCGGAGATATGTACAGTATCGGGCAAACTGCTATGCAGAATCTCCGAAACGGCATGGAGTCGATTCACATCAGAACCCCACATATCTCCATGGATTACACTGATTGGCAAGAGGGACGGACCCACAAGTGGCGGTACAATTCGAGAGTTGACTGGTACGCTAAAGGCGGTCTTTTCAATGCGGCATCCGTGATTGGTGTCGGCGAAGCCGGAAAGGAAGCAGTCCTTCCATTGACTAACAAACAGGCTATGAAGAGCATTGCTGACAGCATCACCGGAAACATGCCGAACGGAAGTATTGGACTGGGTAAGGAAGAAATGACACAGGCGGTAACACAGGGCGTTGCCATGGCAATGATGAACATGAACACCGGCGGAAATTCATCTCCGCAGTACATTTCCAACACGATTAATCTGGACGGACGTGCTTTTGCGAAAGCTATCACAAAAGCCCAGAACGACAACAACCGACGGAAAAACCCTAGTCCAGCATGGTAAAAACCATTGCCATTTATGCCGGATTGCGGTATAATGAATGAGTAACAAGTAGCACCTATATCTTGTTATATTGTGCGAAAAAACAAAATATTGAGCAGACTTTTAAGATGATATTTACTTGGGTTGAAACAGTGACCCGTTTTCCGTGATACCGTCTTGGAGTCTGCTCTTTTTTGTTTCCAAGCTGGTAAAACCAACAGGCTTACCCGACGGGGGACAAGCGGAAATGCCTTGCCGCCTGCCTGTTGATTTACATACATTCAAGGCATCTTTTATACGAAAGGCAGGTGTTTTTCTATGGCAAAATCTTTTAATTACCGTAAATATTACAAAGACTATTATGGGATTGATTTCGACAGTAACTATGTAATCCACCATATTGACTTTGACAGAAGCAACAATGATATTAATAATTTAATTCTATTACCTTCGAAGTTACATAGTCGATATCACTTTTTATTAACTGGATTTAATTCTGATAAAAACAATAAAGGGATTGCAAGTCTTGATTTTAAAATCGTCTCAGAATGTGGGAGCATCCCTATGTTCGGAATAAACATGATGAAAAATTTGTGTGAAACAATGGCAGAAATTGATAAATGGGTAAGAATAAAATCCGATATGGATAGAGCAAAATACAACAAAGAAGTGTATGGTATTTAATATTTAGTTAAATTCAGTAGGCTAGGGTAGCTCCCGAAAATCTCACCTCCAAGAGATACGCCTACTGTTTTTATAAATTTGGAGGGTTGAAAATGAATGGAGGTCATTTTATGGCAGTATTTAGAGTACACAAAACAAAGAATTATACAATGATGAGTAATCATCATTTAAGAGACAAGAATTTAAGTCTTAAAGCAAAAGGACTTTTGTCAGTGATGTTTTCTTTGCCGGATTCTTGGAATTATTCTATTCCGGGATTATGTGCAATCTTGAAAGAAAACGAAACAGCAGTAAAGTCAACTATAAAGGAACTAAAAACAACAGGGTACCTTATTGTAGATAAGAAAAAACCTTGCAAAGAAGAGGGACGATCTAAATTTGAGTACATTTATAATATTTACGAAACTCCGCAGGATGTATCTGATAACAACAATAATCAAGAGTCTTTTTTTCAAGGTATAGAAAACCTACCCCTAGAAGCTCCAGAGGTAGAACATCACCCCCATAATAAAAGAACTGATATATCAACTACTGATAAATCAATTACTGATACAGATAAAGACTGTACTTTATCAAGTACAGAGAAAAAGACTTTATCAAATAATGATAAAGGTTCAAAGACTTCTGCTCCTAATAATATTAATATATTAAATATAAATAATATACCTTCACGGACAACTGAGCAGAAGGAAGTGCGCCGTAAGCAAAAACAGAAAAATCGTTCTGAGAAATACCGGGACGAAGATGTACCGCAGATTCTGTACAATGAGTTTAATTCACTGTATGGTGAACAGGAGAACATTCTGGAAGACCATGACATTTGTCTGACCATGGCAGTTATCGCTTATTACTTCAAACAGTACCGGACGCACATGGGTGAACAGCACATGATGATTTCTGCCGAATACGCAGATCAGTTCATGGGAGTTATCATTGGCGATGATTCACCACTTCTGAAAGCGGACGTGGAAGAAAAAGATGAACTTCGGTTCTATCAGGACATGATAGATGAGTTTTTTAAATCAGACCTTGGTCAGCGAAATGGAAAAGACTTCGATCGTCATATCTGGTTGTTCTTCTCAGAGAGAAATCAAGACATTTTGTGTGAACGGGTAAAGCAGAAATGGGAAGAATAAGAATACATTGATTAAAACGAGTCAGAATCCATTTGAAATGCCATAGACGATAATTTCCTCACGTGACCTATTCAAATTGATTCTAGCTTAAAATAATACAGTAATTAATTAGAAAGTGAGAAAGAAATGAGTAGACTTGGAAAAGAAATGCCGGCAGAATATTCTGATCAGTTTGATGAACTGAGACAAAACCGGTGTGAAACAAGCTTTTACAAATACGGCACTGCAAAAGATAATTTCGGCGAGAAATTGGTAAATGCCATAGAATCTCATGATATGTGCATCAAAAAATATCTTAAAACCGGCAACACGGAGTATCTTTGCGATGCTGCGAATTATCTGATGTTTGAATTTATGTACCCACAAAAAGACGGTGCTTATTTCAAGGCTACTGATAGTGGTGAAAGTGCCGGAGTAGCAGGAACACCGATAAATCAGTTAAAGGAGAAGTGGTAAAATGAAGAAAATCAAAATTATGTTACTTGCAATCTTATGTCTATGTCTTATCGGCGGAACTACAGGATGCGCTCTGATGGACGATGCTATTAATGACATCAAAGGCGATCTGGTTGGAAATGGATATACAATCCGTACTTACGATAACTACGGTGAAAAGGTTATGACCACGGTCGGCGACAAGATCAATGTTCAAGGGAATCCGATTGAGACAACTTCTTACAACAGTGATGGAACTGTGGTCAGCGGATACGAGCTGTCATCCGTGATCACAATCAATATTGACGGCAAGGAAATCCAGAGCTGCGGCGACACCTGCATATTTGAGCAAGATGGTCTGGAGCCGGATGTGGATTTTGAGCAGACTGATATTTACAGTCAATCTACAGGAAAACTTTCTGACAATACTTACGTTGCCGGGATCGTAAATCAGTACAAGAATTATTTCGGAAAATCCAGAGTTGTTGTGATTAAATCTCAGCTTGGGCAACCTATTACAGCATATTCTGGTGACGAAGTATACTGGAAAATTCCGAAGAAGTTGCCGAAAATGACAAAGCTCATGATTGACGGGAAAGCTCTTTACATCCACCGGGCAAACTTTCAGATCATTGACACGGCATTGTTGAAATAAAACAGCTTAAATTCGGGCACGATTTTTTTGAACGATAAAAACTCCACGGAAACACAAAAAATGAATTCTGCGTGATTTTTCCTAATCAATTACTACGATTCTCATTGTAGTTTCTCTTTATCAGATGTATAATTGAACTATCAATCCAAGGGAGGAAAAAGAAAATGAAAAAGTGGAAAAAGATTTCAGTGATTTTGCTGGCAATGATTATGGCACTTGCCATGGCGGTTCCGGCATCGGCGGCAACAGTTAAAATTAACAAAACGAAGGCAACCATTTGTACAGGGCGGACATTGCAACTGAAGATGGTCGGAACAAAAGCGAAACCAAAATGGTTCAGTAACTCAAGAAATGCGATTGTGAATAGCGCCGGAAAAGTAACAGCAAAGGCCCGAGGAACAGCTACGATTACTGCTAAAATCGGGAAAAAGAGTTATCGGTGTTTGGTGACAGTAGAAGCACCGAGGATCAGCAGCTCAAATATTTCACTGTACAAAGGGAAAACGGCACAGCTTAAAATGCTGAATACAAAGCAGAAATACAGATGGTCTTCTTCGAACACTAAAGTTGCGACAGTTTCGTCAACCGGTAAGATTAGCGGAAAAAGCGCCGGAACTGCTTATGTTTTCGCCAGAAGTGCGTCTGGTAAAACATTTAAGTGTAAAGTTACGGTCAAAAACACACCTAGTAAACTTAAGATGCTTTTGCCAAATCAAAAAGAATGCGGAGATGCAGATTTCTTTATCGAATATAATTCTCAAAGAAGCACGAACGGCAAAATCATACTTATGCAGTTATATAAACAGTTTCCGATGGGATATATCAATTTTTCGGCAAATAATGTTGACCGGGGATTAATGACATATATCTATATTGACGGAACACTCTGGGATCAAAATCATGGTACTTCTGTTAGTGGTGGTGGGTCATTGGACGACATTTATATAAAACCCGGAACACATGTTGTTGAAATGGTGCAATTTGCGAATAATAATCGTTATGGGAAAGTGAAATCGTATCGCAGAGCGATGTACAAAGTGATTTACAAATAAAGCTATGGACCGGGGAGAAATCTCCGGTTCTTTCTTTTTGTTCGAACATCATATGTGAAAATATGGAATCATATTACGTCAAAAAAGTATAATGAATAATCATAAAGCGTCTATCTTTGATAGGCGCTTTTTTCATGCGCAAAAATGAGGTGATTATTCAATATGGCAGACGTTTTTATAAAAATTAATGGTGCAGCGATGCCTTGTCCGTCCTCTTTTACCTGGGGATTGCAGGATATATCAGCGTCAGAATCCGGAAGAACAGACGATACGATCATGCATAAGAATCGTGTTGGCCAAAAGAGAAAACTGGAAATAGGTTGGAACGCACCGGAATGGGAAAAAGCTTGCAAAATCGTGCAGGCGGTCAACCCAGAGTACATTTCTGTTGAATATCCTGATCTCTTGTCTGGAAACAAACACGAAGTCCGAACCTTTTATGTTGGCGACCGGTCCGCTCCTTTTAAGTGTTGGTGGATTGGAAATCAACGAATGGAAGGATTGCAATTCGACCTGATCGAACAGTAGGAGGTGAGAGATTGAGAGATATTTCAAACAGATTCAAGAATGAACAGGATAACGATAACAGGAATTATTTAAAATACGCAGACATAACGCTGACGGATGGAACGATTATCAATCTTACCAACGCTGATTTTTGGTCAAACGGTATGAAGTTTGAGGATTCCGTGTCTGACGACAACGTTTTCAAGATCGGGTCCGCAAATATCAACACATTGAATCTGTCAATCAATAACTTTGACGGAAAGTATACAGACTATGATTTTACAGACGCTACGGTGATCTGCTATGTAGGAATTGAACTTGAGTCAGAAGATACCAGTGCATTGCTCGATACCACCGGTGATAAGATTCTGGATACGGTCGGTAATGAAATCATAGTACATAAGAATGCTTTGATAGAAAAAATCCGAATATGCACAATGACGGTCATAGATACTCCGTACCAGAATACTACGATCATCGAACTACAATGTGAAGATAACATGCGGAAGTTCGACCGTGATTATTCAGCAAGTAAGCTGAGGTATCCAGCAACAAGGAAACAAATAATACAGGATGCTTGCAAAGTGTGCGGAGTAACACTGGACACGCTTAATTTCTATCAAGATTCTTATCAGATACCAGCAAGACCCGATGATGAGGCGCTGACCTTCAGACAAGTTATAGCATGGGTATGTCAGATCGGATGCCAGTACGCCAGATGCGATAAATACGGCAGATTGACTATAAAATGGTATGATACGGAAATTGCTGATGCGGACAGAGTAGTTATAAAATCCACTAATGGTTTTACCCCGAACCTGGACGATGTAGTGATAACTGGTGTGCAGGTAACAGAGTATCTGGAATCCACATCTGAAAACGAAGAAGCGAGTTCGTATCTGTATGGAGAAGAAGGATATGTTCTGAAAATCAGTGAAAACAAACTGATTCCGCAAGGAACCGGAGAGGTTGTCGCAAGTATAATCGGTGAAAAATGCATCGGTATGTCTTTTCGGCCGTTTGAAACGGAATGTTTGACCGATATAGTTCTCGAAGCCGGTGATGCTGTTTTAATCACCGACCGAAAAGGGGAAAAATATAAAAGCTTTTTGACAAACGTCGTGCTGCAACCGGGGTCGTTTGAGCAGATTTCCTGCAATGCCGAAAGCGCAGCCCGGAATAGTTCAAAGACCTATTCACTTGTAACGCAAGCGGCTGTCGATGCCAGAAAGTCCGTTTGGAGAGAGCGGACTGCCCGAGAGCAGGCATTGCAAGAGTTTAAAGACCGGCTGGACAATTCCACCGGTGTTTATACCACGGTCCAGACTCAGCAGGACGGTAGCAAGATTTTTTATTTGCATGATAAACCCACACTTGCAGAATCGCAGGCTGTATGGAAGATGACCGCAGAAGCATGGGGCGTTTCGACAGATGGTGGTCAAACATGGAACGGCGGAATGACCGTTGATGGAGATACGATAGTAAGGATTTTGAACGCTGTTGGTGTTAATGCTGACTGGATTAATGCCGGAGCAATCACGGTAACAGACGCCGGCGGAAACATCATCTTCTCTGTGGATATGGACACGAAATCCGTATATCTCGACGGAAGTGTTCAAATTGGTGGAGGGAAATCTCTTAATCAAACATTTGCAAACTATCTCCAGGAAAGCAAGGATTATTCAGACGGAAAACTATCTGACTACGCTGAAACGGTCACTGGTTCACTGGGAGAGTTGCAAGACCAGATAGACGGTCAGATTGAAACGTTCTACTACGATTATGAACCTACACTCCAAAACAAACCTGCATCAGACTGGACAAGTGCAGCAGAAAGAAAGAAGCACATCGGTGATTTGTTCTTTAATAAAACAACCGGTTACGCATATCGTTTTATGCAGGACGGAGCAACGTGGGGTTGGACATTGGTACAAGATACCGATATCACGAAAGCTATGAAAGCTGCTGAGAACGCTCAGGATACCGCAGATCATAAGCGTAGAGTGTTTGTGACAAAGCCGCAGCCACCTTACGATATCGGTGATTTATGGTCGCAGAGTGAAGATGAAGGTGGAGATATCCTTACCTGTACAGTTTCAAGAGCAAAGGGAGCATCTTATGTTCAGTCAGATTGGCAGAAGCGGAATAAATATACCGATGATACAAAAGCAGAAGAGGCTCTTGAGGCTGCATCCCTAGCCAGAAACATGACCATGCAGCTCGACAACGACTATCAGGGAATCCCGGTTGACAGCGACGGCAACTATACGGAGTTTCCAGAGTGCACCACAACAGCGACCGTTATGTACGGTACACAGGATATCACGAATAACTGTACGTATACGATCACGACATCTCAGAATATACAGGGAAGTTGGGACAAGGAAAACAAGACATACACTGTCACCGGTTTGACCGCAGACAGCGGATGGGTGAACATCAAAGCCGCATATCTGAATAACCTTGTCGTATCGAAACAGTTTTCACTTGCGAAACAGTACGCCGGCAAAGACGGAGCGAACGGCATCCCGGGAAAAGACGGTAAAGACGGAAAGACACAGTACACGCACCTTGCTTATGCCAACAGTGCGGATGGAACGAAAGACTTTTCGGTATCTGACGGAAACCGTGAATATATCGGCATGTACGTGGATTTCGTGGAAGCTGACAGCACTGACCCGGCGAAATACACTTGGTCACTGATTAAGGGAGCGGATGGTGCACAGGGTGTACCGGGAACACCGGGAGCGGACGGAAAGACACCGTACTTCCATATCGCATACGCCAACAGTGCGGATGGAAAAACCGGATTTTCTGTGGATAACAGCGTTGATAAGCTGTATATCGGGCAGTACACCGATTACACACCGAATGACAGCACTGACCCGACAAAATACAGTTGGACGAAAATCAAAGGCGAGCAGGGAAATGCCGGAAGGACTTACTTCTTCCAGAGCAATGCAGATGTGTTGCTGATGGGAGCAGACAAGAAGATAACACCGGCGCCGCTCATTGTAGATTCGTTTTACAGGGACGGAAACGGCGAGATTGCGCAGTCACAAAAAGGATGGTGGAAACTGGAAAAATCCACTGACAATGGCGCTACGTGGTCAGCACTCACGGTATCACAGACTGCGGCACTTGACCGGTTGAGTATTAACGTCAATAACCTGTCGCTCAAGGCTCACAATATGCTCAAGGTTTCGCTGTATTTTGACCAGGCAAAAACGAAGCTTGCGGACTATCAGACGTTTTCCGTTGCGGTTGATGTGGCATCACTGACACAGGAGCAGATAGTTGACATTTTGTCGGATAATGGAAAATTCAAGGGACTGTACTACGAAAAAGACGAAAGTGGAAACACGACACTGTATATATCTTTCAATGCCATGAAAGGTGGTGTTATCAGCCTTGGTGGCGTAAATAACGGTAACGGTCAGCTGAAAATTTACGATGAAAACGGAACATTGATATCAAGATTAGGGTACACCGGATATGTTGTGCACAACAAGAACACCGGAAACCCAATGGTTTCGCTTAACACTGCCGGATTACGATTGTATACGGGCTATACAGACGCAAAGAACTACAAGGCTTTGATGCTTGGAAAGTACGGATTATACGCACAGGATGTGTCTGATGGTGTTATTAGACTTTGGCAGGAAGGAACCGGCGACGGTTATGTTGTGAAATATCAAAACGACACGATTCGGATATATACCGACTATCTTACGGCTATGAGCGATGTAACCGTTAAGGGGACTACGGCATTAAAAGACGCTTATGTTACCGGAAAATTTACATTTAAAGATTATGGCGTAGAAGATTCAGGACAAAACATACGAAGAAGACCCGTGGCGTCAGTAACTAATGCAACAAATAGAGTAGCGCACTTGTCATCATCGGTAGAATCTGGAAAGGCAGCGTTAACTATATCGGCGCAATGGGGGTCAACCAACTATAGTTTGAGAAAGTTGTATAATGATTCCGCCTCCGATGTTAGGCTAAAGAAAAATTTTGAAGACTGCGAAGTGAATGCTCTTGATGCAGTTTGCAAAATGCCGGTGTGTTCGTTCGATTGGAAGGAAAACGGCGTTCATCAGCCACTTGGACTTGTTGCGGATGATTTGGAAAAGATAGACTCCTTGCTTGCACTTGGTGGCGGATATAACGAAGATGGAAGCATAAACGCAAAGCAAATTGACAGACTACTTCTGACTGAATACGCAATCAAAGCCATACAGGAACTTAGTGCAAAGGTTGACGAGCAAGAGAAACGTATTAAAGAATTAGAAAGGAGATTACAGTAATGGCAAAATTTAATGAGTACACACAGAAAGCAACACCGGCGGACAACGACACGATGATGATTTACGATGCGGCGGCGAAGGCAAACAAGCTTTCACCGTTTAGTGGAATCTGGAACTGGATCGTTGGAAAACTGACCAATGCGGTCATCAGCAACTTGCAGACGAGCAATCAGACGGTACTGGGGGCGATTAATGAATTAAATAGTAATCCGGCTCTTTCTATTCTGGCATCTCATATATACTATTCAGATACACAGGTTTCTGAATTTGGCGGTTTCGATAATTGTGTTATAGACATGATAAAAAATAAGCTTCCAAAAGAAGATATTGTTTTTTATAATGCTTTCACAGCTGGCCATCGTTATCTGATGCTCGGATATCTATACGCAGGAGGCGAATACGGACTTATTAAGTTTTTCGATTTTCTAAATATGCCAATCACGTATATTATATCAAGTGGAAATATTGAAAAAATATCTTCAGATAACCTGCCAGGAATAGAGTTTTTAACAAGAACCATCACTGTGGAATCCGGAAAACAAGCATACGATTTGCAAATTAATGCTACGGAATACATGATCATCTCAATCTGTTCAGAAGATCGAATGGGGTGGCAGTATACTGTAACTCGTGGAGTAAGCGGAACAGAAGCTACTCAAAATTGGGCTGTTTGTTTTATCGGAAATCCGACAGGTACTTTTACTTTCAAAGTTGCAGTTTTGAAGATTAAATAGTAACCCCTTTCTGAGGTACGAAAAGACATTTGGCGATTCGCTTACTATCAAAAATGTACGCGCCGCCACTCATGGGCTGATCATAATCGAGAAATCAATGATTGTATTTTATCTCGGAGGTTCTGTCAGCATCGGATATACTGTGACTACATCAGCTCTTCCAGAGGGCATCACTGTCAACAACTCAGATAGAACCGTGACAATAAAATCGACAAAAACTCAGATGATCACATGCTTTTATGCTTTTTTATAATTTTCCTCTTCCCATTTAGTTGATTAAGAAACTTTGAAAATTTCATAAAAAGGAGTTGATGAATTGGAAATTAAAGGAATTGACGTATCATCCAATCAGGGAAAACCGGACTGGTCGAAAGTAGCTAAATCCGGTATTAAATTCGCAATCTTGAGAGTACACCAGAGGTCCGGCGTTGACGGCTCATTCGAGTACAACTACAAAGGATGCAAGAGCAACGGAATCCTTATCGGCGGATACAAGTATTCATACGCTCTGACACCGGCACAGGCTATTGACGAAGCAGAGGATGTGATTGCCGCGCTCAACGGACGCGGACTGGACTTTCCAGTGTTCTATGACCTTGAGTGGACTAATCAGCGGAAACTCGGCAAGCAGGCTATTGAGAACATTGCAGTTTCATTCTTGACCAGAATGAAGAAAGCAGGATATAAGGTTGGCATCTATTGCAATTATGACTGGTACAAGAATTACTTGACAGACGCTTTGAAGCAGTACGACTGTTGGATTGCCAACTATCCAAAAAAAGGACTAGATAACGGAACATTACAAGAACGGTTGAGAGTTCCGGTTGGTGTAGGCTGGCAGTATTCCAGCAAAAGGAAAGTATCCGGAATCAGCGGAAATGTTGATATGGATGTGTTCTACAAGGACTATAGAGGAACGACACAGAAAGGAGAAACAACAATGGTAAAAATCAGTAACTGTGGACATGACGAAAACGGAAGATATGCAGGTGGAAAAGCAGGAGATCAGACTGGTACAGAATATCGGATCATGAATTGGTATAGTAGACCGTGGCTCTGCGTTCTGAGATTTGAAGATCCCAAAACTGCGGCTATGATCGCAGACATGGCGACAAAAGCGGCGCAGAACAATCTCATCGGGTACGATCAGGGTACTGCCGGAAACAGCAATGACCGGTATTCGTTCTGGCAGCACTTAAAGGCAAGTAACTACGATCCGGCGCAGATCACAATAGCCTGTGAATCTGATTGCAGCGCGAGTACAGCTGCTATCGTCAAGGGTGCTGGATATCGTCTGAATAACGCAAAGCTCAAAGCAGTCAGCATTTATCTGACAACACGAAACATGAGAGCCGCAATGAAGGCTGCCGGTGCGAAAGTCCTGACGGACAGCAAGTATCTGACATCTGGCGACTATCTGAAAGCAGGAGATATCCTTCTGAACGATAATCACCACGTGGCTATCGCTGTTACAACTGGCGCAAAGGCAACAAGCACACCTTCAACTGCTCTCACCGGCACCTTCAAGACAAGGCTCCCGATTCTGAGAAAAGGCAGTTCCGGAACAGCTGTAGCGATGCTTCAGGCGATGCTGGGAGTGGAAGTTGACGGACAGTTCGGGAATGATACGTATAACTCCCTTAAAGTTTTCCAGAAAAATGTTGGGGTAAAGGCAAATGGAACTTGCGGCATTGATACTTGGAAGAGAGTGATTGAGCATATGAAAGCCAACACGAAATGATGTTCTGATTGATTTTTCATTCAAAATAGGTTATACTACCAATAGTCACACAGGAATTGAACTTATGATGTATATATTCTATGTGGCTAGCACAAGTGAAGAGTGCAGACTGATTCCACCGTGCATGAACGGAAGAGCTGTATGTCCCAATTCGGGGGCTGTTAGCAGCGGCACGAGCGGACGGTCAAAAGTCAAAAAGAGTTGGGCCTAAAAACCCGACTCTTTTCTTACTCTTCGAGATATTTTTGATATATCTGTTCTATTTCTCTTTTTCGGTTCTGTGATATTGAAACGATATCACCAGAAATCATCTTGATGTCAGATGCAATGTTTGCGATGTAATCCATGTTTACGATATAACTGCGGTGACACCGGACAAAACGCCGATCCAGAACTTTTTCTATCTCATGCAGACGCCGGTAAAAGCCGTACTGATGCCTGTCCGTGCAATGAATGATGCACATTTGACCACGGCTTTCTATATATTCGATGTTTCTGAAGAAAACCCTGTGGAAATCACCTTTGAATTTTACAGTAAGCATCCGTTCTTTCAATCTTCCGAGCGTAGTATCAATTACGGAAAACACCCTTCCATTTTCATGCCCTTTGATAACATACTGCGCTGCCCGAACGTCAAAAGCATCACGCATATAACTGCCACTAACTGTCCAGAACATCAAACTGCCGGAGTAACCAGAGCCACGTAACTTATATGCTACATCAACACCATTTTCACCGTCTTTTAAAATGATATCCAACACGATTAAGTCAAACCATTCACCGTCTTTCACGTCATCCACAAGAGGGATGCCAGAGGTGTATTCTGAAATCTGATACGTCCGGTCACCCTTTTTCTTCAAAAATGACTCGGCCCTTGCTTTGAAATAATCAATGTCAAGCTGATTGTCGTCAAGTATTGCTATTCGCATTTATATCACACCCTTTTTTTTTTATTATGCGAAAACACACTATTTATTCAATTTACCAATTTTTATAGTGAAATGTTGTAGAATATATAATGTAGATGATGTTTATACAGACATTATACTACAGCAGTTTAATACTGTAAATGGGCTGAATTGCCGGAAATTTATCAAAGCTGCTCTCCTGTGATAAAAAAAGTGCTTAAATATCCGGCGGTCAGTCCATAAAAGATAGGTGATTTGATGAAACAAAAAACGAAAATACTCTTAATATTGATACTCGCAGCCGTATTGATAAACACTAGCGTTCGTTACATGCTTGTTGAGTTTCCAAACGTGCAGGAAAGCATGCATCTGGAGAACACTCAAAAACATGTTTCAGACGCGTGCAGAGCAGTCCATACTAATACGCCGGTATATTACACTAAGGATATTGTTTGCAAAAGCATAATTTATTCTGCGATCACGAAGTTTATATTTGAGAACACGAAAATCCTAACCTATATCTGGCAATTCCCGAGAGCAAATATCTTGTCGCAGTCCGTACTATTGCATTGAGGTGGGAGTATAGTAAAAACAGAACAAATGTTTGGAGTAATATTTCCCACTAACCGAACATATATTATTGTATAAAGCTGATCGGGAGGTATGCTATATGGGCTATAAAGAGAAGATTATTGCACTTTTAGATAAGGTTAATGATGAATACATATTGAAAAGGGTTTATAAATTGTTGGTTTACCTCTATTTGAAAGAATAAGATAAAAAGAGCCGGGGAAATATTGTCCCCGGCTTTTTGATTTAAATCACTTTTTGAACATCTGCTGATTCAATTGAAATGTATTTTCCTTCTTCCGGAACGGAAATAAAATAATCATCGTCAAAAGCATGATATGATAATTCATTTTGCTCACTGAGCATATCGTCCATAGAATTATAAAAGTAAACGTATCCTTCTTCGTTTTTGTATGCTTTTAATACATATCCTCCAAGTGGAAGCGTCTTCCCAGTCACATACTTCCCAGGTGGGTATAAACCCTTTTCTGTATCGTACATCTTTAGACCTCCTTCTGATTTAGGCAATTGTTTTTCCGGAGCTTGCGGTATAAATACATTTTCATTCGCAGGAGCTTGTTCTAAGGAACCAGAATTATCATTTTGAGAAATGTATTTTCTCAAGAAATCACCATCCCACAATACGATTCCTGCTTCTTTGGCTGCTTCTCGGGCGGCGTGAGTAAATGTATTGGTTGTAATTATGATTCCTACATGGCAATGATAAACTTCTTTTGCATAAAACACATCTTGAACGACTTTGTTACCCACGGCTGAACTCCAACGCTTACATTGAACGGCATATCTTACATTGTTTCTCGTTGCGATAATATCCGCCCCGTGATCTCCACTTGATCTAGTGACTTCTGCTGTATCAAAACCGTTCTTTTTCATAATACTGGCACAAAAGTATTCGAAATCATGCCCGTCCATCGTGTCTATATTTAATGAATCGATTTGCACCTCATCTGGTACTTCAGACTTATCTTCCACGAGATCGTATATTTCTCTACGATTAAATAAATCAATAGTCATTCCGACAGGAATAGATAGCATACTGTTTGAAGGAATACGTACATTTTTAAAAACTTCACCAACATCCAGAAACACGTTAAAATCTGGCGAAATCTTAACAGTTCCTCCATCTTTAAGACATTTTATATCATATATTCCAGCAGAAATCTCATGTCCAGCATTGTAATATCCTGCATCTAGCTTTAAGCCATGTGCAATGTGCGGACGAAAACTTACAGGAGCGCTTTCTATAATATCTGAATTTTTACGGGAAAAATAGATTAGTAAAATAATTAATATGATACCTGCGATTAATAAAATAAGCTTCCAATGCTTTACTATTGCATCTGATATTGCCCCGATTATTCCGATTATTATCAACCATACGAAAATATCAGAGCTGCAACCGCTTGATTTTCTTCTTGCCATTACGGTGATTCATCCTTTGTTTGAATTTTTATATATTATACCACCTAAACTCAAAATCGCATAGTAAAAATATAAAAAAGCCGGAGATTTTAACCTCCGGCCCTTTTTTAGTTGTTTTCCAATTCTGTTAGGATTTCTTGAAGCTGCTTCCAACGCTCTTCACTGAGTTTTGCGAACTTCACGAGAATTTTCTTGGCAAATTCATTGTCCCCAGTCATTACCGAATCGACGATAGCCTGCGCATCACCATCGTCTTGAAACATTTCGCCATTTCCGTTCACGAGCCAATCATAATTGACTTTAAATTTACGGCAAATATCTTGGATAGTTCGCTCGCCAGGAACTTTAGTTCCAATTTCAATCTGTGCAACAAAGTTTCTACTAATATTTAATTTATCAGCAAATTCTTGTTGCGTTAATGAAAGTTCTTTTCTTAATTCCTTAAGTCTGCCATTCAAAATGATCACCTCCTTTCTTGTAATTATAATACCATAAATTGTTTACAAAGTCAACAAAAAAGACTTGACAAATGTTTACTCAGGGACTATACTGTGTTTACAAGGTAAACAAAAGGAACAATAAAATGTTTACTCGAAAGGAGGGAATAATTAATGTCTGAAGAAAAGCGTGAACTTATTAAAGATGTAACATCACGTCTTGGAAAACTTCCAGTTGAAAAGCAGAATTATCTGCTTGGATACATGAACGGAGTTATCGACAGCACTGAAAACACTTCTACGAAAAAAGAAGTAGAAGCAATAGACAGCGATTAAGAAAGGAGAAAGATGAACGAATTAATACACATCGGAAATTCGGACATTTCCATAAAAGAGTACAACGGTCAGCGTGTGGTTACATTCAAAGACATTGACATGGTACACGGCAGACCAGATGGAACGGCAAGAAAGAGATTTTCGGATAATAGGAACAGATTTATCGAAGGTGAAGATTTCTTTGTTTTGAAACCATCAGACCTTGAAAATACTGGGATGTCCGAAAAACGGACATCTGGAATTGATGCAGTAAATCCACGGGGGACGGCTTTCATTACAGAACAAGGATATCTAATGTTAGTAAAGTCTTTCACAGACGATTTAGCGTGGGATGTTCAGAGGCAGCTTGTGAATGGATATTTCAAAACCAAAGAAACTGTAAAAAGAGCATTGTCACCGGAACTTCAAATGTTGCAGGGGTTGCTTTCACAAATGGTAGAGAAAGAACTTGCTGACAAAGAAAGAGACCGACAGATCTTAATTGCCAAAGAAACAGCGGATAAAGCTGTTGCGACTACGGAGAGCATCAAAGAAGCGGTCAAACCAGTGTTTGATAACTGGCGTTCAGAAATTAATTCTAAATTCAATCGCATACAAAAGGGTGCCGGAGCAGAGTTTAGAATGTTGCGAACAGAGATGTACGCAGAATTGGAACACCGTGCCGGATGTGATCTGAATACGAGATTAAGAAACAAGCGAAATCGAATGGCAGAAAGTGGCTGCACAAAAACAGAGATTAACTTGCTCAACAAAATGGATATCATTGACGATGATAAAAAGTTACGAGAGATTTTCTCGAAGATCGTAACTGAGTACGAAATCAGGTATTGTGCATAGCAGAAAGGAGACATATGAAAGCATCAAAAATCGAAATCCGTCAGGTTGAACAAGAACAGGGAGTGTTTACAGAAATCCTTGTAGACGGTCGCAAACTTGAGGGAGTAAGAAGCTTCGAATTAAAACAGGGAGTTGGTAATTCCGTTCCTATTCTTTCAATTGATCTGAATGCCTTAAATTTATCCACAGACTTGCAGACGTTGCAGGAAAACCAGAAAGGCATCGGAGAAATCGAAAGTATTAAATTCAAGGGACAGGAAATGCCAGTTGAGTTTGTACAAAAAGAAGAAAAGGGTTCCAAGATGGTACGAACATCAAAGAAACCTATTTCCTTATCATGCTTGATTAAGAAGAAACCTATTTGCCAGATGGATATTTTTCGTTGAATGCTTCTAGCACAGATTCATAAGCATCTAAAGAAACAATCAGGAGGTAAAAATCAGATGATTAAATGCGAAAAAGGAAACGTATCAATCAACGGCGCGGGAAACGAAGTTATCCATGATCTTTCAGAAATTATATCTCGCACCTACAGTTCATTTTCCAAAGCGTTCGGAGAGGAAAGAACAAAGCGGATGATTTTTAAGGCGGTAAACGCCGGGATGGGAGCGGACAAATGACAAAAGCAGAGAAATTTAACCTTTATGCTGATACCTTATATGGAATGTGCCGGAAAGCGCAGGACACAGTTCCGGAAGCACTTGTGCGCTTTGAATGTAATGCTTTCAACAGTGAAAAGTTAGGAGCATATCGCATGATACGCGTCGGCATCACAACGGCTGAAGGAAGTAGAAAATATTACGACGTGTGTGAAGCATTACGTGATATGGAAGAAAACTTTGTATCTGTAAAAGCGGTGCTGAATAACCTGTTACTTAATGCCCCGTGTCCATACTGTGAAAAGGAGGAATAGGATTGATGGCTGTAGAAAAAGAAAGCTCCGTGGATTTCATCCCGGAGACCATTGGAGAAGAATACGCCCTGTTGGCAGGCAGATTAAAAGCTGTTGAAGCTTATCTTGACGCTTCAGATAGCGATTACGTCAACAAAAACGTTCTGGCTGCCATGTTAGGCATTTAAGTTGTAAGTAGCCCCGGCGGTGCAGGAACACCAACCGGAGCATGTATCTAACTTAGCTTGAGTAAGTTAAATACAAGATGATTATATCATACCTTCTTGTATTTGACAAATAAAAACACAGGAGGGCATTTTTAATGTCTAAAATCACTAAGGAAACTGGTAAAACACTTGCTTCTGAGATTATCGAAGATCTTGAGAAAGAAGCAAGAAACAAAGATCTGGCAATCATTGCTCTGCTGACTACAGTGCTGGCAATGGGGTTGTTGGGGAAAGGAAAATAATGAGAACTTACTTAGAGGGGCTTGCAGTGTTCGGAGTTTCCGGCCTGGCAATCGTGTTCTTTGCAGTATGCTGGGCTGTGACTGATTTGGACGCACTCACGATTCTGGCATTGGATTATATCTTAATGAGTACAGCCGGACTGGCAGTGATGCTTAAAATCAACGACTTCGTGCACGACATTAAAAGGAAGGAAAAAGAGAATAGAAATGCAAGATTTAAACAGAGCAACATTGACCGGATTCGTAACTGATTCGGCGGAAGTCAAATTTAAGCCAAGGAAGGGCAAAAGCTTTCTAGTCGTCAGAAGTGACCGCTTTAGCGGAACACCGGACGATATCATTGTCGAGATCCCGAAGAGACTCAAAGGTACATTCCGTGAATGGAATTGGATAAGAGTTTCAGGAAGAATCCGTTCCAAATGGGTCAGAGCGGATCACCAAGAGAAAAAGTACATGTATCTGGAAGCGTACGATGTCAGCACAGAAGGGACGCTTCTTGTGAATACGGTAGAAATGACTGCGAATATTTGTAAGAAGCCGGTGCTGAGAAAAACACCATTAGGAAAGACGATCTGTGAAATTTGTGTGGCGATCAATGGACACAGACGGTCAGAATACATTGCTTGTATTTCGTGGAGAAATCTGGCGGTGAAAACTTCTGAATGGAAAGTAGGGACAAAAGTCAGAATAAAGGGACGTATGCAGAGCCGTGATTATTGGAAAAAACAGCCAGATGGTTCTTATGTTAGAAAAACTGCATACGAAGTTTCGGTAATAGAGATGGAGGAAATCAAAGATGAAAAAGGTAACTTTGAAAAAACTGATCGTTGAAAATTATAAGAAGTTTGAAGCAAGAGAATTTGATTTCTCAGGAAGAACAGAAGTTTCCGGAAGAAACAGACAGGGTAAAACTTCTCTGATGGACGCATATTTTGATGTTCTGACTGGAAAACTGGCGGATGGAACGCTTCCGAACAATATCCGTCGGAAGGTTGACGGTGAAGAAGTTGATGATCCGGTGGTGAGAGAACTGGTTATTGACGTTGACGGAACGGAATATGTTGTCCAGAAAAAGACCAAAAAGGGAAAATCATCAAATACGGTTGAATATTACGTCAACGGAATTAAGCGGAACAAAACCGAGTATATGGAGATTCTTAAAAGGATTGCCGATCCTGATACGATTGCCATGTGCAGCAACGCCAGAGTGTTTTTGAACGAGATCCAGAAAGCAACAGCAAAAGCAAGGGAAACGCTGGGAGGAATAGCTGGATTCAGTGAATCACAGTTCAGAGCAGAGCATCCGGAGTATGAATGGATAAAGAACGAAGGTGTGGAAGGAGATTCTATCGAAGAAATCTTAAAAGCCCGCAGAAGAGACCTGAGAAAAGCCAAGTCAGATGTTGATGATATTGCAAAGCAGATCAGAAAAGAGCAGGGCCGACAGGTTGAATGCGATGAAACACTTCCAGCGCAGAGGGACGATCTTCTTGACTTACTGAAAGAAAACGAGAAGCAGGAGAAAGTGCTCTGCGATGCTTCAAGAGAGTACGACCGGATATCTATCGAACTGGCAGGACTGAAGCGTTCAAGGGACGCACTGGTTGAGAAAGCCGAAAAATCAGCCAGGGAGAATCACGACAGAATAACTTCCTTATTATATACACTGAAATCCGATAAGAAAAATGCTGAGAACAAGTTACGACTTGCCAGAATAGATCTGGAACACGCCAGCAAAGGGATTGAGCGACATAAGGCAGCACTGGCACAGGCCAAAAGCAAATATACAGAAGCATTAAAAGAGAAGTGGGGCGGAGATACCGAACTTACTGCAATCCGTGGAGAAGAATTTGATCCGGCATCAGCTGTTTGCCCGACTTGCGGACAGATGCTTCCAGAAGAGGCTGCAAAGCGAAAGTTTGAGTTTAATAAACAGACCAGAATCTCCAAAATGTTAGAAGAGAAAGAGCAGTTTGAGAAAAACAAACGAACCAAACTGGAGTATATCACTGAGGACGGCAACGAAGCTTCAGAGGGATTAAAAAAAGCGAATAAAGCAAAGGAAGAAGCTGAAGCAGCTATCGAAGCTGCCAAGAAAGAGATAACATCTCTGGCGCTTGAAATTGCAGAAACAGAAAAGGAAACAGAGAAACCGATTCCAAAACCGGATATGTCTGGTGATGAAGAATACAAGGCTGTTTGCGACAAAATTTCAGCACTGGAAGAAAGTATCAACGGAATCGGAAACAGCGAAAATGACAGGATTTTGTTAAGCAACAACCGTCACTCTCTGGAAGCGAAGCTCAGAGATGTTGAAGCCAAGATTAAAACTCAGACTGCAAGGCTTGAAGAAAAAGCCGACAGCCTTGAAGCACTACAGGAAGAGCAGAAGAAACTTTCACAGAAACAGGCGGATATTCAGCAGAAAGTAGATCAGCTGACTGACTATTCCATTGAGAAAAATAAGGCACTGGCAGCAGTGATTAATCCGCACTTCAAACACTTCCACTTCCAGTTCCTTGACTACACACAGGACGGAGAACCGATGGAAACTTGCCGGATGATCTGCAACGGCATTGATTACGCAAACGGTCTGAATCACAGCGATCGGATTCTTTGCGATATTGACCTTGTAATGGGGTTACAGGAGATGAACGACTTACGACTCCCGGTTTGGGTCGATGATACCGAAAGCGTAAATTCGGACAGGATTCCCAAATTAGATACACAGATGATTTTGCTCAAGGTTTCTGAGGGTGAGTTGGAAGTAAAAGGAATTTAAAGAAAAGGGAACAGCTAGAAACTTGTTTGGCGACAGCCTAGCTGTTCCGATGCCGATATAAAAAGATATATCTGTTTAAGAATAGCAGAAAAAAATTGATTTATTCAAGTCACAGGCGATTTCACAACCGAAAAGTGAGGGGGATATCCACTCACTAAATACCGTGTTTGAGGTTTAAGAACCATGTGAAAGCACACGGTAACGAAAGAAACTAAAAATAATGAAAAGGAGAATTAAAATGGCAAACAAAACACAGGTAGCAACAGTAGGAGAACAGCAGGCAGCAGTTGTGATTAACAATCAGTTTATTGACGGATTGACAAAACAGCTTGAAGAAAAATGTAAATATGGTCTTTCTTTTCCAAAGGACTACAATCTTAGCAATGCACTTATGGGAGCGTATTTGGTGCTCAAAGAAACAAAAGATAGAAATAATAAGCCGATTTTGGAATCTTGTAGTCAGATTAGCATTGCAAATAGCCTTATGAATATGGCAACACTTGGTTTGTCAGTACAGAAAAAACAGGGGTATTTCATCGCTTACAGCGGTCAGTGTCAGTTCCAGAGATCATATTTCGGAAACATGACGATTGCCAGAAGATACGGAATGAAAGACATTCACGCAGAGATTATCTACCAGGGAGATAAATTCAAATATCATATTGAAGATGGAAATAAGGTTCTGGATTCTCACGAACAGGATTTTATGAACATTGATAACGAAAAAATCCTTGGAGCATACGCAGTTGTGCTGATGGAAGATGGAACGAAACAACTGGAAGTAATGAATATCAAACAGATTAAACAATCTTGGTCACAGGGATTCGGATACAAGGAAAATGGGAATGGCACACACCAAAAATTCACTGACCAGATGGCAAAGAAAACTGTTGTCAATCGTGCCTTAAAACAGATCATCAACACTCATGGTGATGTTTTCGTGCAAGAAGCAGACGATGATACAGAAACAATTTCAAAAAATGACGCTTTTGCAGCTGATGTCGCATATGAAATCGAGCAGAACGCCAACACTGAAGAATTTATCCCAGAGCCAATGCCAATCGAAGAGCAGCCGAAACAGCCGACAGTCGCAGAAACTGTCCAGACAGCAGAGAAAGAACCGGCCCCGGCAGCAGGCAAAGAACCAGAGATTCCAGATTTTATGAAACAGGAGGAAATGTAACTTGTTGATTACGTTTACAACAAAATAGGGAGGTATCAGAAATGAACAATAAAGAAATTTTACAGAAAGCAAAAGAACTGGTTGAACTTCTGGAAAAACAGGAAAAATCATGCAGGGTGAGATTATCCGAACTTAATCCAGGAGATATCTTCCAGACTACCGGGAAGCGTAAATACAAAGTTCTGGAACAGTATGGAGATACAACGAAAATTATTTCGCTTGATCTGGTGAAAGAAAATGTAGAGTTTGGTGATACCTCAGATTACAAAACATCAAAGGTAAAGAAAATGTGTGACACTGAAATTCTGAAAGACTTCGAAGAAGAATTCGGGGCAGAAAATATCGAAACACACACAGCAGATATTATCACTGCGGATGGACAGAAATTGGGGACTGTTGATTGTAAAATTCGACCGATTACGTTTGATGAAGCGCGCGGATATACAGATATCACACCGAATCCGTGTTTAAACGATTGGTATTGGACATTATCGTCATGGTCAACGAAAGAACGTGGATGGGAGAAAGCCTTGGCCGTTGTTTCGCCTTCCGGCGTCATCTGCAGCCTTAGCTGCGGCCTCAGTAACGGTGTTCGCCCAGTTTGTATCTTAAAATCTAATATCTTTGTATCCAAAGCGGAGGAATGAAAATGAAGAAAAATTTGAAATATTTTGAAAATGAATTAAACCGGATCAACAAAGAATTTGCCGAATATAAAAAGCAGCATATGGAAAAGCCGGAAATTGGCAAAACGGTAGAAATTGCCGGAATGGAATGGATGATTCTGGATAAGACAGAAAAAGGATATTTTGCCATTTTGAACGGCTTCGACGGGGAAAACAGAAAATTTGATTCAGATTCAAATAATTGGATTGAAAGTGATCTTAGAAAAAAATTACACGATTCTTTTCTTAAGAAAATCACAGAAGAGTTGGGGGAAGATGCGGTTGTTGAATTTGATCGCGATTTACTTTCACTGGATGGTCAGACAGAATACGGGCATTGTGAAGATAAGATTTCACTTTTGACCGTGGATGAATACCGGAAATATCGTAAATTACTTCCGAATACGAAGAACTGGTGGTGGTTGATTACGCCATGGAGCACACCAGCAAATGGTTACATCTCAACACTTACCGTTGTTTCGCCTTCCGGCGGCATCCGCAGCGATGACTGCGGCCTCAGTCTCGGTGTTCGCCCAGTTTGTATCTTTTCTTCTTCTATCTTTGAATCAAAGAACGATAAATGATGGCAAATGAAGATTTAAGAGTTATCACAAAAGCGAAGCAATTAGCCAAACATACGTTAATTATGACCAGCAATGCTCGGAGATATCCAAAGAAATTTAGATTTTCTCTTGTAGATAAAATGCAGAACAAAGCTCTGGAAATATATGAAATGCTTTTTGAAGCCAACCGAACAGACATAAAAGACTATAAAAGAGAAAGATTGGAGCTGCAAACAAAAGCTATTACTCATTGCGACGAGCTTATGTATTTTATAGAGCTTTCTTATGAATTGAATATCATAAATTCAGGAAGTATGGAAGCGTGGTCAAAAATAGTTATGGACGTAAAACATATGGCAATCGCTTGGAGAACAAAAGACAAAAATAGGTAAGAATATAGGTTATGCGTTGCAATACCGTTGTTTCGCCTTCCGGCAACATCAACAGCAATAACTACAACAACAGTAACGGTGTTCGCCCAACCTGGATCACAGGCAGACAGAGTAAGCACAAAGCTGAAATCAGTAAAGATACAAGTAAATGCATAACCTTTCCGGAATGGATAAATATAAAGGGACAAAAACAATGGATAAAGAAATTGTTGCAGATTTTGAGAATTTATATCGTTCTTACAAGAAGGTTAAGAACGGTAAGAAATTTAACTCAGGCACTGCAAGGTTTTCTAATTTATCTCTTGAAGGCATTCACCTTCTAAAAGAACAGTTGGAAAGCCAAACGTATACCATAAATCCATATAATAAGTTTCAAATCCACGAGCCAAAAGAACGTACAATAGAATCATGTGCATTCAAGGATAAAGTAGTGCAGAGATGCTTTTCCGATTATGTTCTGACTCCGAGGTTTGAAAAAATTCTGATTAAATGGAATACCGCTGGACAACAGGGAAAAGGACAACATATGGCAATGAATGGATTAAGAGATCAGATGTTGGATTTCTATAAAAAGAATGGAATAAATGGATGGATTGTAAAATGCGATATTCATAAATACTTTTACAGCATAGACCATGAAATTATGAAAGACATACTGGACTACTATTTTGATGATGATTTTACGACTTGGATGAATCATTTGTTTATCGACAGTACAGATAATCCGGGACTGCCATTAGGAAATCAGGTAAATCAGAAATACGCTCTTTTGCTGTTACATTCATTGGATCAAATGATAACGATCGAATTTGGAAATCCATATTACGGACGATATAACGACGATTTTTATGTGCTATGTAAAACAAAAGACGCTGCCAAAGAAATTCTTGAAGCAGTCCGAATGATGACCGAAAGCCTTGGTTTGGAGTTAAACCCAAAGTCACAAATCGTACCGTTCCGAATGGGGTTGTGTTATCTTGGATTTCATCATTATGTGACAGATAAAGGGGAATATATTCGGAAGTTGCGTGGAGACAAGAAAAGAAATGCACAAAGAAAAATTCGCAGGTGGGTACGGGCAGTAAATGACGGTAAGATGCCAATGGAAAAATTCGACGAAAAATATGGAGCGTGCAAGAACCATATGCTTCATGGAAACTGTATTAAATTATGCCACAGCATGGATTTGGAAATTGAAAGGAGAATGAAATGAGATTAATTAGTCAGACGGGAGATATTGACATTCCTTACGAAAATACTTCATTAAGCAGAGCTGAAAATATCATAAGAGCATATGTGCCGATGATAGGTGAAAAAGGAACAATTATGGCTCAGTATTTAACAGAAGAAAAGGCTAAGAAAGTTATGAAAGCGTTGCATAAAGTGTATGCAGGAATGTTTCTTGCGCAAAACGTTGAAATGAGTGATGACGATTGCGAGGAATGTATAAAAATGGCTGCAAGAGGTTTTGGAATCATCAAAACCATGGTTAACAGTCCAGATATGAAATTCGAACCGGCAAACATTGTGTTTAGATTCCCGGAGGATGATGAAGTATGAAGAGAGTAGACAGCAAAAAGGACTGGGAACAGATAATAACCATTGAACTTACGTTGAGGGAACTCAAATTAATACGAGACAGCATGTGCAAAGTAAGCTATGCGGAGTTAGAGAGTCTAAATAGAGGGAAGGACATACCATATGCCTATTCCGATTTAGAGAAAGCCATAGATGAAGTTGAAAATATCTTAGAAGCATAAATGCAATGTACAGAAAGCGAGGTGATGTCATTTGTTCATGCGAATAATTTCAACAGGAAGTATTAAAGGAAATTGTTACGCTTTGCAGTCAAGTACAGGCGAGATTGTTCTTCTTGACTGCGGATGCAAGTACAAGAAAATCCTCAGAGGGATTGACTATCAGATAAACAATGTTTCCGGTGTACTTCTTTCACATGAACATGGCGATCACACCGAAGCTATTCATGAAATCATAAGCGCCGGAATCATAGTTTATACCGGTCAAGAAACAATCAGTAATTTAGGTATAACAGACGGAACTATAAAAGCTGTCACTGAAAAGAAGTACTTCAAAATCGGTTCTTTCAGTGCAGTTCCGCTCAGACTACCACATACATCTGCAAATAAAGAGCCATGTCCGAACTTCGGGTATCTAGTGGAACATGAGGAAATGGGAAAGCTTCTTTACCTGACAGACTTTGAACATTGCCGGTACAAATTCAAATCAATGGAACTTAATCACTTGGTTATTGGTTGTAATTACTGCGAGGAACTGATAGACAGAAGCAACCCGAAGTGGAAACACCAGATCACCGGGCATTGTTCTTTGTCAACTTGTAAGCAATTCATTAAGGAAAACCTCACAGAATCGCTCAAAACGATAACACTGGTACATTTGAGCGGTGATGCTTCAGATGCCGGGAAGATGCTTAAAGAAGTCAAAGAAGTTGTTGGGGATGATATTCTGGTTCAGATTGGACGGTCTGGACTGGAAGTTAATTTGAACTTGTTTCCATTTTGAAAGGAGAAAATTATGGAAAAATTTGAAAATTGGAAAGAGAAAACATTAGGGATTTATGTATATCCGATCAGCCCGGGGTGCGCATATGAAATCCACATCAAATATTGGGACAAAAAAACAGATATTATGTCTGCAAATGCAAGCCTGTACATTGCCGGACATTGGCACTGCAAAGACGGAACGAACATAGTGGAAAGAGAATGTTTGCTTGATTCTATGCCTGTTATGGCTTGCATCGGAAAAGCAATTGAGGATAACAAAGAAAATAACACAGCTTCATAAATAAAGGGAGGAATAGCATGGAAATGTCCGATTGTGATAAATGCAAATACCGTAGAGGCTGCATACTGGCATGGGACTACGGACCACTTTACTGCAATGATTATGAGGAGGAATAAAATTGAAAGAATGGACAGAAGAACTTTTATTGGCGGATGGATATAAACTTCAAAACGCTGAAATTACAAATGTATCATTAAATTTCAGAGATCACGGAGTACTTTCACTTGACCTTACGCTGAACGGTGGCGGATGGGGAGTCGTTTACGGCGGCTATGTTCTTGGACATGGATATTTGGGAGCCAAAGAATTTAAAGGTTCTGCTTCTGGAATGGAAGCAATTATGCGAATTATGGATGTAGTTGGCGTTGAAGACCTTGTGAATTTAAAAGGAAAGCATGTTCGGGTTGCAACAAAGGGATGGGGAAATTCAGTGAAAATCATCGGACATTTTATCAAAGACCAGTGGTTTGATTACTTGAGTTTTTACGAAGACAAAAAGGAGTGACAGAATGCAGATTTTAATTAATGTTCTGGACAAAATCAAAAAGGAAATCTCTCCAACATCCAGTCTGTACGACAGAGGATGGAATGATGCACTGGAAAAGGCAAAGGAATGTTTCACATCTTATAATCCGGTGATTGAATGGATTCCGACAGAATTAATGTTACCACCGGAGCCAGACGAAGATGTTGATATCGAGGAACTTCCGCAGTACACGGTAACAATCAAGGGTGCTGAATGGCCAACATCTCTGAGATACATCGGAAACGGTGAATGGGCGGATGTTGGAGTCGGAAGAGAGATAAAATATACGGTTTCGGCGTGGATGCCGATGCCTAAAGCTTATAAGGAGAAATAACATGAACAAAGTAATTTTGATCGGCCGATTAGTGAAAGACCCGGACATACGGACCGGAACTAACAACATAACCATTGCCAGATACGCTCTTGCAGTAGAAAGACAGTATCGTAAAGACAACGAGCGGAAAGCAGATTTCATAAATTGTGTTGCACTTGGTAAAGATGGAGAGTTTGCTGAAAAATACCTGCATAAGGGAATGAAAATCGCAGTCATCGGCAGCTGGCAGACTGGAAACTATACGGACACTGATGGAAAGAAGATTTACACAAATGACTGCCTGGTAGAAACACATGAGTTTGTGGAAAGTAAGGGCAAAAGCAACCAGCCTGAAAGCACCGACGCAGTTCCACCGTCAGCACCGGCAAGTGACACATTTGTTGAACCGGCTTACGATCCGGATTTACCGTTTTCGTAATTGAAAGGAATTTCAGTTGGATTACAAGAAATTCAGACAGGTGAAAGCCATTGAAGCTAGCAACAAGAAGAAACTTCTGAAAGTAAATCCAAAACTGGATGAAGGAACCGGGATATATATACTCTGGCGTACCGAAACCAGTGGGTATATAGGCCAGACACGACAAGGTTTACTTACCAGACTGGCCCAACACATGTCAGGATACGAACAGCATATTGATCGCTCCATGAAAGCACATGGGCTGTATTCGGAAGAGAATAAGGGTGGTTACAAGATCGATTTTTTTCACTGTCCGGTATCGCAGCTTGACGAAAAAGAACGAGAATACATTCAGAAAGCCATTGATGCCGGATGGATTGTAAAAAACAAGACTGGCGGTGGACAGGATGAGGGGAAAGAAAAGATTGCTGATTACCGACCGGCAAAAGGATATCGTGATGGTATCCAACAAGGCAAGAAAGCTCTGGCCCGTGATTTATCACATATCATTGATACTCATTTGCAAATTACCCTGAAGCCGGAAAAGCAGAACAACAAAACTTCAATCAAAGCTTTCGAGAAATTTAAAGAAATGCTTGATGAAAGGAACTACGAGAAATGACTATACGTGAAATAAAGAACAGAAAGCATAAGGAATACGAGCAGAATCGTAAAGATATTTATTATTTTATCGTAAAATACGAAAAACGCAAAGGCGAAATGCCACAGATTAAAACGATAGCTGAGGAATTGAATTTAAGCCCTAGTGCAATCCAGAGGCATTTGCGCCAGTTTGCGGATGATGGACTGATTGAATTTTCGGGGGAGCAATTCTCACAGAAAATACCGGTTGGTAAGAAAGAATAAAAGATGAAGCTTTACGATCTGTACACCTTAGATGGAACATTTGTAGATACTCTTACCCGGAAAGAAGCCGTTGAAAGGTTCAACCTTTCCGGGTGGGACTTTAAATCAAAAATAGACTACAGAGAACCTATTAATGGTGAATATTACCTGGATGATTCGGAAGACGATATCACTGTTAGAAAGCACAAGGACAAAGACATGCTTGCACAGTTTGACTTACTCACATCGAAGTTGAGAAAAATATTAAAAGTGGAGGGAAAATAATGGCAGAGAATTGTAATGAATGTAGTATCGCATGGATACGTGGAAGTGATTATGCTGAAGTATCGGCGTACAACGGAAGTACTTTAAAGAATCGAACACTTAAATTGAAAGAAGAAAATCCGGAAGATGTGAAGGTTATCGCAATTAACAAAGATGGCTCGATTTTCGCTCATGTTCCGAGAAAATACGTGCCAAATTTACGTGCCCCGAGAAAACTGACAGAAGAGCAGAGGGCGGAACTAATCGAGCGAGGCAAGAATATGTCGAGAAATAAATCAATTGATTGTGAAAAAACGTCAGATTTCGATTCTGATGATAACGATGAGGAAATATTCTATGTTTAATGAAAGAATGGGAATTAATGTTGACAATGGTAAAAGTAGGATTTGCCCTAAATGCGGGAATCGTTTTCATGTTTTCGCAGATTATAACCGGCATTATGGAGGAGATTTATATTGGTGCGAATGCACAGAATGTAAAACCATTACAAAAATACATCACAGTAAGGAAGCTGCAATAGTGGCTTTTAAGGAAGGATTGGTGCACAAAAATGAGCAAAGTGAACATATATGGGCTTAAAGCATATATAAGTAAAACGTTTGATTTGCATGTTGACAAAAGAATCAAATACGCAGAACGTGGTGGGGAAGAAAAAGAGCATATCTATGAGGTAAAGCAGCTTTTTCCACATTGTGTTTTACTGGAAGATATTTTCGATCATACAAGAATTTGCCCTTGTTACAGCAAACTAAGCTTGATGTTAAGAGGGATTGAATAAGAATCTGGTTAAGAAGATGGGAGTATAGATGATTAAAAGAAAGGAGTAACACTTGTCCTGGTGAAAATAGGCTTCATCTAATCAGAATAGATTGGGATAATTGTAGTATGGCGTGTGAAAGAATTAATTGAAAAATCCATAGATAGGTTGAAACTGGCAAGTGATATTTCACTGAAACATTATAACAAACCACTTGTATGTGAGTATTCCGGTGGAAAGGATTCGGATGTACTTTTGGAGCTGTTCAGAATATCTGAAATCCCGTTTGAGGTTCATAATTCACATACCACTGTTGACGCGCCGCAGACAGTAAGACATATCAAAAATGTGTTTTCCGAATTGGCAGACAATGGTATCAAATGCGAGATCGACTATCATGTGCGGAAAAACAACAACCGTCTTACAATGTGGAATCTTATTCCCAGAAAGCTAATGCCACCTACCAGAATCGTTCGGTATTGCTGCTCAGAACTGAAAGAGGGCGGCAATCCAAACAGAATGATTGCAACAGGTGTTAGATGGGCTGAAAGTAGTAAGAGAAGCAACAGAAGCCCATTTGAAGTATTAGGGCAGACGGCAAGCAAAAGCATTGGCGTTTCTGATGAGAAAATGCTTATTACAGATAATGGCGATACTCGAAGGTTGTTTGAAAATTGCCAGATGAAAGCAAAGACGGTAGTCAATCCAATTATTGATTGGACAGATCAGAATATCTGGCAGTTCATCGGAGAGAAAGATATTCGGGTATGTGAACTGTACCGATGTGGATATGACAGGTTAGGTTGCTTGGGCTGTCCACTTGCATCGAAGAAGCAGAGGGAAAAGGAAATGTATGATTTTCCAAAGTACAAACGAGCCTACATACATTCTTTTGATAGAATGATCGAGGAACGTCGGAAGCGTGGAAAAGATACAAAGTGGAGTTGCGGCGAAGAAGTTTATCTATGGTGGATGCAAGACAACAATGTAGTTGGTCAGATGGAATTGTCTGATTTTATTGAATATTGAGAAATCATGGAGGACTGCACAATAGCGTGCCAGTTGCTTACATGGAGAAAGTGAGGATGGAAATGAACTACGAGCACTGTAGATGCAAATGCGGTGGAATTATAGGACAATACAGTAAAGCGAAAGGGTTCACCTGCGAAAGGTGCAATAAAGAGTATCAATTATCAGAGCTAAATTTTGATTGGATTGCATCGAACGAAAAGACAGGATGGCTGTTTCCGATGCTGAATAAGGAGGACACAAAATGTTAATCAGAAGTCAGAATAAAACATTTTTATTAAACTTTAGCAATTTGACTATAGCTTATATTGCGGAAGATGACGAGGATTTTGTTATTTCAAGCCTAGAGGACGAAAACAGATATAGACTTGGTAAATACTCCTCAAAAGAAAAAGCCATGAAAGTACTGGATATGATTCAGGAAGCCTATGTAAATGGACATATTGATTACCAGATGCCAGAAGATAGTGAGGTGGTTGTATGAAGTACAGAAAGAAGCCGGTTGTAATTGATGCAGTACAGTGGACTGGTACAAATCATCGAGAAATGTTCGATTTTCTGACGGACTATCAGTGTACAGACCAGTACATGTCGGCAGAAGGTAAGAATTTCTATATTGACCATTGGAAGGTTCCGGGCGGATTGATTATTAAGACACTAGAGGGCGAACATCTGGCGAATATTGGTGATTATATCATCCGCGGTGTACACGGTGAATTTTATCCGTGTAAGCCAGATATATTCAGAGAAACTTATGAGGAGGTGGAAGAATGAAAAGATCTGAAACAACAAAATTTCTTAGTCAATTGCTGGAAAAAAGCTGTTTTTCTGGCCCAGGTAAATACTGGGCTAGAGAAGTAAGCCTTGATTATGGCTACGCAGCAGGAAAGCCAAGAAGAGTAGATTACATGCAGTTTATTCCGGAAAACCAGTGTTCTATCTCAGCAATCGAAAAAGGAATATTTACATGCTATGAAATCAAAAGCTGCAAAGAGGATATTTACAGCGGAAATGGATTAAATTTTATTGGAGAAAAAAACTACCTTGTAACAACAATGGAGTGCTACAAAGAGATTTTACCTGATTTAAAAAATGGAAAATTTGCCCAACATATACGTGAGAATTTTCCGGAATGTTACGCGGAAATAGGTAACATGGGAGTAATGGTTGCAGTTCCGTATCAGAGAGATGTTGCCGAAGAATTTGAAAACCCAACACCACTAGATGGAGATGTGGAAAAATGGAAATTATCGGTTGCTATAAAGTGTAAACACAATGGATCAAGAAAAAGATCAATGACAGAACTGCTGTTTTGCATGGTAAGAAGCGGACATTGAGAAAGGATGAGATAATATGATACATATCAAAGACAGATTATCGGATTATCATGATTTCATGAAGAAACTTGTGGATGACCACCAGATGGTTTTGGCAAGCGATGTTATGGATATGATAGAACAGCTTAAGGACGATCTGGAACAGGACGAGAAAGAAAATGGTTGGATTCCGGTAGATGAGAGATTGCCGGAAACAGATGATTATATTCTTCTTTCTTTTGCAAATTACTCAATTCCACTGGTTGGAAGATGCGAAAGAGATAAGGATGGCAGTGGTATTTTTTACGCCGGTGACGATTTAATATCTTGCTTAGGCAATGATTTATTCGTTAATGCTTGGATGAAATTACCGGAGTGCTATAAGGAAGGCGAATCATGATTACATTCTTATTAGGTTTCACACTTGGAACCATATTCGGTGTGGCTGGGCTTATATGCTTTGCGATCATGTACGACAAGCACCACCCAGGCGAATAGAAAGGAGAACGGTATGCTGACAAGGAACAAAAAGCTGAAAGACTACGGTATTCCGGCAGAGGACATAGAAAAACTGAATACGATGCTGAAAGACTTCCCGGCAGAGTACGGATACCTGCTTTCCAGTGCTGCCTTGTCAGCTTGCCCGAAGAACACGGTGATAGCGGATATGGTTATCGAGAATATCTTGCACCGGAAAAGTTACAGGAAGATTAGTAAAGAAAGATATATCCCGATGAACCCGAAGGACTTTTACGGATACAGGCGCAAAACCGTCGCTGTACTGTATGAGAGGATGCGATTGTTGGGAGTGTGGGAGGATGAATAAATGCGTTTAATTGATGCAGACAAAATAATTGACTCTCTTGGAAATTCGGATATGGATTTTGCAATAGGTGCAGTTATTGACGAGCAGCCGACAGTTTTTGATGTGGACAAGGTTGTTGAGCAATTAGATAAAGTAAGTGATTATTACGAGTTTGATGAACAAGGGAAAGAGCATGTTCAAATGATTAATCTTACAGAAGCAATCGAAATCGTGAAAGGTGGTGGAGCTGAATGAGAGAAATTCTTTTTAAGGCAAAGAGGATTGATAATGGCGAATGGGTTGAGGGATATCTTTTTGACAATGGGTTTGACGGTGAGGAGAAAAAATATTTCATAGGTGGTTTGATTATTGAGAAATACAATGGAACTGCTTGTGATGAGTGGGATATTACAGGAATTGATTTTTGCGAGATTGATCCAGAAACCCTCTGCCAATTTACGGGACGTTGCAACAAGAATGAAAACAAAATTTGGGAAAATGATATTATCAAATATCATTTCGGAGAAATCTATGCTCCAATCAAATATGGAT
>ERZ1034876.58-NODE-58-length-74669-cov-252.050419_pt1 | contig 74669 bp, 109 predicted proteins | sample MGYA00520698_ERZ1034876 | MGnify/ENA primary metagenome ERZ1034876 (study PRJEB33766, sample SAMN09781723) | gut metagenome | biome: gut microbiome | host: Homo sapiens | place: Madagascar | study: EMG produced TPA metagenomics assembly of the PRJNA485056 data...
CCTGCCGCTGCCGGACGGCTACGAGCCGGTGGATGACAACACCCGGCCCCGTGTCCGGCTGATGAAATATCTATGGCATGACGGGGCCAAGCCGCTGGGAGAGCGGCTGCCTACGGCCAAGGAAAAGCAGAGCCTTCTTTTTGACGGGAACGAGCCTGTGGTAGACAGCAGCACCCAGCGCCGCAAGCACCCGAAAGGGTATCGCCTTTACGCCCAGAAGTTCTGGGGAGAAGCCCAGACGGAGGCAAAAAGCACAATCAAATGTTATTTGGGCCGCATTTTTTCACAGACGCCCTTTGACGCGCGGATTGGGATCACGTTTGTGATCTCCTGCAACGTGAACCAAGAGACTACTACCAAAACGGAGGCATACGCCCGCTCCTACGATATGGAGCAGTGCATCATCGAGGCACTGAACGGCGTGAATCTGGCGGGGATCGGTGTGTGCGATTTCTCCCGTGCCGCACACGCGGACAACGGAAGCCGCCCGGTGTATGACCAGACGGGCACGGTGGTAGGCCGGGAGCTGAAAATGAGCATCCATTGGGCGGAAAGCGAAGCCGCTATGGGGGATACCATTGAGGACTACTAAATTCACAACGGGAGGACAGCCACCATGAACATGGAAGAAGCAGCCGTAAAGATAGAGGGCCACGAGCACGAGATCAAGTCCCTGAAACACCGCATGGCCGATGTGGAGCGGGATCAGCAGGCGCTGCTCAAGCTGACTGCCAGCGTAGAGGTAATGGCGACCAAGCAAGAGGAAATGGGGACAAAGGTGAGCCGGATCGATGAAAAGATGACGGAGATGGAAGGGAAGTCCGCCAAACGATGGGACAGCCTTGTGGACAAGGTGATCTGGCTGATCGCCGGGGCCTGTATTGCGGCGCTGTTTGCCAGTGCGGGCATTGCCATTTGATTTCAGATATTGGAGAGGATGAATTAAAAGAATGGAACTCTCACGGAATATCAAGCGGGCGGCGGACCGCTACGAACCCGTAGAAACCGCCGGACTGACCTTATGGCCCATCCGGGTATGTGAGCAGGAGGAATTTGAGCGGGCGAGACCCGCCATTGACGTGATCCAGCAGGCGCTCCCTGTGCGCTATGCGGTCATGCCGCTGCTGACAGCCTATTGGGTCATGGATCTGGAAAGCATGGAGCGGGGGGAGGAACCGGTGGGCCTTTTCAACCGGGCGCTGGCGTTTTTGGCGCTGGCGCTGCGGCTGGGGGAGGGCCGGAGCCTTTCGGACCGCATCCGCCTGTTTCATGTGAAACTTTCACCTGAAAACACAATGGATTTAAAGGGGATATGCTTTACATGGAACGGCGAGGAAGAAATCACCATTACCCCGGTACAATTTCAGCGACTCAGGGCTATTCTGGCCTATCAGAACGGCATTGAGCTGACGGATGAGGACGCCAACCCGGACCTGTTGGAGGCGGAGGCGGAGCTGGCCCGGAGAAACGGGCCGAAGCTGCGCCGGGACCCGGCAAGCCTGCTTTCCTCCATCGCCCTGTTTACAGGCTGTGAGGAAACAGAGATGGACGAATGGCCCCTGCTGAAGCTGAAACGGCGTCAGGAAGCCATCCAGCGGGCGGCGGATTATCTGATCTGCGGCATTTCGGAGGGAAACGGCGTGAAGTGGAAGGGAGGGAACCCTGTCCCCCACCTTTTCTATGACCGGGAGCGGGAGGACGCGGGGGCCATGACACCGCTGAGTCAATTTACCAACAATACGGAACAAACTTAAAAGGAGTGTGAACAGACATGATCACTTTTACCGACAAGAGACTCTACCCTAAGGGCATTTGCTCCGCACAGCTTCAGGACCCTGTTACCGGCGAGGTTCTGAGCCAGAGCGACAAGTTCTCCACCGGCAACATTCAGTTCTCCGGCAACATCGACCCCCTGCGGGCAGGTCTGGGCAACGGCGTTGCCACGATTGTTGCCAGCGATTCCGATACGCAGGTGAACTTCACCCGCGCGGACTTCGACCTGATGAGCAAGATGATGGCTGTGGGCGGCACCGTGAGCTACAACGCCGTTTCTCCCGTCTGTCAGACGGTGGAGGCCACGGGCACTTCCCTGAAGGCCGACGTGAGTAAGCTGGTGCCTGTGGCCCAGTACGGCTATTCCTCCATTTTCTGCTACGTGCAGGAGGTGGGTGCGGCTTCCTCCTACTCTGTGGGCGGCGTTCCTTATCCCATTGACCCCGCCACCGGCGCCATTACCGGCTTCACCGCTGAGAGCGGCAAGAGCTACAAGGTGTGGTACTTCGCCCGGAAGCCCGCGGCTCAGGTGGGCGTGGTGCGCAGCGCCTTTAATGGCCGCATCGTCCACTTCACCGCGCAGATCGCCGTGTATCAGAACGTGTCCGGCAAGAACAAGGGCACCCGCTGGGGCTGGGCCTACCTGATTGTGCCACGCCTGTATCTGAACCCCGAAGGGGCCAACACCACCGGCGACCAGTCCAACTACGATACCACCACCATCACCGGCCGCGCCATCAATGAGGACGCCGACGTGATCTCCGCCGAGTGCGACGCCTGCGGCGGCATGGGCACTTCCGCCTACATGGTGCTGGTTCCCGACGAGGAGAGCGACGAGGTGGCCGGGATCGCTGTGATCGGCGGCGTGGTGAGCGTGGCAGCCAGCGGCACTGCCCCCGTGAATGCCAAGCTGGTCATGAAAAACGGGGAACTGGTGACGCCCTCTCCCGCAAGCCTGCTGAAGTACACCGTGACCGCCGGGACTGCTACCGGGACCACGGTCTCCACCGACGGCATTGTGACCGCTGGGAGCACGCAGGGAACCGGGAGCATCGCCATCCAGTATCCCGCCGAGGGGGCGGCCAAGTACACCGCACAGGCGGTTCTGGAAGTCACCTCCGAATAAGGGACACACCAAAAACGCCTTATCCTAAGCGTTGGATAGGATGAGCCGAGCGGGGCTGACTGCCGGGGAAACCCGGCGGTCGGCTCCGCTTTTTCGGTCCCCGGCGGACGGGATGGCATGAGAGACTCATGCCTTGGCGTATGCTTGGGACCATTTTCGTGAGGTCACGAAATGGATGGAAAGGAGCGGGGATATGAGCGGGAGCGCATCTGCCAGGATCACAGGGCTGGACGAGGATTTTGCGGCACTGGAACAGCGGTTCAAGGCGGCGCTGGCGGGGGCTTTACCCACGCTGCGGGAGGATCTGTCCCAATGCCTTTTCGAGCACGTGCAGGGCGACGTATACGAAAAATTCGACCCAAAGGAATATATCCGGCGGGGAGAATACGGCGGCTTGGCTGACATTGACGGCAACACGGAGTTTGCGGTGACAGAGGACAGCGTTTCCATGGACTACCAGCCCAGCGGCGAGAGCGAACAGGTGGAAAACCCGCTGAACGGAGACGCACTGATCGGGCGCATTGAGCATCTGGACCCGCCCTATGATTGGACCCGGAGACCTCCGCCCAGACCGTTTTTTGAAAATTTTGTCACGGAGCTGGTAGAAGGCGGACGGGCGGAGGAAACGCTGGTACGGGCCATGAACCAACAGGACGCAGAATTACAGATCGAAGCCAACGGCTACACGGGCCGAGAGGGTGACGAAGGATATTGAAGTAAAGGCAGGGCGGTGAAGCATGGCAAAAATTATCTTTAAGGGCGTACCCGATTTTACAGAGGTCCGGGCGGAGATCGCAAAGCTGAAGCAGGAGGTCGCGTCGGTTTCTTCCACGAAGGTGAATCTGAACGGCACGGCGCAGGGGCTGAACGGCGCGGCCAATGCCGCCGGGAAACTGGCGGGGAACTTACAGAAGGTTTCCACCACCTTTGACGCAAACGGGCAGGCCACGCGGCAGGTGCGGGATTTCTCCGCACGGCTGGGAGAGACCACCCGCGTGGTGGCGACGCTGAACAAGGAGACGGGGGATCTTGCTGTGACCCAGCAGACCATGACCCGGAACTACCGACAGCAGGCCCAAGCGGCGGAGAAAGCCGCTGCCGCGGAACTGAAAGCCACCCGGCAGGCCAACGCCTATTTACAGCAGCAGACCAGAGCAGCGCAGAACACCCCTTATAATCCCACATCGATCCAGCGGCAGATCGAGGGCATGGTGGGCATCGGGAACGCCGCCAAGAGTGCGGCGGACAGCGCCGGTGTATTTGAAAGAGCGTTTTTGAACACCTCCGATAAGGTCCAGAAGGGCACGAAGGAGATGACCGAGAAAAACGGTCTATTAGGGGACAGCTTCACCAACGTCTACCTGAAAATGCTCCAATGGCAGGTGATGGGAACCATCGTCTCCAAGACCATTGGGGCTTTCCGGGACGCCATTTCCACCATGAAGGCCGTGGACGATGAGATGGTGACGGTCCGCAAGGTAACTGGCTTTACAGCAGAGCAGATGGAGGAACTGCGGGACCGTGCCTATGAGATGGCATCGGCCTACGGCGAAGCGGCGGACGAATATCTGAACTCTGTGGCGGCGTTTGCCCGTGCCGGTTATGGCGAACAGGCGGACGCACTGGCGGAGCTGGCCACCAAGACAAAACTGGTGGGCGACACCAATGCGGAAACGGCACAGCAATTCCTGTTGTCCGTGGACGCGGCGTATCAGTACAAGGGCAACATTGAAGCATTGACTAAGGTGCTGGACGGCGCCAACGAAATCGACAACAAGTACGCCACCAGCATTGAAAAGCTGGCGGAGGGCTTGGGGACCGTGGCTCCCGTGGCGGCACAGGCCCATGTGGGGATCGATGAACTGACGGCAGCCATCGGTACGATTACGGCGGTCACACAGCGGAGCGGCAGCGAAGCGGCCCGTGCGTTCCGGGCACTGGTGCTGAACATCGTGGGAGACACGAAAACCGAGATCGACGAGGGCGTGACGTGGACCACCGGGGAGATCGCCGGGTTGAAGGACGTGATCCGGGAGTACGCCCCGGCTGCGTATGAAGCGGCGAAGGCCACCGGCGAGGTCATTGACCCCATGGAAGCCATCGGGGGCCTTGCCCAGAGCATGAAGGACGGCCTGCTGACCGAACAGAAGCTGATGGAAATGGTCAGCGACATCGGCGGCAAGCTGCGGACGAGCCAGCTGCTGGCCCTGATCCAGAACTGGGATATGTACCAGTCCATGCTGAAGGACTACGCCAACGCCGTAGGCAGCGCGGACAAGGAAGTTGAAAACGCACTGGACAGCTGGACCCGCAAGACCAACATTCTGAAAAACGAATGGACGGAGTTCATCCAGAGCATGGTGAGCACCGATGCCGTTAAGGGCGGGCTGGACGTGCTGATCGGCGCGGTGGAAGTCCTGAACACGGACATTGGTCATTTCGCGGCGGTTTCCGGGACTGCGGTTTTGGGAATGCTGGCGCTGAAAGCAGCGGCCAAGGGCGCGACGGTGGCATTTGCAAAGCTGTCGGCGGCGGGGATTGCCATGAACCCGTGGCTGCTGGCAATCGCAGCGGCGGCAGGGGCGTTCAGCCTCGTGTGGAAGGCGACGGAGGACTACCGGAAAAGCCTTGACGCGCTGAACACGGAGATCGAGACCAACACCACCCAATTAGAAGAAAACAAGAAGCGGCTGGAAGAAATCTATGCAATTCCATGGCATGATCTAACGCCGGAGCTGATCGAGGAAAAGAAGGCACTGGAAGCGGAAAACGCCGAACTGGAACAGCAGATCAAGCACCTGACGGCAATCGCGGAGAAGAAGTCGCAGAGAGTGGGCGGAGCCGGTGGAACCACCATCACGTCCATGGGCAGCGTGAAGGGCTACGATGAATTTGTGGGCCGGTCCTTCAAATCCACGGAGGAAATGATTGCCCAGCTGCGGCTGGTGACGGGACAGGCCATCAACACCACGGCAGACCTGGAACGGCTTGGGATCACCTACGAGACACTGGCGGACAAGGCCAAGGCGTACACGGACCAGCTTCAGTCCGGGCAAAGCATCCAACAGGACCAGATCGACGATTTCTACGCCGTAAAAACGGCGGCGGAACAGCAGGTGGCAGCCTACGAGGAAGCCATCAAGGCCAACGGCAAACTGACGGACGCTCAACAGGCGGACTATGACGTGCTGAAGGCATTTTTGGCACAGGTCAACAAGGCCACACAGCCCATGAACGACTATGTGGCGGAGCTTTTGAAAGTACAGAGGCAGGCGGGGAAGTCCGGGGACCAGATTTACGATCTGGTGAAGCGGATGATCGTTCTGAACGAGAAAAAGCTGAACCTAAGTCAGCAGATCGGGGCGCTGCGGCAGCTGGCCACCGAGGCCGGGGCGGCAGCCTATTCCGTGGGCATGATCGGTGCCGCCAAGACGCAGGATGTAGAGCGGACCATCAAGGGCCTGTTGCAGACCGGAAAGGCCAAGACCTATGACGAAGCCCGTGCCATCGTTCTGAACCGGATTTATAAGTCCATGTTTACGGACACCGGGCGGGACAGCGGGACGGTGGATACCACCTCCACAGTGGATACGTCCTCCACCCCATCGTCCACGGGGAAATCCACTAAAAACGCGGAGCTGGAACGGCTGAAGGACATTGTATCCCTGCGGAAGTCGGAACTCTCCCTCATGCAGGAGCGTGGGGACAGCACGGCGGACCAGATCGACAAGATGCGGCAGATCCAAGCGGCGCTCCACGCACAGGCGGAGTATATGCGGCGGATCGGGGCCAGTCAGGCGGACATCAACGCCTTGTCCACGGAACACTGGAAGATCACCAAGCAGATCAAGGAACTGCAGGAGGATCTTTGGGACGAACTGGAAGATGCCGTTAACAAAAAGCTGGAAGAGGCGGAGGAAGCACGGGACAAGCAGACAGCCGCCATTGACAAGCAGATCGCGGCGCTGAAGGATGCCAAGCAAGCCGAGGACGAAGCTCTGAAACTGGAACAGCTGAAGGCGGCGGTGCTGGAAAAGCAGAACGCCTTGCTGGAAGCCCAGAAGGAACGGACGGTGCGGGTATTCAATGCCGCAACCGGACAATGGGAGTGGGAAGCCAACGCATCGTCCGTGAAGTCCGCACAGGACGCCTATGAAAAGGCCAAGGAGGACTTGGCGGAATATGAGCGGGAGTTGGCCCTTCAGCGGGAAATCGACGAACTGGAAGCCAAGAAAAAGCTCATCGAGGAAACCTATGACACCCTGAAAGCCGAGTGGAAGCGGATCACGGACAGCCTGCAGGAACCTACCCGGACCATTGACGATATTCTCAGCGACATTGCCAGAAACGGCACACCCAAGATGCGTCAGCAGGTGGAGGAGGTCAACAACCTGCTGGGCAAACTGAACCAGTACATTGCTGGGGCTATGAATGGGATTATGCTTCCCGGACAGACGATGCTACCGGGGATGATGGGTGCGGCCGGGGCGACCGGAGGCTACCACTTCGACTACACGAAGAATCCGGGCGGCGGCTGGACGCAGACGGAGATGAACGAAGGGTTCATTCCATCCGGGTCCTCCGGCTGGAAGCTGGCGGACGGCAGCGACGCCAACCTGAACTACCGGGACACCACGCCTTACGGCAAGGGCGTGAAGGGTTCCTACACCGGCGCGGACATGAGCCGGGACCAGAAACTTGCGGGCAGAACCGTTGAGAAAAACGGGTATGTGATCACCTACGATGAGAACGGGTACGCAACCAAGGCCATCAACGTGCATCAGGGAGCAGCCAGAGCGGACCTCTCCGGGCTGTATCCCAAGGTGGATGCGGACGGCAACGATATGTACTATGCGGGCTTTGATAAGAACGTGGATTACACTCTTGCCATCAAGCAGGCCAAGGAGTCCGGGGCCGGGGAAGGGCTGATCAAGCAGTTAGAGACAGAGCGGCAGAACAAGATCAACGCCATGTACGGGGGGCAAGACCCCGACAGGGGCGGAAGCAGCTCCGGGGGAAGTTCTTCAAAGGGCGGTTCGTCCGGTTCGTCCAGCGGCAAGGGCTATGACAAGAATGTGGACTACTCTCTGGCCATCAAGAACGCGGAGAAGAGCGGAGCCAGTCAGGCCACCATCGACAAACTGAAAGAGGAACGGCAGAACAAGATCAACGATAAGTACGGCGGCACGGACCCGTACAAGAAGTACGATTCCGGCGGCATCCTGCGGGGGCTGGGGGGCATTAAGGCCACCAGTCAGGACGAGATCGTGATCCCCCCGCTGCTGGCGGAGAAGATGTTGGAACCCAGCGCAGACAGCACTTTCCAAAAGCGGATGAGCGAGCTTGGGTGGCTGTACGGCGCGGTGGAGCGGAGCGGCACCATGCCGGGGAAAACGGTGATGAGCCGGACCAGCTATGACCACTACGGAGACAGCTACAGCGTGAACGGCGTTCAGATCGGGGCGGAGGCGGCCAACCGCCTGACCGTTGCGCAGGTGATGCGGGCACTGAACAGCGGGGCCGGGAACCTGGGCCTATACAAACATTAAGGGAGGCGGAGTATGGCACTTTTTCAACCTACAAATATTTATCCATCGTCCCTTGGGGAACTGGGGAACGGCACAATCGACGTCACGAAGCCGCTGGCGGTGAGCTGGCAGGTGAACGGCAACTCCGCTATGACCGCGTTTTCCCTGACGGTCTGCAAAAACGATGCGGCGTCCACACAGGTGTACACCACGGGGAAGATGACGGAGGGATGCCCCTTCTATGGAATCGACTACGCGGGAAACACCGTGCTGTTTACCCACACCATTCCGGCTGACGCATTGAGCGGGGCGAATATGGAGAACGGGCAGCAGTACAAGCTGATCATCAAGCAGTGGTGGGGGGAGACCGACGCAGAGAGCGTGACCCAGCGGAGCGCATCGGTCTTTCTGACGAGGGCGGACCCGGTACTGACCGTGGCCGCCATCCCCTCGCCGCTGGCGGTGCGAAAGTACGCCTTTACGGCGACCTATACGCAGGCGCAGGGGGACGCGCTGAACTGGGTGCGGTGGATGCTCCGGGCAAAAAGCAGCGATACGGCGCTCTATGACAGCGGGCGCATTTACGGCACGGCGGAACTGCGGATGGAGTATGACGGCCTGTTTTCCGACACGGATTACGCTGTCCGCTGCCAGGTGCAGACGGAAAACGGCGTACAGGCAGACACCGGTTGGGTGGATTTCCGGGTGGCCTACGCTACCGCCACCCCCACCGGTGCGGTGGTGGCCTGTCCCAACTGCAAAAAGTCCGGTATCCGGGTGACATGGCCGGGGCTGTACGATGTGCAGGGCACGGCGGCAGGAGAAAACCGCATCCAAAACGGAAAGCTGGTATTGGGAGCGGATGGGACCGTGATCTGGGACAAGGTGACGGGGCAGCCGATGAACTACGCTCAGCCGTGGAGCTTGGTGTGGAGCGGGACGGTGGACGTGACCCGCGACAATCCCATCCTGACGGTGGGGCTGAATGGCGGCGCGGCCATTGTGACGCTGGGGAAGTCCGGCGTTTCTATGACGGTGGACGGCGTGGAGGTCTGGAAGGACGCCCTGCGCGGCGTAACGGCGGAGGATGAATGGACGCTGGTGATCACCGGCGGGCAAATCTATCTCCGGCAGGTGACATGGGTCAACGCATTGTATCCCGCCGTGACCCTGTACCCCGGACCGAAGCTGTATCCATCCAAGGGTACTCAGTCCGGCAACCTTTTCAGCAGCGAGGTGAATCTGGCGGGGCGATCCATTACCTCTTTGACGCTGGGCGGCGTCCAAACCTGCGACTATCTGTGGGTGACGGGTGATGTTCTGGAAGCCGGTGTGTTGGACCAGATTCTGAGTCAGGACGGCTGGACGCCGGGGGCGTTTTCCGGGAACACACTGTTCCAGACGGATTTCGCCGGAGGCGGCCTGCAGGCGGGAAATATGGCCTTCAGCGGAACGCTGACGGGCTTTGCCATTTACCGCTACCACGAGGGGGAAGCAACGCTGGAACCGGTGGCGCAGACGCCCCTTTCGGAGCGGGCCATTCTGGACTGCAAGGCGGTATCGCAGGAGACGTACCGCTACTATATGTTCGGACTGGGGCAGACGGCGGACGGGCAGGAGGTCATCGTGACCAACGCCCTGATCTCCGACGCGGTGACGCCCATTTTCTGGGACTGGACGGTTCTGCAATGCACCACGGACGCAGAGGGCGCCTACCACCCGGCGGCGATCTTCCGGTTCAGCCTGAACGTGGCCAGCGGGGAAATCAGCAACAACAACAGCCCCGGTGTGCTGGGGAATTTCACCCGGTATCCTACGGTACAGAGTTCCCCCAGCGATTACCGCTCCGGGACGCTCTCAGCGGTCATAGGGCACGTTTTGCCGAATGGGGAGTATACGGATACCAACAAGGTACGGGATGACGTGTACGCCCTCTCAACCACACAGGACGCCCTGTTCCTGAAAGACAGGAGGGGAGACCTGTGGCAGATCCGGGCGGGCGGTGCCATTACCATGAGCACCATGGACGGCAGCCGACAGCAGGTGCAGACAGTGACGCTGCCATGGGTGGAGATCGGCTCCGCGGACGGGGCGCGCATCCTGCTCACATCGGGCGACGCTTTGTTTGCATAAGAGGGAGGCGATGCAGAAATGACCCAAGCGGAACGGATGAACGATTACCGCAAGATGCTGCGCCGGCCTTTTACCAAACTGTGCCGTCTGCGGTTTTTGCAGCCGGACGGCTCCACGGCCTTCGCACTGGACAACAACCCAACGGGGCGCTTTGCCGGGGCGTTTATCGCGGACGGGAGCCTGTCCGTAAATCTAAACAACGGCCAGCGGCGGACGGCCTCGGTGACGCTGGCGAATCTGGACGGCACGTTCGATTACAACATCAACCGGGTGTGGTTCGGGAACCGGATCGCACTGGACGAGGGTCTTGTGCTCAGCGACGGCACGGACTTTTACATCCAACAGGGGGTCTTTCTGGTAAAGGACCCTGTGGAGACGCTGGAACCGGCCAAGCGGACGGCGGAATACAATCTGGTGGACAAATGGTCGGATCTGGACGGAACACTTTTCGGCTATCTGGAAAGCACCTACGAGGTGAAGGCGGGAACCAACGTCTTTGACCCCATTGCGGCCCTTTTAAAGCTGGACCGGGGGAACGGGGATCTGGTGGACAATGTGCCCCCGGTATTCACGGAATACTACAACGGCAAGACTCAGCAGCTGGCAAACGGCACCACGGCCAAGCTGACGGACGCACCCTACACCCTGCGGGTGGACAGCGAAAACGGAAGCTATGCGGACGTGTGCCTCGGCCTTGCGGAAATGCTGGCGGCGTGGATCGGGTACGATGCCTCCGGCGCACTGCGGATCGACCCCTCTCAGGATGACATTCTGGACAGCGACAAGCCTCTGGCGTGGCAGTTCTCCCAAAGCGAGGCGGAGCTGCTTGGAACGGAGTACACGGAGAAGAACACGGAGGTGTACAACGATTTCATCGTGATCGGGGAAGCCGTGAACAACAGCGCGCAGGTGGCGGCGCGGGCGCAGAATCTGGACCCGGCCAGCAGCACGAATGTAAGTCGGATTGGGCGCAAAACCGTGAGCTACCGGGCGGCGGGATATTCCACGAAACGGCAGTGCGAGGACTTGGCTGTGTGGAAATTGAAACGGTCCGCAGCACTGCAAAAGTCCGTCTCGGTTTCGTGCAGTCAGATCATGCACCTGAACGAGAACGAACTGATCTCCATTGTGCGGAGCGACAAGGCGGGGTCTCCGGTGGAGCGGCATCTGGTGCAGGGGTTCACAAGGCCCCTGACATGGAGCGGCCCCATGCAGATTTCCGCCGTGTCCGTACAGGATTTCCCCACGGCCACCGTGACGGGGTGGCCCACCTGAACAGTGAAGCAGCCCCAACGGGGCACCGGATCAAAAGGAGGAACTTTTATGAAGAAGAATCGTTGCGGAAAAACGGCCCTTTCTTTTCCTGAGAGGGGGCGGATGTAATGGCATACGCGAAAACCACATGGGTCAACGGTCAGACCCCGGCGCTGGACGCGGAGCATCTGAACAAGATCGAAAACGAACTGGAAGCCCTTGACCAGCGGAAGGGCAGCACCACCTACACCGCCACCATCGGGACTACGTGGGTGGAGGATGAAAACACCGGCGTCAAGACGCAGAGCGTTGCCATCGCCGGGGTGACGGCACAGAGCACGGCTATGGTGGATCATGTGTACACCGGCAGCGGGACCTCCGACGATTACGCGGCGTTCGTGGAGGCGGAGAACCAGTACCTCAACTGCATCACCAACGGCTACGCCGAAACCTATGACGGCGGCATCAAGTTTACGATCTTTGGGGATGCCAACACGGTTGCGATCCCCATTGTTGCGGAGGTGAGCTGATGGGCCATGCAACAGTGGTTGGCGGGTGCAGAGCTACGAAGCCAAGCGCAGATATCCTCTTGGGGAATATTGCGGAAGGGCAGATAGTCAAGATTAACGAAAACGGCACCCCGACGGAGTTCTATGTAGCAAAGCACAATTATGAGCCATCCTTAAATGGCGCGGGCCGAACGTGCGTGATCCGCAAACTGCTTTACGATTATCGGCAATGGAATAATACGGCTGTCAATACCTATGCAAACAGTTCTATTGATGTGTGGTTAAATGGTCCATATAAGGACTTGCTTGACAGTACGGCGCGAGGGCTAATCGGTACAACAAAGTTTTATTTTACCCCCGGCAACGCAAATATGACTGTGCGTACACTGGAGCGAGCTGTGTTTTTGGCATCTATTGCAGAACTTGGGACGTCTCCCACTTATGCAAATGTGGAAGGGTCAGCATTTGCTATGGGCGGATTGATCCCGGCAACCATTAACGGGAACGCTGAAAATCAATGGACCCGTTCGCCAGATATCAGTGATACTTCTAACGCGTGTATTGGTAGTTTTTTGGGCGGAGGGGGAATCCTCGAAGTAATTCGTACAGATCAGGGATGCTCCCGTCCGTGTTTTACCTTACCCAGTACGGCAAAATTTGACCGCAGGACATTGCTTTTAGTGGGGTGATTAAATGGGCAGAGTTTTATTTTTAAGAAAAGGCGAAACCCACACAGCCCCGCAGGGCTACACAAGACTGGCGTATCTGCAATACAGCGGCACTCAGTACATTGACATGGGTTTCAAGGCCACCGAAAACACGAAAATCGAAGCCAAATTCCACAACGAGCAGTCCGCCAACAGTGCCGTATTCGGTGCGGATAAGGCGTGGGCACAGGACGCTTTCGGTATCTGGATCAACAGTACGATTGCGGTTCCCGTTGTTGGAACTGTCTCTGGCACTATCGGCGTTTCTTACAGTTCTGCCAATGATACGTTTACGCTTGACAAGAACACGCTGAAATTGAACGGCGGAACCATCTGGACAGCTTCGGGCGTATCTGCGTTCCAGACACCAACGAACGTCTGTCTTGGAGCCGTGAATCGCAGTGGGGCTGTGTCAGAAAAGTTCGTTGGTAGAATGTACTACTGCAAGGTTTGGGAGAATGGGACGCTCATCCGGGACTTTATCCCCGTCCTTAGGAACTCCGGGGATGTGGGAATGTACGACCTTGTTCAACACAAGTTCTACGGAAATGCCGGGACCGGAGCATTTACAGGAAGCGAGGTGGTCTGATGGGCAGAGTGATTATGAGCGGCATTGTGCCGACGCTGAAAGCACCGGTGACGGGGGTGCTGGCCTCCAGCCTTGCGGTGGGTTCCACGGTGAAGCTGATGGAGGGCGGCACGGCGATCAAGTATCTGGTGGTTAATCAGGGGATTCCTGAAAACAGCAGCCTGTATGACGCAAGCTGTGACGGGACGTGGCTGCTGCGGAAGGATGTTCATAGTGAGAGGCAGTGGAACACCAGCAACGTAAACAAGTATGAAAGCAGCGCGATCAACACGTGGCTGAACGGGGATTTCTTTAACAGCCTTGGCAGTGTGGAACAGGCTGCCATCAAGCAGGTGAAGATCCCGTATCGGCATGGCGGCGGCTCCGGCGGCACCGACCAGAGCGGCGCGAACGGTCTGTCCTGCAAGGTGTTTCTGCTGGGTGGCTATGAACTTGGCTGGACTACCAGCGACAGCAGCTACTTCCCGGTTGACGGTGCGAAGCTGGACTATTTTGAAAGTGGAACCGGAACGTCTCCCAATAAAAAGCGAATCAGCTACCTGAACAACGGTTCGGTTCGCTCCTGGTGGCTCCGTTCCCCGCACGCAAACGCAACCACCCAAGCGTGCCGCGTCACCGACGAAGGCGACTACGCAACAAGCACCACATCCGGCTCGTGGGGTATCCGCCCCGCCCTGATTCTCCCCAGCAATGCGCTATTTGACAAGACCACCATGCTGTTGAAGGGCGTAAAGTAACGGGAAAAAGCCGGAGGGTCATTCGGCTTCTGCTTTTAAGTGTCACAAAACAGCTCCCCCGGAATTGATCTGGGGGAGTTATTTTTGGTGCCGTCATATTTCCCGCTTTTTCGACACGCCGCCTGTGATATGCTTACCGCAGAAAGGAGGCGAGAACATGGAGCATCTGGACCCGGAATACCTTTGCCTGTTTCACGCCATTACGGATGCCATTGAAGAACTGGACCGGTTGAAGGCGGATCTGATGGCCGCACAGCGCAGAGCAGAAGAACTGTACGTGGGGCGCACGGATTGACCGTGCGCTCCCTTTGCTGTTGCGCCCAATCGGCCGGTAGTTTGGAGGTGGCGTAATGGCTTATCAGAAACTCAACTGGAAGAACGGTGCAGACCCTACTTTAAGCGCCGAAAATCTGAACCACATGGACGATGGAATTGCTTCTGCCAGCGAAGTGGCGGATCAGGCATTGGAGGTGGCGGGAAATGTGAGCGGGAATTGGACTAAAATTGCTTTTACTACCACAATGCAGGACAACAATTCAGAAGTTTATTTTAACGAGACTCTTGGGCTGGTATACATTAGACTTTCTCTGAGAGTTCTTAATGCTACGAGTTCTCCTGTTATTATGTCCTTTCCCAACAATGAGTTTTCTTTGAGAACCGGATATTTCAGTGTAATTGGCATTAACCAAAATGCGAGCGAGCCTGTCGGTGCATATATCCTTGGCAAGTTTGGAAAAGACCTTGTTATTCAGGAGCATCCGAGTAACGCTGGCTGGAATATTACTAATCCGTATATCTACGCAACTGTTGTGTTGGGGGCTGTAAAAAACTAACATAAGTCCCGATGTGTTTTACACCGGGACTGTAATTAGATTGCAGCAATGAATAGTCTGGTAATATTGCCGGGATATTCAGTGAATACTAACGCTTTGCTGTCATTAAGAAAGCCGCGCTTGCAAGAAATAGATACCGTATTATTTGCTTTATTAACGCTAATAAAGTATCTAAGAACTACATAGTTAGTATTAGTTGCAATATTTACATCTGCGCTATACTGGAACGTTGACGAAGTGGGCACTGGATTGATACCGCTTCCAGGTTCTGTATACGGGTTATATTGTGCAAACATCAGAATAAGTTTGGCATCGCTGGGGATCGCTGTTATAAAATTGTGTGCGTTATTCTGTGTGCACTCACCGTCATACAGTACAGTCAGATTCAATCCCTGCGTTAACGCCTGACTTGCCATCGAGTCCGCCGCAGCGATCCCCTGCTCGATCTTATTGAGATTTTCAGCGTTGATTGCCGGTGCTTCGCCGTTTTTCCAGACGGTCGGTGTGTATGCCATATCAGCCACGCTCCTTTCCAGCCAAACTATCGGCCGATAAATGGCAACGGAGGGGGCAGGGATGGGCGCAGGAGGGCGAGGACGGGCCAGGGGGTATACGGTGATAGGGAAGCGGCAGAGAGCGCCTGAAGGCATTTCCGGGCGAAATAGAGAGGGTTATTCCGCAACGACGGAAATGAAACCGGCGGCGTTGCGGGAAAAGGGGCGTTTGATGTCCCGCGCGTCGCAGAAACGCTTCATGGTGGAGCGGTCCACATGGAACAGACGAGCCAGCTCCGCATAGGAATTGTCCTGCTCGATCAGGACGCGGATGGTGGATTCATAGTCGGACAGTTTGGTGTGCTTGCCCAAAGCGCCCTTGGGACGGCCAAGGGTGACGCCCTGACTGCGGCGGAGGTCCAGCGCTTCCCGCGTCCGCTGGGAGATCATCTGACGCTCGATCTCGGCGGCGAGGGCAAAGGCAAAGGCGAGGACCTTGGATTGGAGATCGTCACTGAGGTCGAAGCCGTCCTTGATGGTGTGGACGCTGACGCGCTTGCTCATGCAGAGGGAGAGGATAGACATGACCATAAACAGGCTGCGGCCAAGGCGGGAAATCTCGGAACAGAGGATGGTGTCTCCCGGCTGGACATGGCGAAGCAGCTGTCCCAGTTTGCGTTTGTCCGGGGCCTTGGTGCCGGAGATGGTTTCCTCGATCCAGCCGTCTATGTGAAGCCCATTCACTTCACAGTAATTGAGGATGATATGACGCTGATTTTCCAAGGTCTGCTTGTCGGTGGAGACGCGGATATAGCCGTAAATCATAGTGAATTGTCCTTTCTTTCGTAAAACGCACGATAAAAACACACGCCCATGCGATTGGAACGCACGGACGTGTGTTTTGGTTTCAGGGTGAATGTTGAGGGATCAGGCGTAAAATGCGGTGAGCTTGTCGGCACTGCGCTTGGCTTGCAAGTCCCGTTCGGCAAAGACCTTCTTGGCGCTTTTCCGCCCGGAACGATCCATGAGCCGCCCGGAATAACGCTGGGTGGTGATGGGACTGGCATGGCCCAACTTGGCTTGCAGTTCATTTTCGGGCATACCAGAATTGAGGTCCAGACGGGAGCCGACGTGGCGGAGATCGTGGCTGCGGATGTCCGGAACGCCGGTGACGGAACGGACGTGACGCTCCACCAGCTCCGAAAGCCACTGTTTTGTGCCGGACTTCCATTCGCCGGAACGGAGGGTGCCGAACAGGGGGGCGGTATCCGGGAGATCGTCCGGGCGGATGCCGCTGGCGAGGTAATGGCGGAGGGCAATCACGGCGATGTCGGGCAGGTCCACCACCCGGAATTTATCGCCCTTGCCGTGTTCCACGCGGAGGGCGGCGTCCTCCAAGTCGATGTCCGCCGGGGTCAAGGCCCGCAGTTCGGCGTTGCGCAGCTCGGTGGTCAGCAGCAAAATCACGATGGCGTAATTCCGGGGCCAGTTCTCCGGGTGGGTGGTGCGGACGGGGGAATCCCGCCAGAGCTTGCAGACCTGCTCATCGGTGAGCAGCACGTCATAGGGGCGCTTTCCCAATTTGCGGAGAGAGGGCATCAGGTAGAGGGAAACAGGGTTTTGCTCATAAAAGCGATCCTCGCCCAGTTCGGGGGAGCTGGCGTAGGTGAAGAAGGAGCGGAGTACCACCAGATGATACCGGACGGAGACAGGGGAGAGGCCCCGGTCAAAGAGATGATCCCGGTAGGCTTGCATGGTGGTGAAGGTGGGTTCCTCGGTGGAAAGGCCGCTTTCCACAAGGAAGGAATAAAAACTGTTTGTGACTGCGGCGTAAGCGGTGACAGTGCGCTCCGCCGCGCCGCTGGCCTGCACGTTGCGGAGCCATGAGTCTAAGGCCGACATGACCCGGCGCTCCTGTGCAGAGGTTCTGCCCATAAAATCAGTCCTTTCCTAAAATTTGAAGGGAGAGGCGGTCAAGCCCCGGCCTTGCAAAACTCCGCTTTGATGGCGATTTCCACGCCGTATTTATCCACATAGATATAGTCCACGATGAAATCTCCGTAGGCGGCTATATCCAGTTTGTTATTGGGGTTGATGTTTGTGGTAAGGCCGTTGGCGGACACGCAGAGTTTTTCACAGCGGTCGTCCTCATCATTAGGGCCAAGTTGAAACAGGGGCAGAAGTTCTTTAACGGTAAGCATGGATGTTTCCTCCTGAATGTGTGTAAAAATGTAGAAAGGTCAAGCGTTTTCGGCGGCGGTAAATTCCAGCGTCCGGCGGCGCAGAATGCCGATGAAAATAGAACGGAGCTTCTTGTCCTGGGAAATAATGGTAAGTTTCGTGACGGCTCTGCATTGGGTGACGGTAGCACCCGCCGCTTTCATGCGGTTTTTCAGCCGGGTCAAACGCTGTTGAAGGTCGCACCCGGATTCACGTTCCAGTTCCTCATAGAGTTCCCGGCGGAACATCTGGTGGTTGAGGCAGAAATGCTCGACCAGGGCGTTGATGGTGTGGTTGGCGCTTTCCTGCCAGTTATCGCCGGAGGAAATGGGAGCGACATAGGCGGCTGTGACCTTATCCATTGTATCAGAATTACGCTGAACCTTTAAGGCCAGTTCGTCTTGCCGGGTTTCAACCGCCATAAGCCGCTGTTCCTGCTCCACCAAAAGGCGGGCCTGTTCCAAAATCTGCTGGGCGGGGGAGAGGGGCCGGGAAATGGTCTGGCGCATTTTCTCAAAGGCGGTGACATAAGCGGCGGTGAACAGGACACCCTTTTCGCCGGTCATTTTGTTGGCTACCATGTCGCAGCCCTTTTTCGTGAGAAGATAGCAAGGGCGTTCCTCACCTTTGCTGTCCGTGTAGGTGCTGGGGATGAAGAAATCAACCAATCCAAAATTGGATTCGTTAGAATTTTCAATGACCTCCGCATAGTTGTGGATGTCGCGCATGAGGTGGGCGTGTTGCTTGCCGACCATTTCAGCGACCTCGCGGCTGTCAATAGTCTCGATGCCATTGTGGGTAATTACTGATAATTCTTGCATAAATAAAACTCCTTTCGATCGGTCTTGATACTTCCATTATTCCACAGCCCTCCAAGGGGGTTTTTGACAGGTTTTACGAGGGTTTTTCGCTGTCGGTGGAAATAATGGGGGTTGACCTTTCGGAAGAAGCATAGTAGAATATTTACACACTCCGAAAGGTTGTGTGGATAGCGGTTTGCTGGGTATCTTGGAGGATGTGCAGCAAGCCGTTATTTCTTTTTGCTCAAAAGGCGATTGATGGCGGTGCGAATTGCTTCGGCTCGTGTAATTCCATTCTGGTCGCAATATTCGCAGAGCCGCTTGTCGGTTTCAGCGTCCAGTCGAATACTGAAACGAACATCTTTAGGGTTTTCGGCCTTTGGGCGTCCGGTTTTCGGTGACATTGTTCACCTCACTTTCCGTCACGCATTAAATATAGTTTATGCGTGACAAAATGTCAAGAGAAAACTTTGCGGAAAGGATGATTATTTTTGTTTACTTACAAAGAAGGGAAAGAAACAGAACAAGCACTTTGCGCATACTTCGCTGCCCATAAAAGGACTGAGGCAATTAACTTTTTTGGTCGAACTGAGAAAGTCCCCAACATTTTAAAGAAACGGTATATTGAGGAGCTTAGCAATACAAAGGCGTTTGGAATCAAAGTCGTTCCAGATGGGGATGGCTTTTCACAGATAACATATTTTGCGTGTGATGTGCGTGGCTCTGAAGATTCATTTTTCAGGGGAAAGATGTTAGATAAAATAATGTTTCCATATTTTTCAGAGTACGGATATTATGAATCGTCTATAAAATATATACCCGACGGAGAGGCTGCGGAGCAAGTTGAACCACCCGCAGAACTGTTCAAGAGATATACGTACTTCTGCTTTGACAGCGGGGATAAGGAGCAGATTTTAAGCGTACTAAAAGAAATTGCGGCATTTTCCCTTGAAAAAATTGAAGAAATAGCCGAGATAAACGTTAGCTATTTTACTCTTGCAGATACATATTACCCATGGGTAAAAAAATATGAAGATAGACAAAATCCGCTTGCTAATAGCTGTTTTTCCGCACTCAGAGAAAGTGAGACACCATTTATTGAAATTACAGACAGGAATGGGTTTATTTCAAGCAGAAATATGATTTGTGAGATGGAAGAAACTCCGTTTCACAAAGGGTATCGGTTAGATTTAAGAAGAACAGTCAGAAGCTCTTGGGAAGCTAATGTGACTCGAATACTAAATGCACTGAATGTTCCATATGAATATGAACGAGAATCTTACAAAGTTGGAGAAGATTTTTACTTGCCGGATTTCTTTCTTGCCAATAACACAATTTTAGAGGTCAAAGGCTTTTGGGATAACGAAAGCCGAAAGAAGATTGCCGGCTTACAAAAAGAACACCCTGAATTTAAGATTCTTCCCGTAGATAGCGATATGTATGAAAGTCTAAAAAACAAGTTTGCAAACAATGTATCAAATTGGGAGGAATGTGGGGCACATAAACCGACAGCAGAGAAAGTAGCCATTGTAGGGATGAAGTTTTGCGCCGACAAAGTTACGATTTCAAGATTGAGCAAGGGGCACAGTCTGACATTTAAGCGAGAACCGGACAATCAATTTGACCGCAATGCTATTCTGGTTCAGACAGAAGATGGGAAACCAATAGGGCATCTATCTGGGGATTGGGCGGCGGTGTATGCCCCAAAAATGGACTGCGGAATGAAATATTCGGCAACTGTTTTTGATATTCAGCCAAAAGTGATAATTGCAAAAATGTGGAGGACAAATATCGAGGAAGAAGTCCTTTATGAATGTTTCAAATAAAAAAGAACGCCGCCCAAAGGGGCGGCGTTCACGGCGTAGGGGTCAGGCGGCGGAGATTTTCCACGGCGCTGACGACCAGAGGAACGGCGCCCAGAATATCATCCTCGGTAACGGTATAGGGGAGGGTGAAACGGACGGCGGAGACCGCACGGCTGGCGGGGTAGCCCATCGCCCGGAGTGCATAGCTTCCGTCCGCCTCCCCGCTGGTACAAGCGGAGCCGGAGGAAGCGTACACGCCCTCCGCAGACAGGGCCATGACAAGGGCCTGAGATTCCACGCCCAAAAAGGAGAGGTTGGCGTTGCCGGGGAGCCGGAGGAGCACGTCACCGGGGGTATAGGGGCCGTTGACATAGGTATCCGGGACGAACCTAAACAGATTGGTAATGAGCAGATCCCGGCAACGGGCGATCCGCTTCATGTCTGATACCATATTGCCCATGCGGTCATGGAGGGCCGCTGCCATGGCGCAGGCGAGGGCCACGCTTTCAGTGCCGCCGCGCTTGCCCCATTCCTGACCTCCGCCACGGATCATGGAAATCAGGGGCGTGTCTTTCTTGACAATCAAACAGCCGATGCCGGAGATGCCGCCGAACTTGTGCGCACCGAAGGCCAGATAGTCCACGCCAAGGGCCTTGAAGTCCACGGGAATCTGGCCGACTGCCGCCGTCGCGTCGCAGGCGAACAAAGCGTTGTGGGCGTTACGCCGAATGGAGTGGATGTCGAAAATCTCGCCGGTCTCATTGTTGGCCATCATGTGGGTGAGGCCGGAGCGGTCCGTGCGGTGGGGGTGATCCACAGGGGGATATTCCAGAACGGCGTGGTGTTCGTAACGGCGGGGGTAGGTCAGCTTGCCGGTGTAGGCGCTCAGACTTTCCATCATCCAGTTACAGGCTTCCGTTGCTCCGCTGGTGAAGTAGACTTCCTCCGGGAGACAGTTCAGGTCCTGGGCGATGGAGGCGCGGGCTTCCTCCAAGGCGATCTTTGCGGCAACGCCGCAGGCGTGAAGAGCGCTGGGGTTGCCAAGGGGCAGGGCTTTTTGAAAGGCTTCCAAGGCTGCGGGGGAGGGCGGTTCGTGGGCCGCCGCGTCGAAATAGTAAGTGTTGAGCATGGGTGGCCTCCTTTGGTGGTGGGCGGTTTTTGTTGCGTTTTTCCAGCAGATATGCTATGGTATATCCGGCGCTGCCAGTAACGGTAGGCGGTTGGCTCCCGGACAGGGGGCAGCTTCTTGCCCCCTGATCTTATGAAAGGGGGGGCTGCCCAATGGTTACATACTCGGACTTGTTCCAGTTTTGTATTCTCATCGTTGGCATTTGCGGCCTGTTTATTCAGGTATACAAAAAGAAGTAACCGCCCGGGGTCCAATCCAAGCGGTTACTTCTTTTTGATTTAATCACTTCTGAGGGCTAACCGTCTACCGGCGGCGCCCCTTTCTGTTATCAGTATAACCGCCAAATATGAATTTGTCAAGCCGTCCCGTGTGGGCGGTTTTGATTTTTGACTTGAGACAAACTTACAACAAACTTGAAACTAACTTGAAACTAACTTGGAACTTGCGTGGATTTTGCTTAAAGGTTCTGGAAAGTGGCGTCGAACATCACCACGCCGTTGGATAGGTCGGAGTAGGGGATGCCCACCCAGACGGCCTGTCCGACGGTGAGACCGGAGAGGGACGAGGCGTAGGGCAGGTTTAGCACGGTATCGTCAAAGGGAAGCTGGACGGCCACGGTGCCGCCGCTGGGGACTGTCTTTACGGTGGCCTTTTCCAGACGAAGGCAGGAGCGGGTAGCGTCCGCCACTTTGGGCTGGAAGTAGTTGTTCCAGAGGCTATCAGCCAGCGCTTTCATTTCGGCGTTTGGATTACTCATGCAGTGCACCTCGTTATTCCGCACCGGTCAGACGGGCCTCCACCAGTTCCATTCCCCGGCTTTCCAGATAGGAGATCAGGAGCAGTCGGGCGGCTTCCTCGCTTTCGGCGTCAACGGTATGATCGAACATCCGCAGTTCTCCCGCCTTGGTCTCGGCGGTGACGCTGAAAGCGAAGTCCCGGCGGGTGACATTGGTTTTCAGGTTCATGTGGTTTCCTCCGTGATCCAGATTTCAGAGACGGTAAAGGTGAAGCAGATGCCCCGGTCCGTTTTGTCCGTCTGCACGGTGTCGCACTGGCAGAACAGGAAGGAGAGAGCCTGCCGGATGGTGGAATTAAGGACCACAAGGGGAGTGGGAAATTCCAGCGCAACGGAGGCGTTCTCCCGGTTCTCATGAGGCGGCTGGTCCAGCAAGCGGACCTGGGGAACCAGACGGTCGATCTTCCCGGCGGCTTCCCGCAGGGCGTTGTATCGGTTCATGGCAATGGGGTTTATGATCTTCATTGTAAAATTCTCCTTTAGGTGTGTAGTTCCTTTTTATGGGAAAATTATAGGCGCTTTGCAAGAGAATGTCGAGTTAAAAAAGGGAGGAACTTTTTCCAAAACGGAAACCGTTCCCCCTTTTTCGGTATGAGTATGGTCTTGATTAAAATTCTTGCGCTGACGGCCCCACAAGCGGTCCGAGAGATAAGAGAGAGGCGAGGGGCTGAAACTACCCCACGAAACTCAAGGGACGCTTACAGGGCTTCTGTGGGCGATTTACGAAATGGGGGGGTATCAGCCGTTCAGGGCGTCCTTCAGGGGCTTTGCGGGGCGGAACACCGCAACCGTCTTGGCGGGGAACTCCTTTTCCTCGCCGGTGCGGGGATCTTTCCCCACCCGTGCTTCCCGGTGCTTCACGGCGAATTTGCCGAAGCCGGGGATTTTGACCTCGCTGCCGTTGAGCAGGGATTCCTCAATGACGGTGAACACGGTATCCATCATGATGGCGGTATCGTGCTTGGTGTGGCCGGAACGCTCCGCCACGGCGGCGATCAGTTCAGTCTTGTTCATGGGACATCCTCCTTTCTGAAAATTTCGATGGCAGGGATGGCTGGATTCGGACCAGCGCGTGAGGGAGTCAAAGTCCCTTGCCTTACCGCTTGGCTACACCCCTATGTTTGTCTGTCTTTCCAGACTGTCACCGCTGCGTGTCGGCTGCCTGCGGTTGGCCCCCATAGGTACACGTTTCTGTTGCCCTGCTGCGCCTATCTCCGGGCAACCCGTTTGTGATTGTACTTCTCACGGCGCTGGATGTGGTGCAGACGGCTGGACTTGAACCAGCGCATACCTCCTGGCGCGGTGCTCTGCCTACTGAGCTACGTCTGCAAATGTCCCGTTTTGGACACATCGTTGAGAGGTGCGAGGGGTCCTATGCCCAACCGGAATTGCACCGGGGCGTCAAGGGCAAGTACCAGTTGCCGGAGACGAGCTGCTTTTGCGGGCCGCAGCTTATATATTCATGGAGCACTGGCAGAGACGCATCACCCGAAAACGTTCCCTGCCATGGTGCAGACGGTAGGGCTTGCACCTGCTTCATCGCAACGGCTTCGCCAAAGCGCCGCTCTTTTGGTTGAGCTACATCTGCATATAGGTGCCGGTCTTTCCCGGCTGTCAAATCCTATCCGTGTGCCGCTTTAGCCAGAGGATCATAGGCGCAATTACAACATCGACACTTGAGGGGCTTACTTCAGGACTTCGCATCACCCATCCGACTATCCCGCTAAAACGCTGTTCACTTGCGGTGTCCACGGAAAATTGGTGCAGACGGTTGGAGATGCCCCCAACTCCCCGCGTGATCGGCCGCGGCTTGGACGTCTGCATATAGATGCCGGACTTTCCCGGCGGTCATGTCGCTCAGATTCTCCGAGAATACCGTCCCGATAGCGGCTGTATCAACCCGCCGACTCCACTGCCAGATATGGAGGTTTCATTCCCACTACGGTTTATAGAGTAACCACCTCTTATGTGGGCGGGCATGGTGCAGACGGCCGGAGAGGCCCCCGGCTCCCGGTGGAAAGGACAGAAGTACCGGTTGGACGTCTGCGTGATCCCGCCTTGTTTGCGCCATGGCGGGTGATGTGGCGGCCCGTCTTTCCGGGCTGTCATACACATTCAGGAGGCTTTGCGATCCATGTAGGGCGCTCGTGCGCCCTTGGAGCGGATAATGGGAATCGAACCCACCTTCGCGGCTTGGGAAGCCGCCGTTCTGCCGATGAACTATATCCGCGTTGCTGCCCTGCCGGGGTTGCACCGGGGCACCGCTCCGAGAACGGCGAGCGTGTACTTACGGGCCACGCTTGGAAGGTAGGAGAATACTACGTGCGGCATTCGCACCGCTGGTGAGCGAAACCGGAGTTGAACCGGAGGAACAGAGGACAAGCCAAAAACCCTGTTCGCGCAGGGTGTGAGTCTGCGCCGTGTCCGCACGATTTTCGCCCATGCTGTTTTGGAGTTTGGCGGCTGCCGTTGGGTAGGCCGGCAGCCGCCGTGCGTGAGGGAAGATAGAAAGATGGAAAGCAAGGGCGGCGTCTATCTCGCCCTTGATTTTATTATACAATACCCCTCCAATAGGGTTTTTGCCATTTAGGATTCCGGGGCCAAAAGAATGTAAAGGCTACAAAAATAATATCCATGCGGTGCTTCGGGGATTGGAACAAAGACCTTCTCTACAGCGCGGTGAGAATACGAATCTGGAAGCGCGCAAAACGGACCGAACCAAGCCATTTTTAAATATTGTTCACCGGCGTGTTCGCATATATATACCTGCTGCTTCGGGGGAACAAGGTTCGCGAGGATAAAAGATTGCAGACTGAACTTTTCAGACTTGGCGCTTTCTGCGGCTTCTTCCATGTGCTTCAGCTCCATCGTAAGCCGTTCATTTTCGTTGAAAAGATGCCTGATGGTTGTTGACGCCTCCGTGCAGACGATAGACTCCCGGAAATCATGCGACTCTTTGGCAAGCAAAACAAGATCGTCAATCAAGGCGTTGTACTTCATGGCTTTATAATTCATGTGGCGGTTCCTTCCTGCGCCGCTGTTCAGGCGGCGGCTTCGGTGGCCTTGCGGATGGGGCAGAGGATGCCTTCACCGTCGGCGGACCGGAAATAGATGGGGGTGATATAGGGCTTCTGTTCAGAGGTGAACGCTTCGCCGTCCGGGAACAGCTGAAGAAAGTCGATCAGATAGTTGGCATCGACGCTGGGGAGGCCGGGACCGAAATCATAACTGGCTTTGAAGGTCTCACCCTTGCGGCGGCGCTTAGCGGCCCATTCCGCACGGTCCGTTTTGATTTGCGCCCGAACCTCCGCCACAGTGGGAAGAGTGAGGCGCAGGGTGTTCTTGCGGATGGGGGCGATGATCTGCGCCAGGTTGAACCGAGAACCGTCTGCGCTGAGTTCCGGCGCGGCGGTCAACTCCATAGGGCTGTTCAGGCGGAAGCCGCGGAAGCCGTCGCAGACGCACTGCTTGCCTTCCTCGTCGATCCAGAAGCCCTGTTCAGCGGGGCGGTGGCTGTTCGTTCGCACGGCTGCGTCGCAGATGCGGCGGGCAGCGGTAAAGGCGGAACGGTTGCCAGACTTGGCGGCAGTTTCCTCCACCAACGTGCGGCGGAGATCCTGCTCTAAGAAATACAGCTGGGGGATGGGGCCAACGGCTTTTTCCCATTCATAGGGGTTCTTGCTGACGGCGTTATAAATGGCGGCTTCGTCCTCGCCCAGCGCGTGGACGATCTGCAAAACGCGGGTAAGGGCCTGTTCAGTGTTCAACATGGGTTGTACCTCCTATTTCACGTTGGACTTTTTTGCTCAGTCTGAGAATGGCATAATCGGATCTGCGGAAATTGCATAAGTTTTCAGGGTCAGCGACTGTTTCGGGGAAAAGGTCGCACAGCAGTGCACACTCGATCAGATGATCGGCATACGGATTTTCGCCATACCAATATCCACGGTCAAGCAAGCCTCCGGTTATTTGGCAGTTGACTGCGGCCTTCTTGACTTCGGCGATTTTTTCAGAATAAGTCATTTTTTCACGGGATTCCTTCTGCGCATTTATCGCGGCGGCCATGACCTCACAGACTACGTCGTTGAGGCACTTGTGGAAAAGGTCAACGTCGTATTTGTCGCGGATAGCATTGATTTTGTCCATGTCGAAAATCTTGGTGAACGGTTCGTACTTGTGCGGGGTGGGGAGCCGCGCGGCGCTGATCTCGTTTCTGCACTCCCAATATCCGGCGGTTTTCATGGTTGCGCTCCTTTCAACAGCAGGTCCAGAGGTTGATGCACTGGATCATTTCGGCGTAGGTCTTTGCGGTTAAAATTCTTTCGCGGTTACGGGCGATATATCCCGATCCAGTCAGGTATACGCCAAAGCCGCGGTAATTTTCGATAAAGTACATGGGGTTGTCCTTTCTGTGCGGCTGTTCAGGCGTATAGGATCTTCGAAGTGCCGGGGACGCGGCACTGGATCGAACAATCCGGGGCGTTCTTTTTGTTCAGGTCGATCCATGACTTCACGGCGGGGAGAAGATCGTCATTGTAGACGGGCGCATAAACCAGGCGGTTAAACAGCTCGCCGGTGTTCAGGCTCATGGGCTTATGCTGTTTGTCCCTGGGGCCTTTGAAGTAAACCATAAACATGGGGTTGTCCTTTCTGCCCTCGTGGGCTGTACGCGGGGCTGTTCAGTTCTTAATTTCATTGTAGCAGGGTGGGCCAAGGGGGTTTTTGCCGCTGTTCAGGCAAGGCGGAGGACCTGACGGGCGGCGCGTTCGGCGTTGTCGGTGAGCTGGCGCTGCCATGCCTGATTTTTGGGAGACCAGCGGAAGCCGTTTTGCTTCAGGGCGGCGCGGGTGTCGGCATCTGGGATGGCGTCAAAGAGGATTTGGAGTCTGTTCAGGTCGATATTGCGGACGATCTGGCCACCGTCAAAGGCGGTGCCGGTCTGAGGTTCGGCGGCCTGCTGTTCTCTGTGGTCAAGCTCCGCGAGGCGCTGTTCTGTCCGCTCGATCTTGCCCCGGATGCTGGCCAACTCGTAAGCGGGAAATGGGGAACCGTGAACGCGAATATCAAAGCTGTCCGGGGCGGTGAGGGCCGCAGCCTGTTTAGGCGTGAAACCGGGGCAGCCTTTCAGCGTTTTGTGCTTGCGGTAATAGGCGTTGGCGGTTTTGGCGTCCTCCAACATCTGGCGTTGACTGTTCAGACGCTCGGTGAGCATTTCGCGGGCGTGGGGGTCGGCAAGGTCTACCGGGCCGGTGCCGACGCTGCGGATCTTGTCCAGAATCGCCTCAATCTGCCGGTATTCCTCCCACAGAGAGTCCTCGCGGGACATTTGGCGGTTGTGCTTTTTCATGTTGTAGTTGCCCGCCCCGGCGATAAACTGGCTGGGATAGCTGGCTTGGTTGCGGTTGTAATCGTTCGTCCACTGGGCAAGGCGGCGGGCGTAACTGTTCAGCAGGGCGTCCAGTTTGTCATGGTAAAAAGCGCTGACGTGGGCCTTCTGCTGTTCTACCATCTGGGCGGCTTTGTTCACGGAATTTCGATAACTGGCCGTGGCGCTGCCGGGTTTGTAGTCGCTCATGTGAATGCAATAGTGGGCGTTCCGGGCGGTTTCCTCGTCGATGGAACCATAAGGCGGGACCGTTTCAGGCCGATTTTCCGGGGTGGGCTGTTCTGCCTGTTCTGCCTGTTCTGCGGTGGTGGCCTCCGGCTGTTCTTCGGGCGCTTCTGCGCCTGTGCCGGTGGCGGGGGGCTGCTGTTCGGGCTGTTCGGTGGCGGCGGTGGGCTGTTCAGCCCGGAGATCGTCAGCAACGGAGCGGTAAAAAGCTTGCGTTTCTTTCGCGTCCTTGACGGTCTGGTTGTCCTCGCCAAAGTCCCATGTATAGCGCTTGATCGTTGCGTTCAGGCTGTCCGCCTCGGCTGCGAAGAATTTCGCAATGTGGGCGGTGTTGAGGAAGCGTTTGATTTCGATTTCCGCGTGCTCCTGGTTCCACTGGTTCGCGGCGGCCCGCTTGTCCCGGCTGTTGACATATGCGGAGATAGGCCAGAAGCAAATATTATCTTTTGCGGTGCTCAGCTCGCCGTTGCGCTTGATACGGCGTAGGCAGTGATCCCGGCCGCTCCAATTCGGATCGCCGGGGGTGTGCTCGACGAAGTAAAGGCCGTTGTCATTCTTGAAGTATGCGCCGGTGATCTCCACCACGTCGCCGGTTTTCATGGGGCGGTTGTTCTTGTCGTTCATAGTAAAATCCTCCTGAAATGTGTTTTGAATGTGTATATTTTGGCTTTCTGGGGTGCCGTCGCTTTACCCGGTGCGGCGGCTCCAAGGTGTCCGGGTGGCTGCTGTTCAGATGATATAGATTTTTAGGTCGGGGCGCTCGTCCTGTTCGTATGTGTCGCCCTCCGGGGCAAGTGTGGCCCATGCGGCGATTTCAATAGCCGTTTCCATCGAAAAACCGATCCCGTGCAGGTATTCGGCGTTGTACATTTCATCGGCGCAAGAATGATAATGATTGATATTTCCAGAGTTGATAACAAGCGTACAATAGTTTTCGTTCATCTTGTGACCCTCCTTGTCTGTTCAGGCGTAAACTTTGCCGTTGGCGCCGGTCTGATAGCTTTTGAAGATCAGAACCGGGTCCTTCAGCAGGGCGGCGGCATCCTCGATATAGGAAGCGGAAAAGCTTTCGTATTTACTGCGGGTGATCTTGACTTTCTCGTCCTCCTTCAGGGTTTCGTGGGTGGCCTGTTCTGGGAGATCCTGCCAGCCGTTGAAGATCAGCAGGGAAGCGCCACAAAATAACCGGCTGCGGGTGGAGCGCTTGCGGTATGGGGTGTAGTCCATGCGCACAACGTCGGCGTGCTGGGCGTAGGTTGTGAGGGTGTAGCCGTGAAAGGTGATTTTCTCCGCAATGGGGAAACCGAACTCAGAGAGATATACAAGGGTATATTTCCGGCCCGGAACCAGTCCGGCAGCGTCCACAGCTTTTTGCAGGGGTTCGGCGTACTGCTGGACCATGGAATGGAACGCGGCCAGCGCGGCGGCCTCCGTTGTAGCGGTGGTGCTGTTCAGCTCGTCGCCGTTCTCGATGATGGCGGCCACCTCGATTTGACCGCCCAGGGGCCGCAGGTCCGCGGCGTTGATGATGACTTTCCGGCGGAGGGTGTAGCCGCCGCCGATCTCGGCGTGGTAAAGACTGTTAAACATGGGGTGATCCTCCTTCTTTGTTCAGATAAGGCCGTTTTCCCGGAACTCCCGCAGGAGACCAAAACGGCGGGCCAGCCGTTCCAGACGGTCGGCGGCCTCTGCGACTTCTTCCCAGCTTTGCACCTGTTCGGCGGCTTCCTGCTGGGCCATGATCGCCGCATCACGGGCGGCGGCTTTGCGGGTTTTATAAGTGGTCATTTTGTGATCCTCCTTGATTTTGATTTAGCGGCGGCCCTCGATGAGATCCACCACGCGGAACATCAGGCGGGCAAAGGTGCCAGCGCCCAGAACGAGGATAAAAAGGGGAAAACTCATAGTGTGGGCCTCCTGTCGGTGTGTTGTATGCTTCACTTGTTAAGTATATTATAGCACTTAACAAGTGAAAAACAATCGGCAAAAGTTACAACTTATTAAGTGAATTTTTGTACGCTTTATTCACTTGTTAAAAACACTTGACAAGTGATATTATGATAGTAAATAGGGGGTGATAGCTACGGCACCGCAAAAATACACGGAAGCGCGCAAACTCGGCAATAGAAAGTGGGACGCGGAAAACCTGGACCGGATTTCTATTGCACTGCCTAAAGGCGCAAAAGATACGATCAAGACCCACGCGGCCGCCATGGGGGAAAGTGTAAACGCATTTTTCAACCGGGCAGCGCTGGAACAGATCAAGCGGGATCGTGGCAGCGAAAAAACAGAAGCAGCCACAGAAGCAGAATAAAAAAGCAGCGGCCCGGAGTTTTTCCGGGTCGCTGTTCTGCGTTTTGGGGGGATTAAGTGTTATACTTTGCCAGTGCTTCAGAGATCGCGCGATTTACAAAAGAGTTTGCCGTTTCCCCCAAGGAGGCCGCGCAAGTCTTTATAACGGTTTTTTGCCCTTTCGGTAAAACAAGATCCATTCTGTCATAAGTCTTTTTTACATACTTGCGAACGGCGGCTTGCTGGGCCTTTGTGGTTTTGGTTTTCCGGGCTATATAATCGTTGATGTTTTCGGCGGTTCCGTCGTCCATAGCTTCCGCAGCGGCAAGGCTGGCCGCAGCTCCCCGGGTGAGATTTTCGGCGGGCTGGGCGTCAATTTCTGCCAGTCGTGCGCGTAATGCTTCGTTCATGTTATATGCTCCTTTCAATGCCTCAATACGATTGTTTATGCTGCTTTTTCTGCTTCTTTATTCGGCTTCTGGTTCTGCTTTAGTATATGTCTCCGCGTGTATTGATCTCTTTTACAGTAACGGTTTCTTTGTCCGTGTCAATCTGGAAAATTGCCCGGTAATGATAGATTTTCAACCGGTACATGTGAGAGCCAGCACCCCGCAAGGGGACAATATCGCCGGAAAGGGTTGATAATCCGGCCACCGCCGCCGCTACCCGGCCCCGTTCAGGCTCCGGGAGCTTGTCTAAATATTTCTGCGGCTGTTTCTTGATTATTACTGTAAACCCGCCCATTTTCTCCGCCTCCTTTATGCTAATATTTTATCGCTTATATATAATTCTGTAAATATACAATTTCAACAATATAATTACAGAAATATTGGTTATTTTGAACCTTGATATAATTACAGAATTATATATAATAGAAACATAAAGAACAGGACAACACCACGGAGGCCCACCGGGCCGGAAAGGATCACAAAATGGATTACAGCAAAATGAGCATGGACAAGCTCCGCGAGCTGATCGCCTGGGCCGATGACCGGGCAGCATACCGGAGGGCCTGCGGGACGATCTCCGGCACGGCATACGCCGAAGATGAAACCGCAGTAAGGGCAGCACTCGCAGAAATCAACCGCCGCACACGGGCGACCGCATAAGGAAGAGGAGGAACACGAAATGAAAAAGAGCTTTTTTGACACGATCCCCGGCGTTGTCCGCCTGGACTCCCGCGTTGCTATCTATGTGCCGAGCACCACCGACACCGACCACCCCACCGACAACCGGCAGCAGGTGGAGGAAGTCGCCGCGAAGCTATCCGCCATGTTTGGCGGAGCCACCGCCACCGAGGCCCGCGGCTACTGGGTGAGCCAGTCCGCCGGACTCGTTGGCGAGGCCGTCACCATCGTTTACAGCAACGCAGCAGCGGAGGACATCGAGCGCCACGGCGCCGAGATCGTCGCTATTTGCCGGAAGATCAAACGCGAGATGAAACAAGAGGCCGTCAGCCTTGAGATCAACGGCGAACTGTTTTTGATCTAATACACCCAACCACCACAGCCCGCAGGGAATGCCCCCGCGGGCTTTTCTCGTGCCCTCTGAGCGATACAGCCCAGCACCGCACCACAGACCCACGCCGCGCAGCCGCTTGCATCCTGGGCCATGCCAGAGGGCTATTTTTAACCCCTATGCGCGCGGGCGCGTTTATTGCGGGCGCGCTTGATTAGAGTACCCTAAAACGTACCCCCGGAAAACCCCGGACGCTTTACCCCAATGAAGAAAAGCGCGGAGCACTCCCGCAGGCGCCGAAGCAATGGACAAGGGAAAAAGGGGAAGGGGTGGAGGAGTCACCCGCGGCGGTCTGTTCCGGCTGATTGCATTGGATCGGCCACCACGGCCACCGCCGACCATGCCAGACCGGGAACCGTCAGCGGGCCAGCCGCCGACCATCGGAGGACGGCCACCACCACCGGCACCGAGGACCAGAGAACCGGCAGCGGCCACAGCTCCCGCCGCTTTTCGTCAGGTTGCACAATGGCGGCATGGGCTGTTGTTGCATTTACCACCAAAAAAGGCGGTAACTGTTGCCCTAATTGCTTATTATGGCAACAGTTCGGGCATTTGCAACAGGTTTTCACCCTCTCCGAGACCTGCCCGGCGGCCCCGGCTCCGCTCCAATGGCACCAGCTGACCAGCTGACCAGCTGACCACGGCCCCGGCTGGGTGGGGGGTGGTTTACAGACCTGGCCACCGGATCGGCGCAGAATCTCTCCACAACTCTTCCCCCTCCCCCCACGTTCTCATCCCCGTCGCCCTTCCTCTCCCTTTAAAGGGGGGGGTAGTTTAGAAAACCGTGGGCAAAAAACGGAAAAGTCAAAAAAGGGTCCAAAAAAATTTTTATAAAAACGCTTCGCTTATGTGTGGGGAATACGTACTTAGGTTGCGCGGCGCGGGCGGAGCGCAGGCGGTCGGTAGGTGACGTGCCGGTAGGCGGTAGGTGAAACGTGTGTGCAAAAACCCTATTGGAGGGGGTTGCTATGCTAAAGATAGGAGGAATGATTTATGAGATGTACACCAGTTGAATTTCACGCGAGATTTCCTGTTTCTGAGAATTACGATAGAGGTGGTTGCGACCACGGCCCACGCTTCCGTGATTCGAACGGTGTTGTTTATACGATTGATGCCATTAAAAATTCCTGCAAGGGGGATACGAACGTCCCGGTCATTCAGTTTCGGGCAGACGGTACTTCTAAAAGGATTGGTATTGTCAAGTCTATCAAGTGGGACCCGGAAGGCTTCGTTGAGGTAAATGGAGTTTTGCGGTTTGGTGGAACGTGCGAAGATGTGATTTTCGATAAAACAGGAATTGTCATCGGAATGACGATCACGGAAATTGGCCTTGAGACGTAAAGCAGCAGGAGGTCGAGAGACATGGCATACACGCGGAAATACAAACAGGGGGCGCGGGTCAAGAGCATTGAGGCCTTCCTGCATTCCCCGGAGACGCAGTATTTTTTCTGGCACGGAAAAACGGTTCATAAGCAAGTCTTTATGCACTGGCAGCTTGATATGCTTATCAGGGAAATCGGCGGAGGACACCTTTACTTTGCGGATAAGGCCGTGCCTGTGGATGGAGATGCGAAATGAGCTGTTATGGGTGTGTCTGCAACAACTGTCTCTATAACTGCGAGTTATTCAGCGCATACTTCACGCCGGGAGAGATCAAGGACGTAGAGGACGTCTGCTATTGCTGTGATGAGTGCAAGTGGTTCGATGGGGATTATACGAAGCGGAGCCAATGGCGAAAATCGTGTGAAAAATTTCGCCTGCCGGCGAAGCATAAAGAGCATCTGGAACAGATGAAGCAGAAGGAGGCTCGTGCGGCGGTCAAGCGCCGCGGGGCATTTACCGTGATCGAGGGAGGGAAAAAGGATTGAACGTAGCCTATAACATGGACTGCATGGAGTATATGCGGACGCTGCAGGACAAGGCGTTTGATCTGGCTGTGGTAGACCCTCCTTATGGAATCGGAGAAGATGGCGGTAAGGACCGGAACCACTATGTTACACAAAAGAACGGGGCGAGGCTTTACGTTAAGGATGGCGGCTACGAAAAGACCGGCTTTGACCGTTTCCCTGCGGATGAGCGGTACTTTGCGGAGCTTTTCCGGGTCAGCAAGAATCAGATCATCTGGGGAGCCAACTATTTTTTTCTTCCTCGCGGCGGGGCAATCGTCTGGGATAAGTGCAATGACGGATCCGATCAGTCCGGGGCTGAGATTGCGTTTAACTCTTTGAATTTGAGAACCGACATATTCCGGTTTATGTGGCGCGGCATGATGCAGGGAAAGAGTATTGCAGAGGGGACAGTCCAGCAAGGTAATAAGTCGCTGAACGAGAAGCGCATCCACCCGACGCAGAAGCCGGTGGCGTTATACACATGGATTTTGCAGAAGTACGCAAAGCCGGGGGACAAGATACTGGATACCCACTTGGGCAGCGGCAGCAGCCGCATAGCCGCCTATGATCTTGGCTTTGATTTTGTTGGGTGTGAGATCGACCCTCACTATTTTCAGGCGCAGGAAAAGCGTTTTGCGGAACACACGGCGCAGATCAGTTTGTTTACGGGAGGTTGAATATGGATAGCTTGAATGCAAGTAGGATAGCTGGCGGGAACAGTGCGTATGGGCGGAGTCAGTCAGACTTCTATCCCACGCCGCCGGATGTAACGGTGGCGCTTATGCGCTTTTTGAATCTTCCGCGCACAACGTCCGTGTGGGAACCGGCAACGGGAGAGGGCGATATGGCCGGGGTGCTTCAGACTTACTTTGAGACCGTCTATACAACAGACATTCTGGATGGGACGGACTTCTTGAAGTCCAGCATTGACGCGGCTGATTGGATTATCACGAACCCGCCTTTCTCACTGGCGGAGGCGTTTATCCGCAGAGCAGCGGAGCTGGGCAAGCCTTTTGCATTCCTGCTCAAGTCGCAGTATTGGAACGCAACGTGCCGGTGGAAGCTGTTTGACGAGATCCCGCCCAGCTACATTCTGCCGCTGACGTGGCGCCCGGATTTCTTTTTTAAGAAGCGGATGCCCGGAGAGAAGGGAAGTCCGCTGATGGACGTAATGTGGTGCGTCTGGCTGACGCCCTGGAAGAATGATATTCAGACGGTGTACCGTCCGCTTACGCGGCCGGAGATGGGAGAGTAAGGATATGATTGAATACATCAGAGTTGTAAGCAAGCAGCGGCCCGCGAAGCGGGCGTTTGATATGCAGGTCGGGGCGCACCTGCGTGTGTATGTTGCCGGTAAGATCACTGGGGATGCGAACTACCGGGAGAAGTTTTCCAAGGCAGAGCAAGCCCTCACTGCCATGGGACATTGCGTCCTGAACCCGGCAAACCTCCCCTCCGGCATGGAGCAGGGCGATTATATGCGTATCTGCTTTTCCATGATCGACTGTGCGGACTGCGTGGTTCTGCTGCCGGACTGGCGTGAGAGTTCTGGGGCACGGTTAGAGCGGGCCTACGCCGAGAAAATCGGGAAAGAGGTTGTTGTGGCAGACCGGGGCCGGATCGATGAGTTTTTGGAGAAGATGTGGAGATAAAAATGGGAATGACAGTTTTATGTCGAAAAGCCGGGCGGAGCATCGACCTTGGCTATTTTGGATTTAAGCGACTGAGGGATACTTTTTTGATAGAAGCTCTCAACATTGACAAGTCCTTTCTAACATATTTGAATCAATTGTATTTTGATTTTGTTGACTGCGGACGCCAATCGGTTGATGAGTTTCAAGAATAATTGGAGGTAAAAAGAATGGCCACTATTACTAAAGAAATTAAAGAGCTATCTAAAATAACAAGCGAAGAATGGAAAGAATGGACAATGACGGTATGGAATATCGCAAATATTAGCGATAGCGTTCATCCTGCGGTCTTTCCTGTCGAAATTCCTTATAGGCTCCTACGAATGTTTTCTTTTTGGGGAGAAACTATTCTTGACCCCTTTTCGGGGACCGCCACAACTGGCGAAGCGGCGTTAAGTAACGGCAGAAAGTATGTAGGTTTTGAAACAAACTCCACGTACTATGAGCGTTCAACCCAGCGGTTACTCGAAGTCATTCAAAATAAAAACATCGAAAATGCAAATGAGGCTTTTGTAATTCACAATCACAGTTGCCTGGATATGGCCTCCATTCCGGACAACAGTATCGGCGCCGTAATTACATCCCCTCCTTACTGGAACAAAGCAGACTATGGCGAGTACATTGGAAATATTGGTGGATTTGAATATTATGATGATTTCATTGACAGCATGGAAAGTGTTGTCAGAGAATGCTATCGTGTTCTTATGCCTGGTAGAAAGCTTTGTATTGTTACTGCAAATGTCAATCAAAATACTAAAGAATATGGATTAGTGACAATCCCTATTGCATCGGATTTAACCAAAATTGCGCAGTCTGTTGGTTTCTCACTAATCAATCAAATTATTTGGAATAAGAATGGTACTGGCGGCAGATGGGGATCTTCAACTTCCCAGCGTCCTATATTCGGTAGCTATCCCTATCCTCCAAACCTTCTCTTTAAAAATGTAAATGAGTACATAATCATTGTGCAAAAGCCTGACCCCAAAAAGAAAAACAACTCTGCACCGTCGTACAGAGAGTTATTCCGCAATACCCCAAGATAAAAAAAGTAGGTGGCCCGTTCACATAAGACGCTATGTAGAGTCGATGCCGATTGCTGTGCCTGCCCTTATTACAATTACACCAAAATGGACTGTGATGGCCGGGTTATCGGTCGCCCACCCCAAAGCTGGTGCTATGTGGATGACGTGCAAGCCAAATAATGCAAAAGAAAAACCCTCGCTTTTGAAGCGGGGGTTTTTCGTTCGTAAAACCGTTCGTAAAATTGAAGATAAAACGTCTTGCGTTTGGTATTTTTATTGGCGTAATGGAAAATATTTTTACCATTCAAAAAAGCTGAACCCGTTGAAATATAAGGAAAACCCCACAATCACAAGGATTGTGGGGTTGGTCCGAGTGGCGGGAGTCGAACCCCCTAATAAATGGATATAACCGTTGGGAATACAGGGCTGTTTTGCGACGTTCGTAAAATTGTTCGTAAAACGCGAGGATTGGCGGTGGGAAACATGGGAAAGTCAGGCGGACGCGCGAGGCGTTTGGTCAGGGGGCTGTTCTTCGTCCGGAGCGGGGTCATCGCCTCGGTTTTTGTAAAACCGCTCCATTTTGTTTTCGGCGTTGAGCCGATCTTCTTTGGCAAGTTTCAGGTAAATCTTGTGAACGGTGTTGTGGTCGCTCCATCCACCGATTTCTTGCACTTCCAATTCGCTAAGCCCAAGATGGAAACCGAGGGAGGCGAAGGATCGGCGGAGACCGTGAACACCGCACTCAGGAAGGTCATTCTTTTTGCAAATCAGGTTGATGCCGCCGCGCAAAGAATTTTCAGTACAATCCAGAATGGGAAGGCCGGCACTTTTCCGCTGCGAAAGCAGCTCGTAAAGGGCGGGGATCATAATTTGGATCGTGCGTTGAGACGAAACGTTTTTGTTGGTCTTTTTGTACACGAAGTTTCCGTTTTTATCCATGACCCGTGCGCCCTGAACGGTGATTCGCTTTTTCTTCAAGTCTATATTTTCCCAGGAAAGGCCGAATATCTCAGAACGGCGGAGGCTGTGAAGGGCCAGCAGCGCGCCCGCTTCAAACCGGCTGCCGCTCACAGCGTCCACAAAAACAAGGATCTGCTGGTAGGTCAGCCAGGGAAGGTCTTTTTTTATGCGTTGAGGGAGCCGGACTTCCGGCGGAGCGATGTGATTATCCCGCATCACGGTGCAAACAAGGCCCCATGAATTATACACCGTTTTAGGGGACAGGGTTTCACTGGCCTCGTCGATCTCCTGCTGCCAGTTTGAAAGGTCTTGTATTTTGGCGTTGATCTTTCCGGGGAAGCGATTCTTTTTGATACACTCATATCCACGAATCGTTGACGGGGATAGAGATTGATTTTTTTCCAAATAACTGTCGATTGCCTGAAGAAGCGTGAGACTGCATTTTGCGTCCTTTTTAGCTTCCAAAAAGCCGGCGCGGATGGCGCGGGCCTTGGCTTCGCAGAGAGCGGCGGTATCCTCCGTGATACTCTGCCCTTCGGCCCGCAGTTCTATATTCCACTTGCCGGACTTCAACTGACGTGGGGAGGGGACTTTGATCTCGTCCTTCTTTTTGCGCTCCCTGATCTGGCGTTCGCCGCACCATTTGCAGAAGATAGAATCATCGTCAATGACGCGCTTACAGTTTTTGCATTTCATGCGCACACCTCCCGTGTGTATCATCAGCCGTGAAAGAAACCGAAGTTTAGACAGTGCAAGTCCAGATATGCGGCGTAAGCCAAGGCGAAGATCAGAAGGACCAGCAGCCATCGCAAAAGACGGTCCCGGTTGCGGATGCCGTGGGACTGACGTTCCACAAATTCCCGGAGAAGTTCGTTCTGGGCGTTCAGGCCGTTGATCTCCTGACGGTAGACGTCCAGTTCCCGGCTTACGATTTCCTCAACGGTTTCCGGGGGCGGAGAATCTTCCGTTGGTTTCATCCCCAAAAACTGGTCAATGGAAATTCCGAGAAAAACGCAGATGGGGCCGAGAGTTTCCAATGTAGGGGAATGGGTGGTGGCACGGAACATATTGTTTACCGTGTTGAGAGGAACTCCGCTGCCGTCCGCGATATCCTTGTTGGTGATGTGTTTTTCTTCTTTTGCAGCGCGGCACTGATCAATCAATGACAGCATACATAGAGCACCTCCTTGTTGAAAATTGACAAAATGTGCGAAAGAGCAACTGGAATTGTGTGTATCAACACCGAAATCGTGTGTATTAAGACTATCAAACTTGAGGCTTTGATGGTACGATAAAAGCAGACCTACCGCACCCCCAAGCGGCGGGTCTGCTATGGGCCGCCGCTTTCGTGGCTGGGGCGGCGGCTCTCCATCACAGCTTCAGGGGGGCGGAAGAAAAAACGGAAAGGATGGGGAGAAAGGACTTGTATGTGTAGAAATGGAATCAACAGGAGCGGACTTTCATACCGACGCGGGTCTCCGTGATGAATTGAAACACCAGATCAAAGGACTGTCGGATGAAAGCATGAAAAAGCTGTGGGAAGCTATTCAATGCGGGGTGTTCGGCGCACCGCTGGAAACCGGAAATTAGGTAGTGGGCTTCCCCTGACGGCTTTTTAAAAACTCAACGTACTGCGCGAGGTCGGATAACTGATCCTCTCCGCAGGAATCGACAAATTCATAGATGGCTTTTGCGTAGCCACTGCCCGTCCCGCTTTTGGCGGGGCGGGTATTTTTTTTGGCCTGACGGATAGCGTTTTCCTCAAACGGTTGTGAGAATTTCATGTCTTTAAGAGATTCTTGCAGGCCATCAATCTCCACGGCGATTTCGTCCGCTTCTTCCGCCGTGGCGGTTTTCAGTGCCTTTTCCAGCTCTGCCAAGCGGAAAGTATATTCATCAATTTGAGATTGAGTAGATAACCCCATCAAATATTCCACGGGGACGTTAAAGTAATCGGCAAGAATGGAAACGGTGGAACCATCCGGCGTAGCGGCCGTCTTTTTCCACTTGGTCGGCGTAGAGTTGCTGAAACCATTTTCTGTAGCTGCTTTTGTACAGGAAATACCTTTCCGCTTGCACAGCAGCTTAAATCTGTCATAAAACATAAGTCTTGCCCCCTGATTTTGAGCATTATGCCGAAACTAACCAAAATCAGAAAAACGAGTTGACAACCTGACCGCAGTCAGGTATTATAAGCGTATGAACTGATTTTGGTCAGTTAATTTGACGGCGATTAGGTTGATGGATTTTGCCGGTTTGGTCACTTGCATCATACCATTAAATCTAACCAAAGTCAACATTTTTAATGAAGGAGGTAAGATTTAATGCCTGCAAAATGGACCGGCGAGTTGGTGGGGGAGATCCACAACGCCGGATTGACGATCAAAGAGGTTGCGGAAGCAGCTGGAATGAACCCCAAGTACATCAGCACCGTGCTCAACAGCGACGGCGACGCTCCAAAGGCAGAAGCGAAACTGCGGGCGGCGTTGGCTCGGCTGACCGGGAAAACTGCGCCGGAGGATGCTGACGAAGCGTGATAAAAAGCGAAAAGGAGAAATGTGAATGAACGAGCTTATTAAAGTAACCTACGACAATGACCGGCCTGCTGTCTCTGCCAGAGATTTGCACGAATTTCTTGGTGTGGGTGCGGACTATCGGCATTGGTTTCCTCGGATGTGCGAATACGGTTTTACGGAGGGGCAGGATTTCAACTCGGTCAAAAATGACCGGGTTCAAATGGAAGGCGACCGCATGGTTTCTCGAACTGTTGATGATGCCATTCTCACCATCGACATGGCAAAGGAGCTGTGTATGCTCCAGCGGAACGAAAAGGGCAAGCAGGCCCGTCAGTATTTCATTCAACTGGAAAAGGACTGGAACAGTCCGGAGAAAGTGATGGCCCGTGCCTTGCAGATCGCCAACAAGAAACTGCAAGTGCTGGAAGCCAAGGCGGAAGAGAACCGGCCTAAAGTTCTGTTTGCGGACAGCGTGGCGGCGTCCAACACCTCTATCCTTGTTGGGGAGTTGGCAAAGCTGCTCCGGCAGAACGGCGTGGACATTGGAGGGACGAGATTGTTCCGCTGGATGCGGGAAAACGGGTATCTCATTAGACGTTCCGGTTCGGACTACAATATGCCCACGCAGCGGAGCATGGAGATGGGGCTTTTCACCATCAAGGAAACGGCAATCACCCATGCGGACGGGACGGTGACGGTGAGCAAGACCGTCAAAGTAACCCCAAAAGCGCAGATCTATTTCGTGAACAAGTTTCTTGGAGAAAAAAGCTGTGAAACCAGAGGGGCAAACCATGGCAGATAAGGATATGAACGTTTTTTGGAGTTCTGCGTTTGATGGGTTGACCTTGGAACAGCAGTTTGCAAAGTTTGGCAAGGTTGCAAGTAAGTTGGCAGATGCTTCCACTTTTGCTCGAATTGGGGAATATGACTCGGCAGAAGAGATTCTGATTGAAGCCACATGTGAGGTTTCAGCCCTAAAGTGCAACTCCTTGTTGGAGTTGGCGATTGCGGTTCGCAACTATATAACTGGACTTAGGAATGGAACCAATCAGCCTGATTCAGTTGATTACTAACCACGAAAGGGGGCGGCGGGATGCCGCGGGTAAAGCTGGGGCGGAAGCCCAATGACGAGGTTTTGATCTCACTGCTGTGGGGCAGACAGGCCGCCATGGGGATGCCGGTGGGCACGATGGCGGAGAAGGCGGGCATGACGCCGCAGACCCTACGGTCTCGGAAGAAGTCACCGCAGGATTTTTCGCTGAAGGAGCTATTAAAGCTGGGGCGGGCACTGGACATTCCCATTGAGGAGCTGCGGGATGCCATCCGCTACTGAAAGGAGCCGGAACATGACACAGGGAACAAAGTATGTCAGCGCCAAGACGCTGGAAGCCATTGAAAAGGCGCTGGCTCATGGGGACCGTGTGGAACTGATCCCGGTGAAGGACGGCGTGAAGGTGATCCGCGTCCGGCGGGACGAGATCAAATAAGCCTATGGAAAAAGTGAATGAGATGCCTGTCCCTAAGCGTTGGGACAGAGGAGCAGAGCGTTGCTGATGGAACCGGGGAACCGGTGTCTATTCGGCGGCGCTTTTTGTTTTTGCTGTAAGGAGACGGAAATTTGATGAAAACCTTTGAGGAATACGAGGCGGAGGCCGCATGGGAAGCCCACTTGGAAAACGCCCTTCGCGTGGCACGGCGGGAAGCTGCGGAGCGTAGGCGGAAGGCCATTCGCAAGGCGCTGCTGTTGTGGGGCGCTGTGGCGCTGGTTCTGGCAGCACTGTGGCTGACGCGGGAGACCGGGAAGCCGGAGCCGGAGGCACCGACCGTGACGGCGGGACGGCTGGCCGGGGACGATACCCCGGCGGCGGAGTACGCTTCGCTGGTCCTCTGGCAAGAACTGGACCCTGAGACAGCCCCGCCGGTTCAGGAGGACTACGAGAACGAGAAGATCGAAGCGGCGCTGTTTGACAGCGGCTACTTCCGGGCGGATGTTCCGCTGGACGGAGACCTGCAAAGCTATCTCCGGGCGGCCTGCGAGGAAAGCGGCGTGGAGTACACGCTGATGCTGGCGATCATCCGCAAGGAGACCGGCTACCGGAACGTGAAGGGGGACGGCGGGGCCAGTTGGGGCTACTGCCAGGTACAACCCCGGTGGCACAAGGCCCGGATGGAGCGGCTGGGGGTCACAGACCTGATGGACCCCTTCGGAAATTTCCGGGTGGCCTGCGACTACATGGCGGAGCTTTTGAGCCGGTATGACGTAGAGAACGCCTTGACGGCCTACAACAGCGGTCATCCGGGGCACAGCGATTATGCCAGAACCGTGATGGGGTATTGGGAGGAACTGAAAAATGGGTGAGTTGGTACGGCTGACTTTCCCGGACCGGCCACAATGGCTGGCAGGACGGTGCCGGGGCATCGGCGGCAGCGAGGCGGCGGCGGCCATTGGGCGAAGCCCATGGAAAACGGCGCTGACGCTGTGGAAGGAGAAAACCGGGGCGCAAGCCGCGCCTGATCTCGGCGGCAACGAGGCCGTGGAGCTGGGGCGGCGAATGGAACCGGCCATCCGGGACTTCTTCATGGCGCAGTATCCCGGCTATGAGCTTTACTACGGTGCCTATGACATTCTCTACCAGAGCGACCGCCCATGGCTTTTTGCCACGCTGGATGGAGAACTGACGGAGACGGACACCGGACGGAAGGGAATTTTGGAGATCAAAACCTCGACGGTGAGCCGGGGAATCGACTGGGCGAAATGGCGGGATCAGGTTCCTGAGAACTATTTCACGCAGGTCCTTCACCAGCTGCTTGCCACCGGGTATGACTTCGCCGTGCTCTATGCGGCGCTCTATGACCTGTCCGGCAACATCACACTGCGCCGCTATGATTTTGAGCGACGGGAGCACGAGGCGGACCTGAACTGGCTGCTGGAACAGGAAACGGACTTTTGGGGCCATGTGGAGGCGGGGACGATGCCCGCCCAGACTTTGATTTTGTAAGGCGCACAACTCCGAAAAATTTAAGAAAGACGAGGAGACATGAATATGGAAAAGAACGAGGTTCACATCACGGTGAGGAACATCAAAACCAGCGAGGTTTTGATGGACAAAACCCCTGCGGCGTTTATCTGCGTAGCTGTGGACGATGCGAATTCACAGGTATGCAGCGCCATTTCCACCTCCAACGCGAATGTGCTGGTGAATCTGATTCGCCGGACATTGCTTGAGGTCAAGCGTATTTGCAGAAAATTCCCAGTTTTGGCACTTTTTCTGTCGATCATTCCCTGCACAGAAGAGGACGATGACAAGGAGGCGCAGGCATGATGCTGGTAAACATTCGCTATTATAAGCCCCTGCACAAGGCATACGCAGGGAACGCATTTACCTACCGGACGGCGATGCCGCTGACGGTGGGGGACAAGGTGATGGCTCCCACCAAGGGGGGAGACAAGCGGGCCATGGTGGTGGAGATCAACGTGCCGGAGAGCCGTGTGGACGAGCGGATCATGCCGCTGCTGAAGGAGATCACGGCCTATGACACTGGGGAACAGGAGGATGCGGACGCATGAGCAGCGCAATGGAATTTGCCATTACCACGGATCTTACTCCGCTGAAGGAGTTTAACATCTCCGCCAACTTTGCGGAGTGTCAGGAGTGGCTGGAAGAGAATCTGGCTCCATACCGGGGCATGGTGGTGACGGAGGAGGCTATCGGCGCGGCAAAGAAGTACCGGGCCAGCATCCGCTCCGTGGCGGGACGTATCGACGAGTGCCGGAAGATGGCCAAGGCTGCGGCGCTGGCCAGCTACGCCCCATTTGAGGAAAAGTGCAAGGCACTGACGGCCCTGTGCGACGAATCTGCCGCCAATCTGGACGGCCAGATCAAAGCCTTTGACGAGCGGCGCCGCACGGAGAAGCTGGACGCTATCCGGGCCTTTTTTGATGAGCGCATCGGAGAACTTGCGGAATTTCTCCCGTGGGAAGCGGTTCTGGACAAGCGGTGGGGCAACGCCACCTATTCTGAGGAACAGGCCCACAAGGACATTCTGGTGGCGATTAGCAAGTGCGACAGCAGTATTGCCGCCATCCGCGGGCTGAACAGTGAGTTCGAGACCACGCTGCTGGAAGAGTACAAGCAGTGTCATGACCTGCCCACGGTGCTGAAAAAGGATCAGGCGCTCAAGCGGGTGAAAGAGATTGAGGAACAGCGGAAGGCGGAACAGGAACAGCGCAGACAGCAGGCCGAGGCTGCGCGGGCGGCGGAGGAAGCCGCCAGAGCGGAGCGGGTGCAGGCCGCTGTGGAAGCGGCCAGAGCCATTCAGACGGAAGCACCGGCACCGGCACCGGCACCGGCACCGGCGGCGGAGGTACAGCCGAAGCGCACGGTTCCGCAGACCGTCACCCTTTCGTTCCGGGTGACAGGCACTGTGGAGCAGCTGAACGGACTGCGGGATTATATGCTGGCCAACGGCATCGCCTTTGGCCGCGCGGACTGAATAAGGGAGGAATTTTGACATGAAGGCAACAAACAGCTTTGCGCCCCAGGCCCAACGGGACAACAAGCCCACGTTTTCTATGGCTATCGCGGCCCCCAGTATGCAGAAGATGATCCAGAGCGCTCTGCGGAGCGACAAGGCGGCGGCGCGGCTGACTTCCACCCTGATCTCCGCCGTGAATGCCAGCGAACAGCTGAAAAACTGTGAACCCAGCACCATTGTAGCGGCGGCGCTTCGGGGCGAGGGCATGGGCCTGATCTTCGGCCACGGCTACTATGTGGTGCCCTACGGGACTACCGCAACGTACATTCTGGGCTACAAGGGCTACATCCAGCTTGCCATGTCCACCGGGTTTTATGCCGACATCGACTGCACGGACATTCGTGAGGGCGAGATCGAGGGGCGGAGCCGCCGGACCGGTAAGCCCATCGTGAACCTTGCCAAGTACGAGAGCGATGAAGAACGGCAGAGTAAGCCTATTATCGGCTACTACGGCTACTACGAGCTGAAGGACGGCACCTTCCGTTTTGAATACTGGCCCATGGACCGGCTTCTGCGCCATGCGGACCGGTACTCCAAGGCGTTCAGCTATGAGAAGTTCAAGGCCATGCAGAGCGGGGAGATGAACCCCAAGGACGTGGAAAAGCTGCTGAACGGTTCCCCCTGGTACGATCCCAACGGTGGGCAGGACCGGATGTGCCGCAAGACGATTCTGCGGCAGCTGCTGAACAGTGGCTACGCGCCCCTGTCCCCGGAGGTCAAGACCCAGCTCATGGAGGAAGCCAGCGCCGAGGACGAGGGCATGATCCCGGATATGCCCATGCCGGAGCGCACGGTGGCATCTACCGGAGAGGTGGTTGAGACCGCGCCTGCGGCTGTGGAAGCCCATCAGGAGACCGCGGAGAGCGAATCCGGTATGGTTACACCCCCAAAGGCGGAAAAGACCGCAGAGACCCCTCAGAAGGGGCAGGACGAGGGAATGGACTATGCGGCCACTTTCTTTGGGGAATGAGGTGAGAGACCATGCTGATCTCCATTAAGACGCGGGAGGAGGACGGGAGCCGGTACATGATGTGTGCCGGCACCGTGACCCGCGAGGTCAAGACCGGGGCCACCGCCAAGGGGACACCGAAAGCGGAATTTGGCATGAAGTACGCCAAGGGCGAGTTCATGAACGTGTCCGCCGTGGGGGACGATGACGTGACCCGCATGGCGGCGTGCCTTGAAAAAGGGGATGCCGTTCTGGTGTGCGGCGTGTGGAAAACCCGGAGCTACACCACCCGTGACGGGGAACAGAAGGAGTGGAGCGAGCTTCACGCGGAGTTCGTGGCCCCGCAGACGGTGATGGCGGCAGTGCTGGGGCTGCTGGCGGCAGAAAGTGAGAAGCCGCGCTCCCCTGAACCGGCGAAGCCTATGGAACACAGCGGCAGTCAGGCGGGATTCCTTGACAGTCAGGAGGACGCCGTTTTGCCGTGGGAACAGCCCGAAGAGGACGAACCCTACGATTATGTGCCGCAGATTTAGGGGGAATTGACCTATGGCGAAAGAAAACCGGTATTTCTGGCTGCGGCTCTATGATGACTTCTTTACGTCCAAGCGGATCAAAAAACTTCGCAAGTTGGCAGGCGGGGATACCTACCTCATCATTTACCTGAAAATGCAGCTCATTGCCATGAAACACGATGGAATTTTGCAGTGGTCAGGTCTCGACGATAACTTTGCCGATGAGCTGGCGTTGGAACTGGATGAGGAACCGGCCAACGTGGAGGTGACGATCAACTACCTTCTTTCCTGCGGTTTGGCGGAGACCTCGGATGACGTCACGTTTTTCTTCCCGTATGCGGTGAAAAACGTTGGGAGCGAAGGTTCATCCGCGAAGCGGATGAGGGAGTCCAGAGCAAGAGCAAAGCTGGGAGAACCGTCACAATGTGCGAACGATGTGCGAACATTGTGCGAACATCGTTACGGAGAGAAAGAGATAGAGAAAGAGATAGATATAGAAGATATATCTTCTTCACTACGTTCAGAAGATATGGGGGGCGGTGCCCCCAGTGAGCCAAAGGCACCGGAGAGCGGAAAGCGGACGTCGGTGAAATTTGTACCGCCCACGCTGGAAGAGGTGGAAGCCTACGCCGCGTCCCGGCAGAGCACGGTGGACCCCCGTCGGTTTTTTGAGTATTTTAACACCCCGGACGCACAGGGCCGTTCGTGGAGGGACAGCAAGGGGAACCCGGTGAAGAACTGGAAGCAGAAGTTCCTTACATGGGAAGGCCGGGACGGCGGGAAGGGAAAGCCCGCCCCGGCGGCATCCCGGACGGACAAGCCCCGGAAAAGCTGGACGGAACTGGCGGCGGAGATGGACGCGGAGGAGGGCCGCACAACATGACCAGACAGGAGACAGGCATCATCATGGATATTCTGACGGCGGCCTATCCCCGGTTTTACAGCAGCACCACCGGGCCGGATATGCGAAACGCCATCAAACTGTGGGCGGATATGTTTGCCCATGACGAGGTGGCGCTGGTGGCGGCGGCGGTAAAAAGCGTGATCGAAAGCGACGAAAAGGGCTTTCCGCCCACCATTGGGCAGGTAAAGGCCAAACTTCGCCTTCTGACGGCAAAACCGGAAATGACGGAGGCCGAGGCGTGGGGTCTGGTGGCAAGGGCCATCCGCAACGGGCTGTACGGCGCGGAGGAGGAATTTGAGAAGTTCCCGCCGGTGGTACAGCGGATCGTGGGTAGTCCCAACACGTTGCGGGAGTGGGCGCGGATGGACACGGAGACGGTGCACAGCGTAGTGTCCAGCAACTTTCAGCGCAGCTATCGGGCCATTTCCGCACGGGAACGGGAGATCAACGCCCTGCCTGCGGAGGTCCGGGCGCTGGTACAGCGTATCGGCACCGGGCCGGAGCCGGAGAAACTGGCGGCACCTGAGAAGAAAGCCCTGCCGGCGGCGGAAGCAAAACCGAAAGCCGAGGCGGTGAAGCCGCCGGAATGGTTCAAGGACGCGGCACGGCCCCAGCGGCGCAGCCGGGATGAGGTGATGGCCTATCTCCGGGGAAAGGCCGATGGGGATGGCAGGTAATTTTACTCTGGCAAGCTGTATGCGGAGATACAGCACGAAGGCGGAGAAGGAGGACCCCTCCAACAGTCTGCACAAGTGCTGGTCCTGCAAGCTGGCCTATGGGCAATGCGAATGGAGCCGAGTGGACGAAAAAAGCGGAAAGGTCCGCTTTGAGGACGTTCCTGGCTGGAAGGTCCGGCGGAGATCCCGCATGGAGCGGGACGGAGTGGTAGAGCGGGTGCAGGTTTTGGACTGCCCGAAGTATCAGGAGGAAAAGCGATGAGCGTTTGTTTGGAGGATCTGAACAGTCTGCCGGAGCGCTACCGGAAGCAGGTACAGCAGCAGATGCAGGCCCAGCAAATTGACCGGACGGCAAGGGTAATGGCCCGGTTCGTGACGGAGGAGAAGGGGAAGGCGGAAGCGGCGGCGGAGGGTAAGCGCAAGCACCACAACCACCCCACCGCCAGGACCATGCCCAACGGAACGGAGCACACCTTTGACAGCCGCAAGGAGGCGGCCCGGTATGACGAACTGGTACTGCTCAGCAAGGCCGGGGCCATCCGGGACCTGCGGCTTCAACCCCAATTCACGCTGAAGGAAAGCTACATCACGGTCAACGGCGACCGAAGCCGCGCCGTGACGTATCGGGCGGACTTCTCCTACGAGGAGCGGGGGAAGGACGGCACATGGCATCTGGTTGTGGAGGACGTAAAAGGCCCTTCCACGAAAAAAGACAAGACCTACCGCATGAAGGTGAAGCTGATGCAGGATATGAAGCACATCACCGTGCGGGAGGTATGAACGGAAAGGAGATATGCCCGGTGGAGACCGTAACTGTGATCGTGCGGGCTGTGCTGCCATGGGACAGCGCAGACGGGAAAGACCGGATCGAGATATGCACCCATGACCGGCAGAGCCAGATCGACTACTGCCTGAACCACTGCCCCTATGCGGAATGCGTGAACTGCGCGGGCGGAGGTCGGACTACCAGCCGCGGCGGACGGCCGCCCCTTCTGCGGGAAGCGGAAATGCAGAAGCTGCGGGAGCTGCTGGAAGCCCGGACAGCCCCGGCGGACATTTGCCGGGAGATGCACATGGACGCGGATTTTCTGAGTCGGTGCAAACGAAAGCTGCGGAGGGAAAGAAAACGCGACGATTATTTGAAAATGCAAGAGGGGGTGATTTAGGTGAAGCATTATGGAGATGTCACAAAAATTTGCGGAAATGAAGTAGAACCCGTGGATTGTGTGATAGGTGGTTCACCTTGTTAGACAGGATCTTTCCATTGCTGGAAAGCGGGCGGGGCTTGCCGGGGCGCGTTCCGGCCTGTATATGGAGCAAATACGGATTATCAAGGAGATGAGAGACCGTGACAGAAGAATGGGGCGAACAGGTGAGTTTGTGCGACCTCGGTATATGGTCTGGGAAAATGTCCCCGGAGCCTTCTCAAGCAACGGCGGAAAAGACTTCGCAGCCGTCCTCGAAGAAGCCATCCGGGTCGCAGAACCGGAAGCCCCCGATATTGAAGTGCCTGAAAAAGGTTGGAATACCTGGGGGGGGTACCACGATGAAATGGGAGGACGATGGAGCGTTGCGTGGCGAGTGCTCGACGCGCAACACTGGGGAGTCCCCCAACGTCGCCGTAGAATCGCGCTTGTCGCAGATTTTGGAGGCGACACCGCATGGGAAATATCGTTTGAGCAGCAAAGCATGTCAGGGTATCCTGCGGAGAGCGGAGCGGCGGGGGAAGGCCCTGCCGGGGATTCTGAAAGCGGTGCTTCTTACGCAGTCCGAATCCGGGGAGGATGCGACGGAGGCGGAAAAGGAGCCTTAGTCCAGACGGAGAAAAGCGGGACGATTAAGGCAGGGAATGACCAGACGATTTTCTGCATGGCGACACAGCAAGGCGGGGCCGAGGTACGAAACGATGACCGTGCCCCGACCTTGACCGCTTCCGCAGGCATGAGCGGGAACAACCAGCCGGTTGTGTGCGCCGGGTTTAAGCTGGGGAACAGTGAACAGGCCCGGAGCATCGGATACGCTGAGGAACAGGCCCCCACGCTGAACGCAGAGTGCGGGGGGAACAAACCGGCGGTGATGTGCCTGAACGATCAGGGCGGGAATGTGATGGGTGTGAGCCATGATGTTGCCGGTACGCTGAGAGCACAGGAGCATGGGCACCAGCCAGCGGTCATGGCGTTTGATACTACGCAGATCACCAGCAAGCAGAATGGGAGTATTCCTGACTTTGGGAAGCCCTGTCACACGCTGAACGCCAACGCCCATGTGCCGTGCGCCGTGCTGGATATGAGCCACGCCTGCGACGTCATCCGGGACTGCGGCGAGGTAGCGCCCAGTCTGCAAGCCCGTATGGGAACCGGCGGCAATCAGATTCCGCTGACGTACCAGAAAACAACCGGAACTTTATCGCCCGGAGCACACGCAGGGAGCTATAACGGGCAGGACGCTTACAACGATATGCTGGTGGTATCAAGCGAAATTTCCCCAGCATTAAGAGCAAAAGCCAATGACCCATACCGAACAGATATGGCCGCGTATGTCGCAAGCGTAGATTGCCGAAATTTCACCGAGGGCGGGGAGATCAACGGAACCTTGCAGGCAAAGGAAAGCGAAGGCCAAAGCCTGAACCTGAACAATACGGTCCGCCAAAACATGGTGGTTCGCCGCCTGACCCCGTTGGAGTGCGAACGGCTGCAGGGCTTCCCTGACCACTGGACGGACTTAGGCGAGTGGACGGACAGCAAGGGCAAACGCCACAAGGACGCGGACAGCCCCCGGTATAAGGCACTGGGTAACTCTATCGCCCTGCCGCCGTGGAAATGGCTGTTGAAACGGCTGTGCGGCAACTACGAGCGGGACGCGACTATGGCGAGTTTGTTCGATGGGATCGGCGGGTTTCCGCTGATCTGGGAGCAGCTGAACGGGCGCGGGACTTGCCTATGGGCCAGCGAGATTGAAGAGTTCCCCATCGCTGTTACCAAACGGCGGTTCGGCACGTTGGAGGAACCGGGAGACATGGGGCGGTTTTTGTTCCCATGCGGAAGCGAAAGGAGCGGGACATGAAGCACAGCAACGATTACTGGGAACAGGAAGCCTATTGGGAGCTGGAACGGCGGCGGGCGGAGCGAAACCGCAAAACCAGAGAGCAGCGGCGGCGGGAGCGGGCGGACACCTCCGCCATGATCGGCGGGATCTGCTTTTTACTGCTGCTGGCGGTCCTTTTGGCGAAGGTCATGCTGGGAGGCGGTACGCCGTGAACAGGGAAAACCGGAGAGCAGGGTGGAAGAAAAAACTGCCACCCTGCCCCCTCTGCGGACTGGACAGCGGGGAGCGGGTGGAGGATGCGGCGCCGCCCTTTGACTACATCGTGGTGTGCACCTCCTGCGGATGCAGAACGAAGCGTTACCACGGTCTGAACTGCGCCACAAAAGCGTGGGGCCGGGGGGGACGTATACCAGCCAAAGAAAGGAAAGAACCATGTATCGCTGTGAAACGTGCGGAGAAGAATTTGAGGCCCCGATGATATTAGACAGGTCGGACCCGCGCCCGGACTGCTTTTTTGAGCGGTTCCGGAAGGTGGGCTGTCCCTACTGCGGGAGCCAGTATTTCAACGAATTGGACGAGGAAGGGGAGGATGAAAATGGATGCAGTTAAGTTTACCCGTGCGGCCATGAGAATGTGCAATGCTTATTATAGCAAATGCTGGTCGTGTCCGGCTGGTGATGATACATCTTGTAAGCTCGATAGCAGCTACAGCGCCATATCTGCCGAGGAAAAAGTCACCATTGTTGAACAGTGGCCCGCCGAGCATCCCGCCAAAACCAGGCAGAGCGTGTTTCTTGAGCAGTATCCGGAGGCACGGCTATCTAAAGATGGCGTCCTATTGATATGCCCGCGTACGATCTCATCTGCGTATAGGAATGAAGAGGGTACTTGCAACATAGCAAATCATGGCACGTGCGCCGACTGCCGCCGGGAATTTTGGCTTTCGGAGGCGGAGGAATGAGCGATTTGGAGCAGACCGCAATCGAGCGGCTGAAAGCGGCATCGGATATGAGCCTGCGGCTTTTTGAGAAACCGTTAGTGATCACCTACTCCGGCGGGAAGGACAGCGATGTGCTGTTGCATCTGGCAAGGGCCAGCGGCATCCCATTTGAGGTATTGCACAGCCTGACCACGGCGGACGCGCCGGAGACGGTGCGCCATGTGTACGATACGTTTTATCGGCTGGAATGCAAGGGCATCAAGTGCGACGTGGACAAGCACGTTCAGCCGGACGGCTCCCGCGTAACCATGTGGAACCTGATTCAAAAGAAGCTCATGCCGCCCACACGCCTGATGCGGTACTGTTGCGCTGCCCTTAAAGAGGGAGGAGGCAAGGATCGGTTTATCGCTACGGGTGTTCGCTGGGCGGAATCCACGGCCAGGAAACGTCGTGGCGGCTTAGAGGTATTAACGTCTAAGCCACAAAACAAACTGATCCTATCAAACGATAATGACGAGGATCGCCGATTATTTGAAACGTGTCAACTAAAGGGGAAGCGGGTGGTGAACCCCATCATCGACTGGAAGGACAATGAGGTACTGGATTATGCTGCTGTTGAAAAAATACCCATGAATCCGCTGTACTGCGAGGGCTTCCACCGGGTCGGCTGCGTAGGTTGTCCCATGGCATCCAAAACCAGAATCATGGAATTTGCCCGCTATCCAGAGATCAAGGCGGCGTATATCCGGGCCTTTGATCGGATGCTGGAAGAACGGAGGAAGCGGAGCCTGCCGTGCCAGTGGCAATCCGGCGTGGATGTATTCCACTGGTGGATGGAGGACGGCGTTCTGCCGGGGCAGGAAGTTCTTGGAGGGTTCGAGGAATGAATGAAAGGGATATGCAGACTATGAACGATCAAAACCTCGTAAATGCGCTGCGTGAGCACGCAGAATGGGCGGAGGGGAACCAGTGGGAAACGCCCATTACCCTGTGCGACAATCTGACAGAAGCCGCAGACCGGATTGAAGCGCAGGCGAAAGAGATTGACGCACTGCGGAACGAACTGTGCCTGAAATGCGGAAACTACACACTGGCCCATGAGGGGGCCTGCAACGGGTGCCGGTGGAGGAGGTGATGAAGAATGAGTAAAGCCGTACTTATCAGCATCCGCCCGAAGTGGTTGGAGAAGATCGCCAGCGGCAAAAAGACTATCGAAGTCCGCAAAACCAAGCCGAAGCTGGAAACGCCGTTTAAGTGCTATATCTACTGCACACTGCCAAAATATCCGCACGAGGACTTCATTGCAACGGACTATCCAATGCCACAGTTTTACGGCGGCGGCAAGGTCATTGGGGAATTTACCTGTGAGCGGATCGTCCCGATCACATACGATGGCGGCAGGCTATGGTGTCCGACAAATGCCGCCTTTTCCCCTGCGACGTGCTTAACTCAGACAGAAATTATAGCTTATATCGGCGATAAGGGGCGTTGTTACGGCTGGCATATGTCCAACTTGCGCATTTATGATACGCCGCGCGAATTGAGCGAGTTTACCGGTCTATGCGATACGAGGTTCGGCACAGCCCCGTATGACATCAAGCGCGCGCCCCAGAGCTGGTGCTATGTGGAGGCGATGAAGGATGAATGACCTAAAATCGTGCCCGTTCTGCGGAGGTGAAGCGGTTATAAGCGTCGACCCGGATGCAGTGGAGGACACGCAAGGTCGACGTTGGGCGTATAATGCCGTTTGCATTAGGTGTTGTGCAACGTCAGGACTTACGTATACGCCCCAAAATGCTAAAGAGGCATGGAACAGGAGGGAGGAAAGAACATGACGAAGCGTTTTTGTGATCTTTGCGGAAAAGAAATACACAAGATTCAGGATACTTATAGGGTCAGCGTGGAGAGCAGCGTAAGCATCTACGCAAGCAACCCGGACATAGTGGATGTCATAGTGGATGTGGGAGAAATATGCCCTGCCTGCGCAAAGCGTATCCACCAGACTGTGCGAGAGCTGAAACAGGAGGGTTGACCATGGCTGAATATAAAATCTGCTTTAGCGTGGCTGGGGCGTTTGGCGCTCAAATCAGCTTTGAGGCGAAACCCGGCGTGTCCTATGAGGACGCTGCGGCGGCCCTTGACAAAGACAAACTGGCGAAGCTGATATGCCTCGACACCTTGGGCTATTCCGCAAAGGACATTGAGATTATCACACCGGAACAGTACGAGGCGGAATTTGGAGGGGATGAGGATGGCTAAATACATTGAGCTGGAAGCGGCTGTAAAAGCATTTAATAATTTTGATGCTGGTAGGGCAGATAGTCCGCCTTGCACGCTTTTGACACCAGAGGAGTTCGCAGAATATCTTTATGAGCTTCCAACCGCCGACGTGGCCCCAATCGAAGCACTGGAACGCCTGCGAGACGAGCTGTGTGCGCAGGACCTACTCACCATGGAGGGGCTGAGAAAGTTGAACACGCTGATTTGGAAGTACACAACGGTGCATGACGGAGGGGCTGAATGAAGATATACAAAAATCCGTGGGTGACACGAGAAAGCTACTTTGTGAAAACTGGAACTGCAAAGTCGGCAAAAATGGAGGCATCAAAATCCAGCGGCTATTCTATTGATTTTTGGAATGGCAAATGGGTTGTTCGCAAAACGGCTTATTACAACAAGTCCTTATCTGAAATGCCGGTTGTAATAGAAAATCGCACAAATATTCAAGCAATTATAGATCGAGCAATTTTATCAGCAGTCCTTGACCTTGTGGGTGAAGCGAAGATGGGCGGAGGTGCTGACCATGGGGCTGATTGATGCAGACAAAATCCAGTGGAAATCATACCCCAATGATTACGGGGAAACAAATGATGACTATGTGGAAAAATGCGACATTGACAATATGCCGACAGTTGATGCCGTGCCAGTGGTGCGATGCAAAAATTGTCGGTCATACAACAAACCGAAAACGGGATGGTGTGAAGTCCATCTCGACCGTGAACATCCGGACGATTTTTGCAGCTATGGCAAGAGAAAGGACGGCGGTGCTGAATGAAACGAAAAGACTGGCTGATTATAACCTTTTGGACGCTGGTTATAGCCGCTGGCATTGCGTTTATCGTGTTTTATTTCAAAAGCATTCTGACCGCCGACATTCCACTGTGGCTGAAACTGCACTTGTTAAGGGGGAAGTAAGATGGCCAAACAATCTGGGTACTTGCAACGGTGGGAGAATGAGACCAACCGGCTGCTTCAGGCAACGATGGTTATAACCTCGCAATATGACATTGATACACTGCAAATCGCGATCCACCAGTCGGAGGGCTGGGGCTATGACCGCATTATGCGGCTCACCAAAGCATGGGCAGAAGTGAGAAAAGAATACAGGCCGGCGCTGGACTACAAGAATCCGGCGGCGGACGTGTGCCAGGAGCACATGGACCGGGTGCTGAAAGAGATCATCCGGGATAAGGCGGAGCTGATTCCACACGCTGAACGGTACAAAGATTTGAGAAAAGTGACGTATGGAGGACGGAAATGAAGATCGGACAGGCGGTAGAAGCGAAGTTCAAGACGCTGCCGGTGGAGCGGACGAGAAGTGAGCGGTCAAGCGTGGAGCTGTGCCCGATGCGGACGGGGAGGGTGACATGGGTACACCCCAAGGGACGGTTTATCACCGTGACGACCAAAACCTTTGGCGGGGACGTGACGGAGACCTTTTTGCCCGGAGAGGTCCGGGCAGTCTGAGAAAGGGGGCGGAGGACATGGCAGAGACGCTTGTAAATTTTGTGATCCTGCTTGTAGTGGTGGGCTTTGCGGCCTATGAGGCGAGCAGCGGAAATATTGCCATGACGGTATACGCCTGCACACTGCTGGTGCTGTTTTCTTTGCTTTGGAAGATGGAAAGCATCGAACGGCGCCTGAAACGGCTTTGCGAATTGCTGGAAGGGGAGGGGGACGATGGAGAGGACTGAGGACCGCCGGGAACTGCCGGTCTACGCGGTACGGCTGCGGGAATTGCGGCGAGCCAGAGGCGTGAGCAGCCGCCGGGTATCCGAATACTGCGGTATGAGCCACGGTATGGTAGGCTTTTACGAAAGCGGCATGAAGGAACCGAAGGCGTCGGCCCTGATCACGCTGGCAGATTTTTACGGCGTGAGTGTGGATTACATCCTGGGCTTGGAGCCGGAATAAAAAATTTTTCAAGTGGCTACTAAAGTTTACCAAATCGGGAAAATCTTGTGAAATAATAGAGAGTGAGAAGAAATAAATTCTTTTCACTCTCTGTTTTTTTGCAAAAGCGTCATACACACAAGCAAAGAAACTAACCATCTTTATAGTATCTCACTCACAGAAAGGGGCGAGGACGGTGGATGGATATAGCTACAAGTTTCGCATTTATCCGAACGCACAGCAAAAAAACCAAATAAATAAAACCTTCGGCTGCTGTCGGTTTGTGTATAACCACTTCCTCGACCAGCGGCAGAACCAATACAAGGCCACAGGGCACTCGCCTTCTCGCCGACAGCAGAGAAGTGACCTTCCAATGCTTAAGAAAACCATGTCATGGCTGAAAGAAGTGGATTCCACCGCCCTGCAATCCTCTATAAAGGATTTGGACATTGCCTACCAAAACTTCTTCCGGCGGGTGAAACAGGGTCAGAATCCCGGCTATCCAAAATTCAAGAGCAAGCACCACAGCAAGAAAAGCTATACAAGCAGATGTGTTAATGCCAACATCAAGGTCTTGGAGAAGGCTGTCCAGATTCCAAAGTTGGGGCGGGTAAAATGCCGAATCTCTAAGAAAGTGGAGGGACGCATCCTGACTGCTACCGTGTCCCGCACTTCCAGTGGGAAATACTTTGTTTCTTTATGCTGCGCCGATGTGGAACTGGAACCGCTGCCCTCTACCGGGGCGGTGGTCGGCATCGACATGGGCCTAAAAGCATTTGCAATCACATCTGACGGCGTGGAGTATCCGAACCATAAATACCTGGCACGGAGCCAGAAGAAACTTGCCAAACTCCAGCGGCAGTTGTCCCGAAAATCAAAGGGCAGTAACCGCTGGGAAAAGGCGAGGATTCAAGTAGCACGGCTCCACGAACACGTTGCCAATCAGCGGCAGGATATGCTCCATAAGCTGTCCACCAGCCTTGTGCGAACCTATGACCTGATTGCGATTGAGGACTTAGCCCCAAAGAACATGGTCAAGAACCACAAACTGGCAAAGGCAATCTCTGATGCAAGTTGGAGCGAGTTCCGGCGGCAGTTGGAGTACAAGGCGGCGTTGTACGGAAAACAGGTGGTCACGGTCGATCGTTTCTTTCCGTCCAGTCAGCTTTGCTCCGCTTGCGGCGCACAGTGGCCCGGAACAAAAGACCTGTCCGTCCGGGAATGGACTTGCCCCAAGTGCGGCGCTGTCCATGATAGGGACGTGAACGCCGCAAAGAACATTTTGAATGAGGGCTTGCGCCTGTTGGCGTAGCCACTACACAAGGTAGGGCGGGACACGCCCAAACCTATACGCTCGAGGAGACTGCGTAAGACCCCCCAGAAACGGGAGGCGGTAGTCGGTGAACCGAGAATCGCCCCGGCTTTAGCTGTGGGGAGTGTCAAGGGAAGGAGGCCGCGAATGGAACTGGAACCGATGGATACAGCGGAACTGACTGCACAGCAGGAACGCTATGACGCCATTGCCCGTGCCACAAGCGACAGCCTTGCCCTTTTTTACTGCTGTATCGCCTTTGACCGCCCCTTCGATATGCTGGCGGTGCCAAAAGAACCGGACGTGGGCGAGAAGTGGATCGCCTATCTGGACAACCTGCGGCTGAAAAAGCTGGACACGCGGCGGGGGGAACCCCTTGGCTTTCTGGACGGGCTGACGGACATTACCAAGATTTTTGGCGAGGGACTGTCCGCCGGGGAATTTACCAAAGCGGTGGGCAATGAGAAGTCCGCCCGGAACCGGAAAGTGGGGACGGCACAGCAGAGGAAGAACTGGGGCGAGAACTCCGCAAAGAACCCCTACACCTCTGAGGATTATGACGAGCTGGACCGTATTTACGAGGCACTGGCCAGCGACCTGATGGCAGCGGGCGGCGTAAGCGTGAAGCAGGAGTTCATTCTGCGGGACTGCGCAAAAATGACGCTGGATCGGGACAAGATGCGGGCCATCGGCCAATATGACAAGGCGGCTAAGCTGAACAAGATGGTGCAGGATAACCTGTCCAGCGAGGGACTGCGGAAACGGGATGCCAAGCCGATTGATGATTTGAGGCTCGACGGCATTGTGGACCGTTTGGAAAAGGCGGGGCTTTTGAAAAACGGAAAGCAGTGTTCCCCGGATGAAATGTTTGAGATTCTGTTTCACCGGCGGCCCAAGTATTCTTACACAAAGGATGCCGCCGAACAGATTCTTTTGTACATGGCCAACACAACGCGGGTCAATGACGGCCTTTCGGAACTGCCGACGCTTCCGCCGGACATGCGTCTGCGGGATGATTTGGGCGAGTTTGCGGAGGAACCTGACGAACAGGAAAAAGAGTCGTACAAAGAACTTGGCATTGTGAAAATGCCGCCGGTAAAGAAAAAATGATTAGAAGCCGGGACAGCGGAGTAGCTACCGTTTCCTCTCCCATACAGAGGATCACCGGTTTTTAATACAAGTCTGTATGGGGGACATTATGAAAAAAGTTTACACAGTGTATCGACATATCACACCGGATGGGAAAATCTATGTTGGTCAAACAGGAGACGATCCGGTAAACAGATGGGGAAGCGGGACAAAATATCGCGCAAATGAGGCGTTTACAAACGCCGTAAATTTCTTTGGCTGGGGGAATATTCGACACGAAATTCTTTATCAGGGGACGAGTGAAAGCGAAGCCAAAGAACTGGAACGGTCTTATATCCGGCTATGGGACACGATGAACCCAGAAAAAGGGTACAACATTTTGCCGGGAGACATGAGCAGACCGGTTCTGTGTGTTGAAACAGGGGTTGTTTACGATTCTATCCATCAAGCGGCAAGAGAAATCGGAATCAAACGGGACTGCATAAAAGATGTTTTGTCAGGCCGCTATATAACGGCGGCTGGGTTCCATTGGTGCTTTGCTGAAAATGCCGAAAATTTTCAGATAGATCAAACCAGAAGATCCACGGCAAAAAAGAAAGTGGTCAATTTAGATACTGGCGAAGTATTTGAATCGTTGGCGCAAGCGGCGAGAAAGTGCAATACGACAGCCCAAGGCATCGGACAGGTTTGCAAACATTTGCCGAATCGAATCCGCGCAGGCGGGTGTCGGTGGGCATACTTTGAGGAGGTGAGTTGATACCAATGGCAAGACGATCCGGAAAGGTTTGGTCTGCGACTTCTGGCTGGGTTCAGAAAAAAGAGACGGAAACCAGAAATTACGCAGACTATGAGGATGCGTGGTATGCGTTCCTGATCTGGACAGGCCGTTGGTATTAGCACCCCGACATTCTGGCGGACATTCTCCGCAGTGATGACAGCGATTTTAAGACATTAGAACTGCTTCAGCGCATGATGATGAGGGCTTACGCCCGCAATCAGGAAGTTGCGATCACCGGCACTCGCGGCATGACAAAAACCTACACAAAGCTGCTGACGGAGATGGTAAACGGCGTTGTGTGGCCGGGAACACAGGTGCTGTATGTGGGACCGGCACTAAAACAGCTGGCGGGTATCGGCGGGAAAACCTTCCGCGCCTTGGAACATGACTATGCGGCCCTTGCCAAGCACTGGCGGGTCAGCGCGGAGAGCAAGGACGATTTCAAGATCGAGACGGACGGCGGAAGCGCCTTTTACATTGGGGCCAAGCGTGGCGATAACATTCACGCAGCTACGGCGGAGGAGTTCGCCCAAGAGGAAAACCCGCCCTTCGACTTTGACGAATACACCACCGTTGTACTTCCAGCGGTTCGTCTGCGGCACAACGTAAACGGAGAACCGGACCCCAACTTTGTGGCATACAAAAGCCATTCTATCACCAGTGCGGGGCGGAAGCAGAACCACGCCTTTCAGGTTCGGTGCTCCGTATTGAAAGCCATGTGGCGGGGTGAAAAATCTTTTGCGGTGGATATTCCGTGGCAGTGCGTGATCTTACAGCAGATGCGGCCCTATTCCTGGGCACAAAAGCTGAAAGAGAAACTGACCATTGAACGGTGGATGCGGGAGATGGAGAGCCGGTACACCGGCGCGGACGAGTTCCCCGTGCTTTCCGACGAAGTGCTGACGGATTCCCAGCGGGTGCTGGTGATGGAGACGGAGCACTGCTGCAAGGACCCGCACCCCAAACTGGACCCGGAGGAAGTTATTTACATCGTTGGCTATGACGTTTCCTACGAGGATTCGGCAAAGAACGCCAAATGCGCCTGCGTGGTGATAAAGCTGACGCGGCAGCGGGAATACCTGAAACGGGACCGCTTTTTGAAGCAGCTGGTTTACATTGACGATTGGCCCCCGCCGGACCAGAGCAAGGCCCAGGCGCGGCGGCTGAAGGCCATTTGGAACCGATTCTGCTATGACGGCAGCCAAACCTACATCGCCATCGACTCTTGGCAGTACGGGCGCGGGGTGCTGGAAGATTTGATGACCGACTTGGGAGACGGCCTTCCGCCCCTGTGTGTGAAGAACCATGCGGCCTATGCGGCGGCGGAGCTGCCGGGGGCCATTCCGGTGATCTACCCCATCAAGGCAGGCGGCACCGGCGTGACGGACCCGGATTTTGAAATGCTGAAATACGCGCAGACGGAGTTTGAGCACCACAATGTTGAATTGCTGACGCTGAACGCCAATGAGGGCGTGGAGGCGTATAAGCGCGCCCACCGAATCCGGGACGATGACCGGGACTATCAGTTCGCACAGCCCTACCAGAAGTGCCGGGAGCTGTCCGGCCAGATACAGAACCTGAAACTTGTGCCAAGCGGGGCGGGGATGAGCGAGAAGCGCATTTCCAAGGCCATTCAGCGCGATAGCTGGTCCGCCACGAAATATGCCCTGCGGCTGGCCCAGTTGATCGAGCGGGAGGAACTGCTGACGGAGATCCACGGGAAAAACAAGAGCGACTGGGCGTCGGCGCTGGATCGGTTCAAGGAAAACAAAGTGGCCCCGCCTATCAGCACCGGAGGCAGCGGACGGCTGGTGACGGCGCGGCGGGGAGGCCGGAGGTTTTGACAATGGCTCAACGGAAGAAACGATACCGGCTGTACGCCATGGGGCGGACCCGGAAAACGGAAGAAATCGCGTATGAAACCCGGTTTTACCGGATCTGCGCAGGGTACATTCTGCTGTATCTCACCGGACGGAAAAAGCCGGAGAGCGCAGTGGAGGTGGCCGGGGCGGACCTGGACCGTCTGACAGACGGGGACCGCCTGTGGCTGGCGGACTGCAACACCATGATCCTGGCAGAAGCGGCGGCCCAAGCGGGCGTAACGCCGGAAGAAGCGGAGAAGCAATGGGTCAGCACTCTGGACCGGCTGGAATGGGAATTGCAGAAGGAGCGGGAACGCATGAAGGGAGGCGGGGAGCATGGACCTGCAAACTGAATTGAGGTCGGTGCAATTCGCCTCGTACCCGAAGATATTCGGAAGGCTGCGGGAACTGGCGGCACAGTACGGCGACCTGCCCATGGACGCCGTAAGCAGCGCGTTTATGCGGGCGGCCAGCAACACCTACACCCGGAATAACCCCTACATTCAGAACCGCCGCGTAAAGGCCGTTTCCTCCCTGCCGGTGAATTACAGCAAGGACAAGGTGGCGGAGATGCTCACCGCACCGGACGGCAACGAACAGGGCCTGCGGCAGGTGGCCCATGCGCTGGAATGGACGGCGTATCCTCTGTTTCACACCCGGAAGGTGTACACGGAAATGCTGACCTACCACAGCTACATTGCCCCGGAGTACGCCACAGAGGAAGAAGCAAAGCGGGAGGACTTCCTGCGGGAATGGCAGCTTTTGGACAAGCTGCGGAAAACGCTGGACCCCAAAGCCACGGCCCATGAGATCGCGGGGCAGGTCTTGCAGGAGGGAAAGGTTTTCTACTATCCCCGGATCAGCGTGGACAAGCCCCACAACAAGGTAAACCACGCCTTTTTACAGCAGTTTCCCAGCGATTGGGTAAAGATCGTGGGGTTTAACAACGTGTCGAAATACACGGTGGCGATGAACCTGATGTACTTTATGCAGCCGGGGACGGACCCCTTGCAGTTCGGAGACCTGCTGCTGCCCTATCTGGATGACTTCTACGCATCGGCGGAGCGGGCACCGGAGGGCACGGGGAAGCGGGTGATCTTCGCGGCGCGGGACCGGGTGGACCTGAACGTGCTGGAACAGCGGAGGAAGCAGACCGGGGGCCGCTTGGCGGGAGACCCGGAGGTATACTCCCAGAACGGGCGGTGGTTCTACTGGGTGACGCTGCCGGTGGACAAGATTTTCACCTTTGAGGCAGACGATGTATCCCGGAACGCCATTTCCCCGCTGGCGGGGCTGTATCTCTCTCTGGTGCAGATGGCGCAGTACGAGCAGATCCAACTGGAACTGGTGCAGAACCCCCTGATCGCTCTGTTTACCGGCGAGATCCCCTACAAGGATAAGTCCGAAATTACAAGCACAGAGGACGATTACCGGCTTTCAGACGCGGGACGGCGGCTGTTTGAGTACCTGTGGTATCAGATGCTGACAGAGAGCAACACCAGCGGGATCGGCTGGTTCACGGCCCCTGTGGAAAACATCAAAATGCACCAGCTGGCAGAAGCACCCAGCGCCACCAAGATTTCCGCAGCCGGGTACAGCTACGCCATGAACAAGGCGGGGCTGTCCGCCATTGTACCCACCACGGAGGACCCCAAGGCAGGCATTGCACAAATCTCCCTGCAAATCGAAGGGAAGTTTGCGGAGTGCGTATACCGGGGCTACGAACGGATGATGGCCGCCATTATGGACAAGCTAAATCTGAAATATTCGTGGCGGTTCAGTTTGTTCGGGACCCTCTCTACCGAGGAAAAGCGGATGGAGGAGGCCAAGCAGGGCATGACCCTCGGCATCCTGCCGCAAACCATCATCTACATGGCCATGAACGATCTTTCTTTGCTGGACGATCTGAGCATTTCCAACGCCATCAAGGCAAGCGGCATCATGGATAAGCGTTTGCCGCTGGTGACCAGCTACAATGCCAAGCAATCCGAAAGCGGACTGCCCCCCCAGGCGGCCCACGATCTGAACCCCGGCGGGAGACCCAAGGGGGACGGCACCGTGACCAGCGAGGGCCAGGAGGCGGACATTGACACCTATGGTGAATAGCCGAAGAAAAAGTGAACAGAGCACCCCGCTCTAAGCGGTGAGCGGGAGGAGCAAAGCGTTGCTGACGCCGGATATTCCGGCGTGGGCAGCGCTTTTTTTTAACACGAGAGGAGGAAACCACATGGCAAAGCTGCGGGACATTTACCACTACGAAAATCCCCGCTTTTCCCCGCTGCGGGACGCGGCGAGGCGGGCCACGGCGGCATACCAGAACGCCGCACGGGGGCTGGACACGCTGAAAGAGTGGGTTCTGGTGGAGTTTGGACTGGTACACACGGCGGACGCCATTCACCGTCTGGCCCACGAACAGCCCAAGCGGTTTGACGTGATCGGAGACATTCTTCACCAGCGGCACCTGATGCAGGAATACCCGGAGACCCCGGAATACCGGGAGCGGCCGGAGGACATGGACGGCGTATTCGGAGAGGTGATCCGGCTGCTGGAGGACATTGAAAACGCCTTAAAGGACTGCGTGGCCGCCAGCGAGAAAACGGGGCTGTATCCGCTGGCAAGGGAATTTGAAAACCTTCAGATGGAGAACAGCAAAAGCTACGAGACCATGCTCTACGCATGGCAGATGTATGACAAGACCGACGGCAGCGCCACCAGCTATGACAACTGGGTGGAAAAGCTGTTTGACGGAGAGGAGGCGTGACCATGCCGTTTCGGACGAGAGGAACCCCGCCGGAACACGTAAAAATGTCCGGCGAACTGCGGGTCATGCAGCGGCTCAGTGAATACGAGTTCGGCGTGGAGCTGTGGGTCATGCGCTCCGGGCTGAATGAGAATCTTTGGGATTTCCGCAATATGCGGGAGCACTACCTGACGTTTGTGGGTCAGCCCATTCTGTGCGCCTATGTAGGCCGCAAGGTGGGGGACGGACACAATATGCGAGAAGTGCAGGACCCCTACACCGGCGAGAAGGGCTACACGTTCATGGACGGAACGGCGGAGCGCATCGTGGGGACCCTGTCCGACGATCCCAAGGACTTTTCCATTGTGGAAGAGGACGGGAACGAGTGGATCAGGGCAAAGGGCCGGTTATTCCAGTTTTACGCACCGGAATTGGTGGAAAAAATCGTGCGGACAGGGCGCATGGATGTTTCCGCTGAGACCGATACGAAAAAATCCCACATGGACGGCGATATCGAGATTATTACAGATTGGGCAGGTCTCGGCGTAACCGTGTTGGGAGACGATGTGCCGCCGGCAATTCCGGGGGCGCGGATCAAGGCGCTGAGTGCCATGCAGGAAGAGTTTAAGACATTAAAACTGCGGGCGGCGTCTCTGGACCCCGGAACGGGAAGCAACGAAACGAACAAGAGAAAAGGAGTGAACATCATGAGCAAGAAGGCAATGGAGGCCATGTCCGAAAAGTTCAAGGGCTACCGCGTGGTCGCTCTGAGCGAGGACGGGATGCACGTTGGCCTCGTGGACTCTGCCGGCAGCGCTTATACCTACGCCTTTAACGCGGAGGATAACGGCACCGTGGTGGAGAGCCGCATCAAGCCCGCTTATCTCACGGCAGCTTTCCCCTTTGGCGAGGGCGTGGAGGCTACGGTAGAGGTGAGCGACATCGTGGACTATGCCTGCGCCGCAAAGGGGCAGCAGGCGGAGGACGTGAAGGCACTGAAGGCACGTCTGGAAGCAGCGGAGGAAAAGATCCGCACCATGGAGGCCGCCGAGCATGAGCGCCGGGTGGAGGCCGTGAAGGAAGCTGTGAACGGCGCCTTGGAGGACATCCAGGCTTGCGCCGTGGAAGGCGACGCCGACATGACCGAGACTGCCAAGGGCCTGTGTGACCGGGCAGAGGAGTTCGCCGCCATGGAGACTGACGGGAAGTTCTGCGGCGCTGACCGCGCCGTGCTGGACCTGATGGCCGCACACGGCAAGGCACAGAACGAAAAGCGCAAGAAGGAAATGGCCGCCAAGCAGCATTCCTTCGCATGGAACAACCCCAAGACCAACAGCGGTGAGGGCGGCGGCATCATGGAGATGCTGGGCCGCATGAACGGCTGAGATACGAGAGGAGAGTGAATCACAATGGCATACATTGAAAAGACCGCATTTTGGCCCAGAGTGACAAACCGGGTGTTCGACGAGACGCTGAACATCACCGGCAAGTTCCAGAACGGCGAGAAGCAGGATGAGCTGTGCTCCGCCGGTTTCCTGTGCGTAAAGGACGAGCTGATGGACTGCGAGGGCTATGTGGGCGTTGGCCCCACTGGATCCACCGTGACCATCAAGAACAGCAACAGCTGGAACATGAAGGCCACCGGAGCCGCCGTGAAGAGCGAGGGCGACGGCATTTTCGCCTGCAACCCCTATGACGTGAACATGGTTCAGGACCCCGCCACCGGCAACCTCTACAAGGTTGGCGCCAACACGCTGGGCCTGCCCGCTCCCAAGGGCTATCCCGTCACCTTCACCAAGATCGTGTTCGACGGGAACAAGATTTACCGGTTCGGCGTCGGCAACCTGTCCACCGCGCTGGGGGCCAACAAGTTCCTGACCATTGCCAACGGTCTGCTGGTGCCCGCCACCGCCGCGCCTACCGACGTGGGGACTCCGTATTTCAAGGTTCTGCCCACCGGCGGCACCTTCACCGAGGGCGCACAGAGCGCCTTTGAGTTCGTGGACGTGCTGGCCTGCAAGGTTGACGCGGTAGCGGCCTGAGAAACGAGAGGAGAGTGAATCACAATGGCAATTAAACTGAACAGCATCAATCCTGCTGTGTATGACAGCGCAGCCAAGGAGTTCAGCAACGCTGAACGTGAGCGGGCCGACATCGTGACCTGCGGCCGTCTGCTGATGCGTGAGCGTCTGGGCCGGGATGAGCGCGCCCTGCGGGTCATGACCAAACAGCCCGACGATTTCACCGCCATGCTGGCGGATGGCGAGGGGCAGAACAGCTACAGCGTGACCAACCGCAACCTTCAGAAGAACCTGCTGCTTTTCTGCGCCAAGCGGGTGTGCACCCTGAGCGGCGAGATCCCCCCCGCCGATTTGGACGAGTTCCGCCGCAACCAGCGCAAGTTCATGAGCGACAGCCTGTACCTCAAGACGCTGGCCGGTATCGTCACCGAGATCGTGACCCCCATGCTGCCCACCGTTATGAGTTCCGGCCTCGGCTGGCTGGCCGAGATGACCACCGTGCCCATCGGCCAGACCAAGGAGCTGGACATCATGTCCAATGACATCTTCCTCTTTGAGGACGATAGCTGGGGCGCTTCCCGCTCCAAGCCCGCCAACACCCTCTACAACAAGAGCGTGACCCTGAACCCCCGTCTGCGCACCGCACGGGTGAGCATGAAGTGGTATCAGCTGGTGGGCAACGACGCCGACATGGGGCGGTTCTTCAACGCACTGGCCGCCGGTATGTACTCCAAGATCACGGCGCTGTGGATCAGCACTCTGACCAAGATGACGGGCAACACCGCCTATGTGCCCAATAACATGAACTTCACAAACACCTCCGCAAACTGGGTCACTGCTGGTGAGCGGGTAAGCGTTGTGAACGGGACCCGCTACCGGAACGTGATGGCCATTGGCCGTCCCTCCGCACTGACCAAGGCACTGCCCAGCGGTGTGGTGAACGCCTCCACCGTGAATCTGGACGCGGCCCTGTCCACCATGCTGGGCGTGGATTGGGCACGGTACGGCTTCCTGGGCGAGTACATGGGCATGAACCTGATGCCCATTGATACTGCTATTGTCCCCGGCACCCAGAATACCACCGTTGTGGATATTGTGCCCGCCGACAAGATTTGGCTGGTGCCTGCGGGCGGCTACAAGCCCGTCTACATCGGCATGGAGGAAGGCACGCCCATTCAGTTGGAGCTGACCCCCGATCAGACCGCAGACATGAGCATCGACGTGGTTGTGTCCATGTCCATCGACTGTGTGCCGGTCCTCGCCAGCAGAATGGCCGTTATCAACGCATAAGACCAAAAGCGGGAGGGAGGAAACCCTCTCTCCCGCGGATATGGTGCGAAGTCCGCATGAGGGCGGAGCACCACGAAAAACACAGCATCTTTTATCTGAAAGGAGCGGACAAAGATGGCAAAAGAGAAACGGACGGCCGCAGATGTGGCGGCGGGGATTGAAGCCCAGGAGCTGGAAGCAGCCGACCAGCCCTTGCGGGAACAGACAAAGGCTGCGCCCGTGGCAGAGCAGAAAGCACCTGCGGCGGAGAAGGAACCCGAAAAGCTCTATACAGCCGATGAGGTAGCGGAGATCGCCAAACAGGCAGCGGCGGAGGCCGTTGCAAAGGCTATGGCGGAGGTCAAACCCCAAGTGGTGCAGGTGATGGCAGACACTGAAAAGGTAACGCTCCGCTGGTGCGCCCCGGTGGCGGACGACAATTTGGCTGTATTCGGCCCCAACGGGATGTACGGCACCGTGACCGGGAAGAACGGCACCGTGATGGTGCCCAAGAGCGAGTGGAGCCGGTTCTATGATGAGACGGCAAGACGGCTCATTGAGCGGCGGTGGCTGGTGGTGCTCTCCGGGATGACCGATGCGGAACGGGCGGTGTACCACTGCGCATACCGCAAAGGCGAGGTTCTGGACGAGACGGCATTCCGCTGCGCCGTGACCATGGGGGACAAGCTGCTGGACATCTTCGACGATCTCTGCACGGAGCATCAGGAGATGGTGGCCAAGGCTTATTACGACGCATGGGAGCGGGGCGAGGTAAGCTCTGACCGCCGGGAACTGCTGAAGCAGCTGAACACGAAGAACAAAGCCCGGTATGCGGAGGAACCCAAGGAGGACCCCCGGCGGAAGGGAATGTTCCGCCCGGTGCTGGACGCGCTGAACAGCGCGGAGGCAGCGGAAGAGGACTAAGAATAAAAGGAGGAATTAGACATGGATATTTCCGGATTTGGCATTGCCAGCGTGGCGGTAATCACGGTGATCTGCTACCTAATCGGCATGGCTGTAAAGGCCACCGCCATTGAGAACAAGTGGATTCCCATTATTGTGGGCGTGTCCGGCGGCGTTCTGGGCGTGGTGGGGATGCTGATTATGGCAGACTTCCCCGCAACGGACTATCTCACCGCCGTGGCAGTGGGCATTGTAAGCGGTCTGGCCAGCACCGGCGTGAATCAGATCGCAAAACAGATGAGTAATTAAAATTGCTTCCGCAAAGGGCTGGGGTTCCCATCGCATGGACGTGGGGCGCATTCTTTTCTGGAAAAGAACCCGCCCCACACCCCGGAAGAAAAGCACCAGGGCGTTCCGACTTCGCCCTGGACCCCCAACGGCACAAAGGGCGAGGGCTACGGCCCTCTCCCTTTGGAAACCCTCTCCCATAGGACGAGAGACGGGGGAATCCCCTTTGGAAACCTCTCCTTGGGAGGGATGAGGACGAGGGGGCATAGATAGAATCAACAACCATTTTTTGATTTGAAAGGAGAACAAATCATGGACAAGAAATATGCAGAGATCATCAACGAGGGCAAGAAGAACGGAAAGACCATTGCAGAGATCAACGCCGAGCTGAAGGCGGCTGGCGCCACCTTCCATCTGGATGCCGACGGCTCCGTGGTCGGTTGGACCGAGGCGGAGATGGCCGAGGGCTTTATTCCCGCCGAGGATGACCGGAAGAACGGCCTGTATGAGATTGCCAGCGACGGCAAGCCCGTCCGCTACTCCAACAAGGCTCCCGGCGGCGGCAAATACGGTTCTGCCATCCCCGTGATGGAGCGGGACGAGAGCCGCGCCGACACCACCATCACCGTGGGTCACTGGGAGCTGAGCTACGACAGTCTGGGCTACTGCTACAGCCGGAAGAATCTGAGAAAATGACCAGAGCGGGGACAGTTCCGCTTCAGGACCTCCAATGGATGCGGATTTATTTCAACAGAAAACGTCTCCGCTCCACCAAGACCAACCTCAAGAAGATGCTGGCGGAGACAGGCGGAGACGCGATCTGTAACGGCTCCATTTTCCTACGGAACCAGCAGCCCGCCTGCCACCTGAAGGCAGACGGAAAGGTTTACAAGGCCCCGGACTATCGGGCATGGGCCATCAGCTGGAACACCCCGGAGGATTTCGGCGTAAAAACCGTGCCCAACGGGGACGCGAACTACATGGAGTGCGTTCACCTTATCATCGGTGGGAAGAAGATCAGCCCCGTCACCTGCGGAGCGGATATGCGCTACCGTGCGCCCCGAACGGCCATCGGCACCAAGAACGGGCGGTTTGCCTACTATGTGAGTAAGGACCGGCGGTCGCCGGAACAGCTTCGTGACCTGCTGGCCGCGTCCGGCTGGGACAACGCCATTATGATGGACGGCGGCGGGTCTACCTGCTTCATGGACAAGGATGGCAAGGGCTTTACCGGGGACGGGCGGGTGATCCCGTTCTTCCTTGTCTGGAAAAAGAAAAGCGGGGACGCGTGTGAGCCGGAAGGAGGGAAACCCATGGTAGAGATCAACGGACACTCCAAGGCCAAGGACGGGGACAAGCGTCTTTCCGCCCACTTCAAAGTCAAGGAGTTCGCCTGCGGGGATGGCAGCGATGCCATTCTGGTGGCGCCCCGCCTTGTGATGGTGCTGGAATCCATCCGCACACATTTCGGTTCCGCTGTGCGGATCAACAGCGGATACAGGACACCCCAGTACAACGCCAAGGTGGGCGGCGTGACGGACAGCCAGCACTGTTACGGCACCGCAGCCGACATTGTGGTGCGGGGCAAGACCCCGGCGCAGGTGGCGGCCTACGCCCGACAGCTGATGCCGGACTGGGGCGGCGTAGGCAAGTACGCCAGTTTTACCCACATCGACGTCCGGGAAACGAAGGCCGACTGGACCGGCTGAGAGTTTTAAACCGAAGGGGGGAACAGAGCAATGGCGATGCAGGGAGACTCCTATCTGATCCCCATCGTGGTGCGGCAGAACGATGTTGTGATCGAGCCGCAGATGGTGGAACTCCTGGTGCTGAAGATCGGCGGCATTGCAAAGTTCTACCCCGGCGGGGGCCTGACCTACGCGGAGGGGCAGTGGTATTTCTCCCTTTCTCAGGAGCAAAGCCTGAAGCTGCCGGACCGGCCCGTTGAGACCGGTGGGCGGATGAAATTGCCCCATCAGGAGGTGGTGGGATTCCGCGGACCGGATGTGAACGTGCGGAAGGCCATTGTGGAAGGGGTGATCTGATGGCGAACAAACACTCCACCCTGACCCCGGAAGGCTGCGCCGTTCCCACTGCCGGGATACCACCGGACACGGAAGAACCGACCGCAGTCCAAGGAGCTGAGCTGACACCCAACAAGCACTCCACACTGACGCCGGAGACCTGCTTCAAGCCCATGGTGATGGACATTCAGGACGTGGTTCTGAACGTCACCGATGGAGAAGGGCGGGTCTATCAGGAAAAAACCGTTGTGCCGTCCGGAGTCCAGCAGATCGTGACGCCGGACGCCAACTACGCGGCACTATCCCGCGTGATCGTGGAAGCCATTCCCAGCGACTACGGGAAAATCACTTACAGCGGAGACGAGATCACCGTAACTTAACAAATCCAACCCCCATATAAAACGGTTGATGGGGTCGAAAATTTTTAAAAGGAGACCGGAAACATGGCAAAGAAAAATGTAATCATCAACAAAGTTCCGTATGAGGGCGTGGAAGAAGTCAAGATCCCCCTGCAGGAGGGAGGCGGCAGCGCCCGCTATGTGGAAACCAGTGACGCCACTGCGGCGGCCGGCGATATTCTGACCGGGAAAAACGCATACGTCAACGGAAGCCTGATCGGCGGCTCCATGCCGAACAACGGCAAGACCGACGGAACCATTTCCACGGTGGACGGAACGGTCACGATTCCCGCAGGCTACACCACCGGAGGCACCGTTCAGATTTCCGAGGCGGAGCAAGGAAAGGTGATTCCCGGCAACATCAAGGCCGGGGCGACCATTCTTGGCGTGGACGGTAAAGCCTCCGTGGTGGACACCGATGACGCGGACGCCACCGCCGGGGACATTCTTTCCGGCAAGACCGCCTATGTGAACGGCCAAAAGATCACCGGCACCACCACCATGCCGACGATCTCGCTGCTGGATGGGGTACTGAGTATTTCCTAATTTCAGTCCTGAATTTCAGGACCGGAAGCCAAGAGGATATTCTCTTTTGAAAAGAGAATGTCCCCCCGGCCCCCTAAAGAGAAACGCGGGGGGATTCCGATTTCCCCCCGCACCCCCTTGAAACGGCACAAAGGGGCGGAATTGCGATTCCTCCCCTTTGGAAACCCCACCTTGGGGGGACGGGTGAATAACAGAAAGGAGAACGCTTCATGCCAAGTCCAACCGTCATTGTGAACCACAAGACATACAGCGGCGTGGGGCGTTTATCCATCCCCCTGTCCACCGGGACGGGGAACGGAGATTTCATTTACATCGGCGGAGATCCGGGAAGTTTGCCCCAATGGCAGGCAAACGTGAAAATAGCGGGCGTGAAATACAACGCCGTACAGCGGGTGACGCTGCCGAAGCAAGGCGGCGGGGAAGCCCACTACCTATGCGCGGCCGGGACCTTTCGGGAATTTCCCGTAAACCCCGGCGGCAAGAAAATCAACATCGGAGACTATGTGAAGCTGGAAGCAGGGCTGTATCCCAGCGCAAGCCTGTACCCAAGTACGGCGCTGTATCCCGGAACCGGGGTCAAGAGCGACTCAGCGGGGGCACTGGCCACGGCACTGCTGCCGGACGCATCACTTTATCCGGCTGCGGACCTTTACCCAAGGAACGTAATTCTGGCGACCGGGGCGGGGACGGACTCCGCCAACGCAGACGGCATTGCCATGAATGATGCGGAACCGGGAGGGACCGTGCTGGTATACATTCCAAAAACGTAAGGAGGGGCGGCTATGGGGACGAGTTGGAGCGAGATCATTTCGGACCATGCCATGGTTTTTATTGATGACGTGAGGCTGACGGATCAGGCGGCGGAAAGCCCTGCGCGGTTCCTCCGGCGGATGAGCCTGTACATGAAAAACGCGATCCCGGTATTCAACCGTCCCCCTGAGATGGTGGATTACCTGAAAGAGGGCCTGACGGAACCCGCCTACGGAGACAGCACATGGGTCTCCACCTTGGAGAGCATTGCGAAAGAGACGAAGGTGGAGACGGGGATGACCGGCTACGAATTATTCTCCTGCGCACAGCGGGCGGAGCAGCCGGACGGGTCCGTGCTCTTGGTAGCGTATGGAGAGGCGGTATATGACCCGGAGACCGGGACCGTGACCTTCCCTCCCCAGATGGACGCGGGATTGCAGTACGAAATGGACTTTTACACGGACGGGGCCTTTGCCCATGACCTGACAGCGGAGCAGAAGCGGCTGTTGGGATTGTGCGTAGCCTCCGTATGGGACGAGCGGTTTTTCCGCAACTGGCTCAGCGACGCACCCAAGGATCATGACCGGAGCTTTAACCCGCCTAACGAACCGCAGTACATGGAAAAGGGCAGCAAGAAGAAACTGCAAAACCGGGGGCTGTTGAATCAGGAATTGCGGAAGTATGAGCAGGACTGCCTGTACGCAACGGCGTTCCACCGGTCGGCACGGAAGATGAAGCTGATCTGAAAGGAGGGAGCCACATGGCGGACGCCAAGCACGGCATGAAAAACATCGGCCTTTTGAGCGGCGGGAACGGCAGGGCGACCAACGCTCCGGCCCAATACCGGGACCGGAATCGGCAATATTTTGCGGATGCCACGGCCCGGTTTGTGGAGGAAATGGCTCCTTACGCCACGGACTTTGTGACGGCCCGGATGCAGGGCTTGGTTCCCGGAGACTTTTACCGGTGGAGCACAAAGCGTATCCGGTTCTCCGACACCACCAAGCAGGGCGTCAGCCTTACCCGGAAAACCGATGATCAGAAGGCATTTCTGGTGGCGGACGCCGGGGTGGACTACATCCCGGAGGGAGCCAAGGTGGAGACCATGGGTTCTTACTGGCTGGTAACGAACCCTTCTAATCTATCCAGCGCCACGGGGAACGGCATCATGCGGCGGTGCAACGCCGTGTGGCGGTTTCTGGACTGGTACGGCAACATCCGAGAAGAACCGATCCTTGTGGAAAAGTCCTTGGCGCAGGCCACAGCCAACGATTTTCAGGAAATGACCCTCATTATGCAGGGATATTTCAACATCATCTGCCAGCGGAACGCAAACACGGAGCAGCTGGACCAGAACAGCCGCCTGATCTTAGGGCGGCGGGCCTACCAGATCACGGGCTACTCCGACGTGACGCAGGAGTTTACCGGGGACGATGAGAGCACACACCTGCTGTATTTCAACGCCCGGATGCAGGAGCCGAACCACGAGATCGACGATTTGGAAGCGAAGGTGGCAGGTGGGAAGAATTTCTCCTGGGCGGTATTTGTCACCGGGGCGCCCCGCATGACGGCGGGGGATGCCTTCCAATTCACCGCTGCTTCCCGGCGGAACGGGGCCGAGGTGGAGAACACGGAGGAACACCCCATCGGCTATGTATGGTGTTCCAGCGACACCAACGTGGCCACGGTGGACAGCAAAGGCGTGGTAACAGCGGTAGGCGAAGGTGCCTGTCAAATCACGGCGGTGCTGGACCAAAACCGGACTTACGGCGGGACCTTCGCCGTGACGGTGGAGGCATCGGCGGCAAAAACACCGGCGGTACGGTTTTTGAACGAGGTTCCCCGGTATATGGCCCCCTACGATGTAGAGACCTTGGAGGCGGCGCTGTTTATCGGCGGCGTTCGACAGGACGCGGCAGTGGAGTGGACCTATGAGGGAGCCGCAGAGGGTTCTTACAGCGTGAGTGTAAACGGAAACCGGTTGACAGTAAGGTGCTGGGGGAACAGCCCGAAACCGCTGACGGTAACGGCCAGATGCGAGGGTGAAAGCGTCAGCGCGGAGATCGAATTGGAGGGCTTGTGAGATGGCAGAGAAGTGTCCATACGCTTACAAGCGGCCCGGAACGGTGAGCTTGCTGTGCGAGATGCAGCCGGGACAGAAATTCCCCATCTGCGGGCACCAGCATTTATGCGGCGTGACCGGGCAGTGGGAGAACACACCGCAGGCGGCCTTGTGTCCCCTACGAGGAAGCAACCGTGAGAAATTCCAAAAAATCTGAAAGGAATGACGTATATGGAATGGAAAAAGTTGACGGAAGAAGGGCTGCTGGCAGCCAGAGACTATGTACCCTTGATGGAAAAGGCAGCCTTTGCGGCGGAGTGCGCCGGACGGTGCTTTGACCGGATGGAAGTCCGGGTGGAGGGAGGACAGGTACTCCCCTACTTCAAGGAGAACGTGGAGCGGCGGAGCCGGTATCTTATGGGCGGATTCGTGAAGCTGTATCTGGGAGAGGACTTTGAGCCGGTGGAGGGAGAAACCTATCTCATGTCCGCCGACGACTACGACCGCTGGGCCGGAGGTCACATTTTTAACCAGATCGACCGCATGAAGGGGAAAGGGCCGGAGCTGCGGGACAAAGCCTTTGACCTGCTGGCGGATTACCGTGATCTGGAAAAGATGCTGAAAACGGAGATTTACGGGATGCTGCAAGCCATGAACGATCCCGTGAGCCGGTTTCAGGACCTTGCGGCGCAGAGCATGACGCCGGAGGCGGTGCAAAAGACGCTGGACGATCTGAAGGAGGCCCGGAGCGCCTTTGACGCGGCCTTTCAGAAGCGGAAGGACGGCGCACAATGAACCCGGCCTTCCACAGCCCCACCTATCCATTTGAGAGAGTCCAAAGCGGGTTTCTGACCTTCCGTGGGGCGGAGGAGATCCCCCACAAGCTGTTGACCTATCTGATGGACCTGCCGCTGCCGGACGGCTACGAGCCGGTGGATGACAACACCCGGCCCCGTGTC
>ERZ1034876.63-NODE-63-length-73153-cov-6.818901_pt1 | contig 73153 bp, 65 predicted proteins | sample MGYA00520698_ERZ1034876 | MGnify/ENA primary metagenome ERZ1034876 (study PRJEB33766, sample SAMN09781723) | gut metagenome | biome: gut microbiome | host: Homo sapiens | place: Madagascar | study: EMG produced TPA metagenomics assembly of the PRJNA485056 data set...
GGGTAGATGCGGTCGCAGCCGCCGCCGAGAAACACCACCGTCGGCGCGCCTTCGGCAATCGCCGCGCGATGGGCCTCGGAGTCGCACCCGCGCGCGCCGCCCGATACGATGACAAGGCCCCGTGCAGCGGCGAGCGTCGAGAAGCGCCGCGCGCATCCGCGCCCGTAGGGTGTCGCCTTGCGGGCGCCCACGACAGAGAGCGAGGGCATCCGCAAGACCGCGACATCGCCGATCACGTACAGGCGATCGGGAGGAGAACCGCACCGCAAGAGGCGCTCGGGGTAGTCTTCACTCCCCCGCTCGACGACCGATTTAGGCCCAGAGAGCACCGCGGTCTGCGCAGCCATCGCGCTCATACGCCCACCCCTTCCCTCACCCGAAAACTGAGCGCCTCGCACAGATGCGTCATCAGCACTTCGTGGGACTCTTCCATATCGGCAATGGTGCGCGCAACGGAGAGGGTGCGCATGATGGCGCGGCCGCTCATGTTGTGGGCTTTCGCGGACTGTTCGAAGAACTCGCGGCTCGGCTCGGAAAGATGGCAATCGCGCACCAAGTCGGCCGGCCGCCTTGGTCCCGACGCGGCCGAACCGCGCGACACGGCCTCATCGGGAGAAACGGATGCCGACACGCGAGCCCCCGCGTCGTGCAGCGACCTCCACCGCGCGAACTCCCTCGCTTTCAACACCCCTTCCCGTAGCGTCTCCGACGACGTTCCCGACCCCGTCGCGATTACGTCGCTCGGGGGAATCCTCTGAACATCGAGATGCAAATCGATTCGATCCATAAGCGGACCCCCTATGCGTCCTTGGTAGTTCTTCACCTGGGTGAGCGTGCACGCGCATGCGGTCCCCTCGTCCCCCAAATGACCGCACGGGCAAGGATTCGAGGCCGCGACCAACATGAACCGCGCGGGGAACGTGACCGTACCATCGGCGCGGGTAAGTCTGACCTCCCCGGTTTCCATCGGCTGGCGTATGCCCTGCAGAACCGAGCTCTTGAATTCGGATAGCTCATCGAGAAATAGTACGCCGTTGTGCGCGAGCGTGATCTCGCCCGGGCGAATCGGGGACCCTCCCCCGACCAGCCCCGCAAGCGACGCCGAGTGGTGGGGCTTGCGAAACGGCCGCACCCCCGACAGGATCGCTGCGATCGACTCCCCCGCCACCGAGTGGATAAGAGCGGTTTCAAGCGCCTCTTCCTGCGAGAGGGGTGGCAAAAGCGAGGGCAGCCGCGAGGCAAGCATAGTCTTGCCCGACCCAGGAGGCCCCATCATGAGCACCCCATGCCTTCCCGCAGCCGCTATCTGCAGGGCGCGCTTGGCGACCTCATGCCCTGCGACGTCGCGGAAATCGAGATCGCACGCAGCGCTTTCGGGAACAAGGGGCGAGAGCAAGGGCAAGTCGGCCGCCGCGCGCATCCCGCCGAGGAATCGCAGGCCGTACTGGGCGAGCCCATCAACGCTCACCGTTTCGCCGTCCTCGGCGCACACAAGCGAGCAACCCCTCTTTTTGGCGCACAGCGCGAAGGCGAGCGAGCCCGCCACGCCGCGTACGAAGCCCTCGAGCGAAAGTTCCCCGACGAACAGGCGGTTCTCGATGCAAGCACGATCGATTTGTCCCGTTGCGGCCAAAAGAGCAACGGCGATGGGCAGATCGAGGCCCGAGCCAGTCTTTCTCAGGGAGCTTGGCGCGAGGTTGACGACGATTTTGTCGCTCGGCATCTGGAACCCGCTCGACCGAAGGGCGGCCCGCACGCGCTCACGCGCCTCTTGGACCGAAGCGTCGCCCATGCCCACGATAGAGAAGCCTGGAAGCCCGTTTGACACCGCAACCTCGACGTCGACGGGTATCGCCTCGACCCCGCGCAGCGTCGCGCCGAGCACCGTGCATCGACCGTACATTACCAACCAACCCCGAACGCGTCGATATGGTGGCGAATGAATGCGCGGTCGGGTCCGATAAGGGTGAGCGCGACGACGTCGAAGCGGACCGGCACGTCGGTTACCTCGGAATGCTCGAGATACAGGCAGGCGATCTTCTCGTATCGCGCGCGCTTCTCCTTGGTGACGGCCTCCCCGGGAAGGCCGTTTGCAGCGCTCGTCCTGGTTTTCACCTCCACGAACACGATGGTGTCCCCATCGAAGGCGATGATGTCCGCCTCCCCAGCGATGCAGGTCCAATTGCGCTCGACGATGTCGTAGCCGCGCCTCACGAGATAGCGTGCGGCCGCCTCCTCGCCCTTACGGCCGAGATCTTTGTTGTGCATGTTCTTCTTACTCGATGAGCCCTTTTTGGGCTTGCGCTGCTTCGGGGCGGAATCCTCTTCGAGCGCGCAAGCGGCAGGTCGGTTCGTCATGATAGTGCTCCTTTCTCGGGGACGGAGCACCATCATAGAGACGAATTCTGCCAGAACATGCACAGGGTCCCTGCCGATTCCTTACGACTAAGGTGACAATTCGCGGCAGCGAATGCCAAAGAAGGGAGCCGGATATACGTTGCAAATTCGCCGGGAAGGAGAAAAAACCAGGCGCAATATCGCCCGCAAATCGCAAAAACCTGGCAGGAACCTGGCAAGAATCAAGCAGCTATACGCCTCATCGGCGTCGAAAGTCGCAGTCGTTCGCCAAAAGCGACGGAAAACCTTGCTAGAACAGCGTTTGCTGCGTGAACGCCGTGCAGAAGCTCTTGCGGTGAATGGGGCTTAAGCCCACGCGCTCGATGGCGTCGATGTGGGCTTGACTTGCATACCCCTTGTTCTCGGCAAAGTGATACTCGGGATAGCTCTCCGCATAGCGGCACATGAGCGCATCCCTCTCGACTTTCGCCACAATGGAAGCCGCCGCGATCGACGCGCATTTTCCGTCGCCCTTCACGACATTGACCTCGCGCGGATCGAGATGCAGCGGATTACCGTCGAGGAGTATGACATCGGGATGCACGCCCGTTTGCTCGATTGCCTTAACAGCGCTTGAGAACGCGAGCCTGAGCGACGCCGTCATGCCGTGGTCGTCGATGTAGGAGGGCTCGATGTAGCGCACGTCCCAGGCGAGCGCGACCCGCTTCACCTCCGTCGCGATGCGCTCGCGATCGGCAGGCTTCACCTGCTTGGAATCGTTCAGGCCCGCGATCTTCGAGTCAGCAGGTAAGACGACGGCACCGACCGCCAAGGGCCCCGCAAGCGGGCCGCGACCCACCTCGTCGAGCCCGACCACAACAGCATGAGGTTTCCCTCCGCACAGAGAGCGCTCGAAAGAATACATCGAGGCCAAGCGCGCTTCCTCGTCGGCCTCAGCCTGAAGGCGCCTCTTCGCCACAGCGAGCGCGTTTCGAACGCCCTTGCGCTCATCGGCGACGAGCGCGCGCTCGAGCACAGCGAACTCCTCCGCATCGGCCTCGGAAAGCCTCTTCTTTATCTCGGCGACCGTCACGCCCATGAGCGTCTCCTTCGAACTTCCGCGCCTCTGCGCGCACGCGCGCCGTAGCCACGATACAAGAAAAGGCCCCGAGGGGCCTTTTCAATGGATGCAAACGAAATGTTCGCCTTAGCGGAACGACTTCTCCTTGATTTTCGCAGCCTTGCCAACCTTCTTGCGGAGGTAGTACAGCTTGGCGCGACGCACGTCGCCACGGCGGGTGATCTCAATCTTGTCGATCTTGGGGGAGTGAACCGGGAAGGTACGCTCGACGCCCACGGAGAAGCTGATCTTGCGAACGGTGAAGGTCTCGCGGCAGGAAGCACCATGACGGCGGATGACGTCGCCCTGGAACACCTGGATACGCTCGCGGTTGCCTTCGACGATGCGGTAGTGGACCTTCACGTTGTCGCCCACTTTGAAATCAGGGATGTCCTGCTTGATTTGCTGCTGCTCGATAGCGCGAATGATGTCCATCTTCGTTTCCTTCTATGCTCTCTTTTGAAACCGTTTTTATACATATCGGTGTAAAGACACAGTTGGACATTATACTGCGCACATCAACCAAGCGCAATAGCATTGCACTTGAAATTCGACGAGTTTCCGAGAGAGGTCCTGGACTGCTCTTCTTGACGAAGCGTCGTATACATCCCGGTCTTTACGTTGATACTTTTCACTCTCGCTAAATGAGCGTGAGCAAGGTGTAGGATACCACACCTGCCACCGCGCAGCCAAGAAGTGATTTCGTCCTCCACGCCACCATCACGACTACGGCGCTCGCAACCAGGGGCATGGCCGCGGGCCATATACCGGCAGCGAACATTCCAGGCGAGAGCAGGTCGTTCGCGACGAGCGCGGCAAAGGCCGCCGAGGGAATGAAGCCGAGCGCACGCTCAACGGCGTCGGGCAGCGAGCGCCCCTTCAGAAGAAAGAGCGGCAGCACGCGGCAGGCGAGCATCGTCACTATGCACGACCCCAAGACGATGAAGTACTCCTCCCACGTCATTCGCGCTCACCCCCCTTCGGGCCGGCGCCTTCCCCACCGGCATACGCCCCCTCGATGCGAGCCTCGAGCGCCGCACTCTCGCGCGAGCGCGCGAGTCGCACTTGGGACACGCACAGGGCGGCGACCACGCCCGCGACCGCACCGAGCAGGATCGCGGGTCCGGTGAGTCCCACCAGCTTGAACACGTAGACGCCGAGCATCGCGACCGCGGCGGCAACCACGTTTTCCACATTCGCTTTCTGAGTGCACAGAAGGCAGATGAAGATCGAGGTCATGGCGAAGGAGGCGATTGCGAGCGGGATGCCGATGGCGTTGCCCACCAGCACGCCGACCGTGCACGAGAGCGTCCAGGAGGTGCACGAGAACAGGTTCACGAACAGGGCCCGGCGCACCGACCAGCCCCCTTCCTCGAACTTGAGGGTATTCACGCCGTAGCTTTCGTCGGTCACCGTGGCGGCGAAGAGGAACGCAAGGCGCTTGCGCACGCCAATGCAGTGGGGGGCAAACGCGGCCGAGTAGAGCATCTGGCGCGTGTTCACGAACGACACGCTCGCGATAATGGACGCGATAGGCGCGCCGGCGAGCCACATATTGGGAATCATGAACTGGCCCGCGCCCGAGTAGAACAGCACGGACATGGCGAACACCTGCAGCGCATTGAGCCCGATGGAGTCGCACAGGATGCCGCACGGCACGCCGATGGCGACGTAGCCGAGCACGATGGGGAGCGCCGCGGTGAAGCTGGCTTGCAAATCGGTTTTTAGGTTGGTCATAGCTCTTTACACGTGAAGGGAATGGGGTTCGAACAGGTTCTGGAAGCGGGATTTCGCATAGCGGTCGGTCATGCCGGCGATGTAGTCGGTCGCAGCGCGCACGTCGTCGCCTTCCGAGATGGCGCGGTACTCGACGGGAATCTCGCCTGGGTTCTCGATGTAATAGGAGAAGAGCACATCGATGAGGCGCATCGCCTTCGCCACTTCCTCCATAACGGCATCGCAGGTGTAGACGTTGTCGAAGAGAAACTCGCGCAGCTCGGCCATGGCGTCCCACACGCGCGGCGACAGGCGAATATCGTCCTCGGCCGCCGATGTGCGGACCGCGTCGACCACGAGCGTCTCGATGCGCGAGGAGTGGTCGCAACCGAGCACCTCGTGCGTCGAGGGGGGAAGGTCTCCCTCGCAAAGGACGCCCGCGCGGATGGCGTCATCGATGTCGTGGTTCACATACGCGATGCGATCGGCCACGGCGACGATGCGCCCCTCGAGGGTTTCGGCGCGAACGGGCCCCGTATGGCAGAGTATCCCGTCGCGCACCTCGGGCATGAGATTCAGGCCTCGCCCACCGTTCTCGATCGTCTCGACCACGCGAAGGCTTTGCTCGTTGTGGCGGTACAGGGCGGCGGCCTCGGGACTTTCGGGGTCCACGCCGCGAACGCGAGCGATTGCGCGGCACAGCGCGTCCTCGCCCGTGTGGCCGAAAGGCGTGTGCCCCAGGTCATGGCCGAGCGAGATGGCCTCGGCAAGATCCTCGTTGAGGCCGAGCGCCCGCGCGATGGTGCGCGCTATCTGGGAAACCTCCAGAGTATGCGTGAGGCGCGTGCGGAAATGGTCGCCCTCCGCCGCAAGGAAGACCTGCGTTTTATGCGAAAGCCTCCGAAACGATTTCGTATGGAGGATCTTGTCGCGATCGCGCTGGAAGTCGTTTCGCAGGAAGTCGGGGTCGCTCGAGCGGTCGCGCCCGTCGGACTCGTCGGAGAAGGCCGCGTCCGGTGAAAGGAGCTCATGCTCGCGGAACTGCTGATCCCCCCTAGTGACGATGCGCATCGTTGCTCCTGACCTCGATTTCCCAATTACCCGAAGTGTAGCAGAAGTCAGCTGCTATCCGACGCGCGCGGCAACCTCGCGGGCGGCATCTTGGGGCGGAAACACGCCGAACTCGGTGATGATGCCGGAAACGAGCTCGGCAGGAGTCACGTCGAAGGCGGGGTTGTACACATCGACCCCGTCAATCGGCTGCGGCAGGACCTCGCTCGGATCGCGCTCCTCGATGGGGATGGCCGAACCGTCGGGCAACGACACATCGAAGGTGCTCGCGGGTGCGGCGACGTAGAAGGGAATGCCGTGGTAGTGCGCGAGGACGGCCACCCCATAGGTCCCTATCTTATTGGCGACATCTCCGTTCGCAGCGATTCGGTCGGCGCCGACGACGACGAGGTCGATCGCACCTTTGCCCATAAGGCTGGCCGCCATGTTGTCGCAGATCACCGTCACAGGGACGCCCGCACGGGAAAGCTCCCAGCTCGTGAGGCGCGCACCCTGGCCCACCGGACGCGTCTCATCGGCAAAGACGCGCTCGACCTTGCCCTGCTCGGCGGCAGCGTACACCACGCCGAGCGCCGTGCCGAAGAACACGGTGGCAAGACTTCCCGCGTTGCAGTGCGTGAGGATGCGCGCGTGCTCGGGGACGAGAGCTGCCCCCGCGGCGCCGATCGCCCGGTTCACCGCCTCATCCTCTCGCTCGATGCGAAGCACCTCGTCGAAGAGGGAGTCTGCCACCTCGCCAGGTGCCGCCCCCTCCGCAACGAGGCGCTTCGCAAGAGATTCTATGCGCGCAGTGGCCCACATGAGATTCACCGCCGTCGGACGCGCCGCGGAAATCTCAGCGGCAACGGGTCCAAGCGCCCCCAGGAAGCTCTCCCCCGCCTCGCTGCACCCGTGCGATACGGCAACTGCGGCGCCCTCGTTCACCGCCCACAACGCCACAGCGGCAGCCCCTGCAGCGCCGATGGCGGGGGCACCGCGCACCGCGAGCGTCTTTATGGCGCACACGACCTCACGCCAACTGCCCGTGCAGCAAAAGCGTTCCTCACCAGGTAAAAGACGCTCGTCAAGATAGGTGAGCTCCGCTTGCCCGTCCGCATCGCGCCCAAGGCGCACGCTACGAGGAAGGCGGGTGAGGTCGATAGGGTGCTCCATAGCTGCCAGCTCCTTATGCAATCTGCTCGAAGAGTCGCGTCTTCGAGCAAGCGAACGTCAAGTCAATTCGAATGCACCCTATTCTATCTCTTCGACGGCAATATCGTCGGCAATTGACACATACTGAAATATGTTCGTTGACGCAACGTCAACGAAACTCGTAATCTGTGGTCATCGAAATCAAGGGGACATCGAGAACGATAAGGACTGGTTTTGTAAGCTTCAAGGGAATGGGGCAAGCCGTGAACGACGTTTACGAGCAACGACGAAGCGATATCGTCGAGGCGGCAAGGCAGCTCTACGAGGAACGGGGGCTCTCCCGCACTTCGGTGAAAGACATCGCCGAGCGCGCTGGCATCACGCGCTCGCTGTTCTACCACTACTTTCCCGACAAGCAGGCGGTCACTTCCGCCGTGCTCGACGACTTCGTCGAAGACTACATCGAGGCGCTGAGCATCTGGAACAATGAGCGTATGACAGGCGAAATAGAGCAAGCCCTCGATGGCGTCGTGCGCGTTCTTCGGGTATCGGTGTTCGAAGGATCGTCGTTTCGCCGCGCGCTCGACACGCGGGAAAACGCCGCGTTATATATAGAGTTCATTAACCGTGTGGCTGATCGCACAGCTCGCTACATTGTCGATACAACGGTGCGCGACTACTCCGAGCTTCACTCAGTGTCCATCGTTCACCTCTACGAGACCTTCTATATCCTGATTTTGGGGATATGCGGATACATTCGTACCCACCAAGACGTGAGCGACGACGTGCTGAAAGACATAATCGCGCAATCGCTTCATATGGAGCGCTAGATCCAAGCGAGCGCAATTCATCGCAAACACAGGCCCGACCCGCGGTAGGACCTGCCAAATGTATAGTTCCCAGTCTAAATAAGGAGGGCATCATGCTATTCCAAGTCTATGGCGACAACGCCGTCTTCCAGTGGATCGGTTGGGCTATCGTATTCATCGCGCTCATCCTCGTGAACGAGTTTGCCAGGCGCAGCAAGGCTGGCGGCATCATCTGCTTCCTCGTTCTGCCGGCAGTGCTCACCGTATACTTCATCGCGATCGCAATCGGTGCAGCATCGGGCGCGCAGTGGGCACTTGACAACCCCACCTACACCGATATGAACAGCTGGTTCCATTACGCGAAGCTCTACGCGGCAACCATCGGGTGCATCGGCTTCATGGCACTCAAGTATAAATGGGGCAAAATCGGGAAATCGCAATGGTTCAAGTGCTTCCCGTTCGTAATCGTGGCCATCAACATTCTGATTGCTGTGGTAAGCGACTTCGAAAGCGCCGTACGCGCATTCGGCACGACATGGGTGTCTACCGAAGGCGTCACGCTCTACGGCGGCTGGCACAACGTGTTCAACGGTATCGCGGGAATCTTGAACATCTTCGTCATGACCGGTTGGTTCGGAATCTATGTTTCCAAGAAGAAGCAGGACATGCTGTGGCCCGATATGACATGGGTGTTCATTATCTCCTACGACATCTGGAACTTCTGCTATACCTACAACTGCCTGCCGACTCACAGCTGGTACTGCGGCCTCGCCTTGCTGTTAGCCCCCACCGTTGCCGGACTCATCTGGAACAAAGGCGGCTGGATTCAGAACCGCGCGAACACGCTGGCCTTGTGGTGCATGTTCTGCCAGGTATGTCCGATGTTCGCCAACGACAGCATCTTCGCGGTGCAGTCGGTGAACAACCCTGACGTGAATCTCGGCATTTCGGCTCTGGCCCTCGTAGCGAATGTTGCTGCACTAGGATATGTTATCTATCGCAGCAAGAAACTCGGAAGGAACCCCTACACCAACGAGATCTTCGTTGGCACAAAGAGCTACGAGAACGCCTTTGCCCGGCGCGAAGAAGCAGAAAACGCATAGCATCTATCCTCTGATTCAATCCCCTTCAACGAAAAAGCCCCGACAATGCGGGGCTTTTTCGTTATCAATTAGAATTCCGCGTTGCCGACGGTGCGCGGATGCGGGATGACATCACGGATGTTCTGGACGCCGGTAAGGTACATGACGAGGCGCTCGAAGCCCAGACCGAAGCCCGCATGGCGGCAGGAACCGTAACGGCGCAGGTCGCAGTAGTACTTGTACTGCGCCGGATCCATCCCGAGCTCGGCGATGCGGCGCTCGAGCACATCGAGGCGCTCCTCGCGCTGACTGCCGCCGATAATCTCACCGATGCCCGGCACGAGGCAGTCAGCCGCAGCAACGGTCTTGCCATCGTCGTTCAGCCTCATGTAGAACGCCTTGATCTCGACCGGGTAGTCCGTCACGAAGGTCGGGCGCTTGAAGTGCTCTTCGGTAAGGAAGCGCTCATGCTCGGTTTGCAAATCGATTCCCCAGCTCACAGGGTATTCGAATGTGTGGCCCTTCGCAACCGCATCCTCGAGGATGGACACGGCCTCAGTGTAGGATACCCGCGCGAAATCGCTCGTCGCCACGTGTGTCAGACGCTCGATGAGCCCCTTGTCGACGAACTTGTTCAGCATCGCGAGCTCATCGGGGCAGCGATCCATCACCTCGTTGATGACGTGCTTCAGCATGTCCTCCGCGAGGTTCATATCGTCTTCAAGGTCGGCGAAGGCGATCTCGGGCTCGACCATCCAGAACTCGGCCGCATGACGCTTCGTGTTGGAGTTCTCCGCGCGAAACGTCGGCCCGAAAGTGTACACGTCGCCGAAGGCCATGGCGAAGTTCTCGGCATTGAGCTGGCCGGACACGGTAAGGCTTGCCGGCTTGCCGAAGAAGTCGCGGCTCCAGTCAACCTCCCCCGCGTGAAGTTCCCCGCCCGACTCGGCAGCAGCTTTCTCGCTCACGCGCGGCACGTCTTCCATATCGAGCGCGGTCACGCGGAACATCTCGCCTGCCCCCTCGCAGTCGGACGCCGTGATGATCGGGGTGTTCACATAGACGAATCCGCGGTCCTGGAAAAAGCTGTGGATAGTTGCGGCCGCGACGCTGCGGATGCGGAAAACGGCGCGAAACAAGTTCGTGCGCGGACGGAGATGCTGCTGGGTGCGCAGAAACTCGACCGTGGCGCGCTTCTTCTGCAGCGGATAGTCCGGCGCGGAGATGCCTTCGACGGAAATGCTCTCAGCGGTAAGCTCGAATGGCTGCTGTGCCTCGGGTGTGAGCTTCAGCGTGCCCTTGCAGATAAGGACGGCGCTCACGTTCTGAGCTGCGATCTCGTCGTAGTTTTCCAGCGTTTCGCGGCTCATCACCACCTGGAGGTCGCGAAAGCAGCTTCCGTCGTTCAAGGTGACGAAGCCGAAGTTCTTCATGTCGCGCACCGAGCGGACCCAACCCGCCACGGTGATTTCCTTGCCCCCGAACGCGTCGACGTCGGCGAACAGCTGGGCGATTTTCGTGCGTTGCATCATTCCCCTTCCCTAGATATGCGCAAAAGGGGCCGAGCGCGAAACGCCCGACCCCCGCAATGATGAACCTGTGGTCGCGCTACTCTTCTTCGAGCGCAGCCTGGGCCGCAGCGAGGCGGGCGACAGGCACGCGGTACGGCGAGCAGCTGACGTAATCGAGTCCGATCTTGTTGAACGTGTGGATGGAATCCGGGTCGCCACCGTGTTCGCCGCAGACGCCGCAGACCAGGTCGGGATTGCCCTCATGGCCGAGCTTAACGCCCATCTCCACGAGCTTGGCCACGCCCGGATCGATCGTGGCGAACGGGTTGTACGGAAGCAGGTGCTCCTGCAGGTACTGCGGCACGAACTCGGCCTCGACGTCGTCGCGGCTGAAGCCGAACGTCGTCTGGGTGAGGTCGTTAGTGCCGAAGGAGAAGAAGTCTGCCTGAGTAGCGATCTCGTCGGCGGTGACGGCGGCACGCGGCAGCTCGATCATGGTGCCGACCTCGATATCGAGCTCGACGCCCTCTTCGGCGGCCACTTCCGCGATGATCTTCTCGGCGACGGCGCGCAGCTTCTCAAGCTCGGCGACGGTCGACACGAGCGGGATCATGATCTCGGGCTTCGGATCGAGGCCTTCCTTCTTGAGCTTCGCGGTCGCAGTCGCGATGGCGCGAACCTGCATCTCGGGGAGGATCGGGTACACGATGCCGAGGCGGCAACCGCGCAGGCCCAGCATCGGGTTCTGCTCGGCAAAGCCGTCGATGCGCTCCATGAGCATGCGCTTCTCGGCGATGAGGGTCTTGTCCCCGCCCGTCGCCTCGAGGCGCGCGATTTCCACGTCGAGCGCGCGCGGGCTCTCAAGGAACTCGTGCAGCGGCGGATCGAGCAGACGCACGATGACCGGCAGCCCGTCCATTTCCTTGAACATGCCGTAGAAGTCGCCGGTCTGGGCCTCGAAGAGCTCGCCGACTGCCTTCTCGCGCACGGCATCGTCGTCGTTCAAGATGAAGGTCTGGATAATCTGTTTGCGCTCGCCCAAGAACATGTGCTCGGTGCGGCACAGTCCGATGCCCGATGCGCCGAAGTCGCGGGAGAGCTTCGCATCCTCGGGGTTGTCAGCATTCGCGCGGACGCCGAGCTTGCGGAACTCGTCGGCCCACTCGAGGATGGTGTCGAGGTCGCCGGTGAGCTCGGGCATTACCAGGTCGACTGCGCCCAGGACAACAATGCCGGAGGTGCCGTCGAGCGAGATCATGTCGCCCTCTTTGATGATGACGTCAGTGCCTGCGACCGTCGCCTGCTTCTTCTCGGCGTCGATCTTCAGGGCCTCCACGCCGCACACGCACGGGGCGCCCATACCGCGGGCGATGACGGCGGCATGCGAGGTCTTTCCGCCATGGGAGGTGAGGATGCCCTCGGCGGCGATCATGCCGGCGAGGTCGTCGGGGTTGGTCTCCCAGCGGACGAGCACGCACTTGCGGCCGGCTTCAGCGGCGGCGACGGCATCGGCGGAGGAGAACACGGCCTCGCCCACTGCGGCGCCGGGGCTCGCGTTCAGGCCGCGAGCGAGCACGTCGTAGTCGGCGTTCTTGTCAAACTGCGGGTGAAGCAGCTGGTCGAGCTGGTCGGGGGCAACGCGGCGGACGGCCTCCTTCTTGTCGATGAGGCCCTCCTTCTCCATGTCGATGGCGATATGGAGCGCGGCGGCGGCGGTGCGCTTGCCCACGCGGGTCTGTAGCATGAAGAGCTTGCCCTGCTCGATGGTGAACTCGATGTCCATCATGTCATGGAAGTGGTTCTCCAGAAGCACGAAGATTTCCTCGAGCTCGCGGCCCGCTTCCTCGAGGCCTTCCACATGCTTGAGCTCGGCGATGGGGCTCGTGTTGCGGATGCCCGCGACGACGTCTTCGCCCTGGGCGTTCACCAGGTAGTCACCGTAGAATTCCTTCGCACCGTTGGCCGGGTTGCGCGTGAACGCGACGCCCGTGGCCGACGTGTTGCCCTTGTTGCCGAAGACCATGCACTGCACGTTGACGGCGGTGCCCAGGTCGTCGGAGATTTTGTTCTTCTTGCGGTAGAGAACCGCACGGGGGTTGTTCCAACTGCCGAACACAGCCTCGATGGCAAGCTTGAGCTGCACCATCGGGTCCTGCGGGAACTGCACGGAGCCGTCGACGACAAGCGCCGGGTATTCCTCGCCCGAGACGTTCTCGGTGAAGATGCCCTTGAACTCCGCGACGAGCTCTTGCAAGTCTTCCGCGGTAAGGTCGGTGTCGGACTTCACGCCGCGCACCGCCTTCATGGCGTTGATGGCGTTCTCGAACAGATCGCCGTCAAGCCCCATGACGACGTTCGAGAACATCTGGATGAAGCGGCGATAGGAGTCCCACGCGAAGCGGGGGTTCTCGGTCTGCTTGATGAGGCCGTTGATGGACTCGTCGTTCAGGCCAAGGTTCAAAACCGTATCCATCATGCCGGGCATCGACATGGGGGCACCGGAACGGACGGAAACGAGCAACGGATCTTCCGCATCGCCGATCTTCTTTCCGATACGGTTCTCAAGATCGAGACGATACTCGTGGATCGTGTCGAGAACGCCTTCCGGCCATACGTTGCCGGCGTTGGCGTACTCCATGCACGTCTGACAGGAAATCGTGAATCCCGGAGGAACGGGAAGGCCGATGTTGGCCATCTCGGCGAGGTTCGCGCCCTTGCCGCCGAGCGTCGCCTTCATGGTGGTGTTGCCCTCGGTTACGTTGTTTCCCTGAGCGTCTTTGCCAAACGCATAGACGCGCTTCACTGGTTCGGTCACCTTGTTCTCCTTACAAGCTCCGGTTACCTTTTTACCCATGACGTCGGAAAACGTGACTTGCGAAGAAACATTTCGCGCACATTTCCCTAACGTTTCGAGCACTAGTCAACTATACCAGTAGGTGCGGGGTGCAGACGCTCGTAGTAGCGCAATATCTCTTGAGCGGTCTCCTCGACGGCACGGTTTTCAGTGTGAACGACGATAGCACCGAGCCTGCGCATGAGCGCACGCGCCGACTCGAGGTCCTCGTAGACATAGGTGGGGTCGGCATAGCTGCTCGCGACGCCCACGGCATTGCCAAGCCTGCGAGCGCGGATGCCAACGAGCACCTCGGGCGTCGTCATGAGGCCGAACAGGTGCGTCGGGTCGACGTCGTAGATCTCGCGAGGAGGCTCGGTGTGGGGGTCGAGCGGAACGTTCGCCACCTTATAGCCCTGCTGGGACAGATAAATCGACGTCGGCGTCTTCGACGAGCGCGACACGCCGAGCAAAACGATGTCGGCCTGCGTGAGGTCTTGGGGGTTTCTGCCATCGTCGTGAGCGATGGTGAACTCGATTGCCTCGATGCGGCGGAAGTAATGCTGGTCGGCCACATGAAGACCACCGGGCTTCGAGGACGGCTCGAGGCCCGAAAGGTCTGAAATGGCGTCGATGACCTGGGTCATCAGGTCGATTGCGATGATGTCGGGCTCGGAGGCTGCGAACTCGGCCAAGCGAGTGCGCAGCTCCTTGTCGACGATGGTGTAGCAGACGAGGATTCGAGGAGATCCCTTAAGCTCGCGATGAAGCTGCATGTGGTCCTCGAGGAAGCGCTTCACCTCGTCGAACTTGCGAACCTTCGGCAGTACCTCGATGCAGGGGTTCGTCACCCCAAACTGCGCAGCTGCGGCACGGGCCAAGGACTGCGCCGTCAACCCCACAGAGTCGCTGACAACGTGAATCGTCGGCAGGGGCGTCAAATTCGTATGCACAACGAAATCCATCTCTCGCCTGGCTTTTTCTATTGATGTGGACTACTTTTGGGCCTTCTTCGCCATCAACCCGAAATCGGCGACGTCGGTGAACACGCCGACGAAGCGGTTGAGCAGGCGCAGGCGGTTCTCGCGCAGCGACGCGTTCTCGTCCATGACCATGACGTCCTCGAAGAAGACGTCGATCGGCTCTTTGAGGGCCGCAAGGGCACTGCAGGCTGCATCGAAGTCCTTGCAAGCGAGCGCGGATGAGACCTTGCCCTCCCCCTCCTCGCATGCGCGAAGGAGCGCGAGCTCAGAGTCGCCGAGAATTGAGGTGTCGACCTCGCAGCCCAGCGCGGCGTCCGCAAGATTATGGGCGCGCGTGAAGGCGCCCGCGAGAGCCTCGTAGGTCTCGGGCTGCTCGGCACGGGCCGCATCGAGCGCGCAAGCGCGGGCGAAGAACTCGGCGGGGTCGATGACGCCCACAGCCGAGACGGCCTCGATGGAGTCGAGGAGGATGCCTTCGTCCTTCGCGATAGACTTCAGGCGCCCCGCGAAGAACTGCTCGACCTTTCCAGCCACAACGGCGCGATCGAATTCAAGGCCCTGCTCGGCGTAAGCGTCAAGCGACGCGGCGATGAGGTCTTTCAGGCCGACCGTGGGCATCGTGCGCAGCATGGCGATGATGCCGATGGCTGCGCGGCGCACCGCGTAGGGGTCGGAAGAGCCCGTCGGGGGCTCGTCGATGGCGAAGATGCCACAGCAGGTGTCGAGCTTGTCGGCGATAGCGACGCACTTGCCGCAGATGCCGGAGGGAAGATCGTCACCTGCGAAACGCGGACGATAGTGCTCGCGGATCGCGGCGCAAACCTCGGGGGCCTCACCTGCGGCCTCGGCGTAATAGCCGCCCATGACGCCCTGCTGGTTGGTGAACTCGACGACTGCCTGCGAGACGAGGTCTGCCTTGGCCAGATGCGCGGCGCGCACGGCGTTCGCGACGCCCGTCTCATCCTCGCCGGCTGCGGCAGCGGCCGCGCCCGCGAGCTTCTCCATGCGCTGGACCTTCTGCAAGGTGGTGCCAAGCTTCTCCTGGAACGTGACGATGCCGAGACGCTCGACGAACTCCTCCATCGGGCGCTTCAAGTCCTCGTCGAAGAAAAACTTCGCGTCGTCGAGGCGCGGGCGCACGACGCGCTCATTGCCGGAGACGACGGTATCGGAGACCTTCGGGTCGGCGTTCGAGACGATCACGAACTCACGGGTGAGCTTGCCCTCGGCGTCGAAAATCGGGAAATAGCGCTGGTTGGAGAGCATGGACTCGCAGATAATCTCCTGCGGCACGCGGAGGAACTCCTCGTCGAAGGTGCCGACAAGCACGGTCGGCCACTCGCAGAGGTTCACGACCTCGTCGAAGATGCGGGCAGGCGTGTCCACGTGGCTGCCGGGGCGCTCGGCCTCGATTGCGGCGATGCCCTCGCGAATGGCGGCCTCGCGGGCCTCGGCGCCAAGCACGTAGGAATCCTTGAGCACCTGCTCGTAGGCGGCAGGCTCGGCAACGGCATGCTCGCCAGGCGCCAGAACGCGATGGCCGCGGGTGGTGTTGCCGCTCGTCACGTCGGCGTAGGTAACGGGCACGACCTCGGAGCCGAGGAGCGCGCAGATCCAGCGAATCGGGCGCACGAAGGTCTCGTGCTCGGAGCCCCAGCGCTGGGAGCGGTAGTTCGGCCACTCGATGGCGGCGATGACGTCGTGGCCGAGCGCCGACAGGATCGGCATTGCGGGCTCAGAGGGAACGTTTCTCTCGGCGAAGACGTACTCGTTGCCGTCCTCGTCCACCTTGCGGGTGAGCTCGGAGGCGTCGATACCGCACTTGCGGGCGAAGCCGGCAGCAGCCTTGGTGGGGTTGCCGTCTGCGTCGAAGGCAATCTGAGCCTTGGGGCCGCGTTTGACCTCATGGACAGCCTCGGTGGCGCAGGCCACGTCGGACACGATCGCAGCAAGGCGGCGCGGTGAGGAGACGACGCACACATCGCCATGCGCCAAACCAGCCTCGTCGAGCATCTTCACGACGAGCTTGGGAAGCTGCTTGGAAGCGTTGATCAGCGGCGCCGAGGGCATCTCCTCAGTGCCGATCTCGAGCAGGAAATCCAGAGTATCTGCCATTTAGGCCACCTCGCCCTTCGTGGAATACGTGTCTTTCTTGCCAGCAACCTCGGCGAGATAGCTCTCGCAGCAGGCCTTGGCGACGGCGCGGACGCGCAGGATGTAGTTGGCGCGCTCGGTCGCCGAGATGGCGCCGCGTGCGTCGAGGATGTTGAACGCGTGGCTGCACTTCATGACGCAGTCGTAGGCCGGCAGCGGCAGCTTGCGCTCGAGGCAGGAGTGGCACTCGGCCTCGTACTCGTCGAACTTGCGACGCATCAGCTCGACGTCGGCGACCTCGAAGTTGTAGGTCGAGAACTCGTACTCGTTCTCATGGAAGACGTCGCCGTAGGTCATGGGCGTGCCGTCGGGCAGGTAGGACCATACGAGGTCGTAGACGGAGTCGACGCCCTGCACGTACATGGCAATGCGCTCAAGGCCGTAGGTGATCTCGACGGGGACCGGGTCGACCTCGATGCCGCCGACCTGCTGGAAGTACGTGTACTGCGTAACCTCCATACCGTCCATCCACACTTCCCAGCCAAGACCCCACGCGCCGAGCGTCGGGCTTTCCCAGTCATCCTCGACGAAGCGCACGTCGTGCTCGGCGGGATCGAGGCCGATGGCTTTGAGCGAGCCCAGGTAGAGCTCTTGGGAATCGACCGGGCAAGGCTTCAAGATGACCTGGAACTGGTAGTAGTGCTGCATGCGATTGGGGTTCTCACCGTAGCGGCCGTCGGCCGGGCGGCGGCACGGCTGCGGATAGCAGGTGCGCCAGGCGTTGGGCCCGAGGCTGCGTAGCGTAGTGGCGGTGTGGAACGTGCCCGCGCCCACCTCGCTGTCGTAGGGCTGCATGACGACGCAGCCCTGCTTCGCCCAGTAGTGCTGCAGGTTCATGATGATGTCCTGGAACGTCAGCTTGTCGGCCGCAGGGCCGGCGGATGTCTCTGCCATGACTCTCCTTCTCATATCGATGCGCGGGACGCCGAGCGCCCGGTTCTCCACCTTTAAGACAGTACCCCGATATGCGGAATCGGCCAGTAGGTGAACACCGCATGACCGGTCACGCTCGAGGCGTCGATTGCGCCGAAATAGCGCGAATCCTGCGAATTGGTTCGATTGTCGCCCATGACCCAAAGGTAGCCCTCGGGCACGGTATAGGGATAGCTTATGGAAACGGCCGTCTTCTCGAACGGCTCGGAAACCTTGTTCTCGGTGTAGGGCTCGTCGAGCACGACACCGTCGACGACGACCTTACCGTTTTGCAGGTCGACCGTCTGGCCGCCGGTCGCGATGACGCGCTTGATCAGCGTGCGGTTGGAGACAAGCGGATCGGCGAACGTGACGATGTCCCCTTTTTGGGGCTCGCTCGTGTAATAGGAAAGCTTCTCCGAGAAGACGAGGTCGCCCACTTCGATGGTGTCCTCCATCGAACCCGAAGGAATCTCATAGGCGCCGAACACGAAAGTGTTCAACAGGCGCGAGAGGCCGAACACGACGAGTACCATGATGACGATGCTCAACAGGCTGCGGGCCACCTTCGAGCCCTGGCGTTCGGCATGCTGACCGGAAAACATGAAGCGCGATATCCTTTCGATACGGGAGGCGGTACCACCCGTGATTCAAGTCGTGAATTCGAATGATAGCGCTTCGCGCGAGACGTTAGCCCTCTTCGCCCAATCTTTGCAGAAAATCCCTGTCAGCGGGTGAAAGCTCCACGTCGGCAAGCAAGTCGGGGCGCAGGCGGGCAGTACGCAGCAGGCTCTGCTCGCGGCGCCATTTCGCCACCTTCCCGTGGTCTCCCGAGAGAAGCACGTCGGGAACCCGCATTCCGCGGAACTCGGCGGGGCGCGTGTACTGGGGATACTCCAAAAGGCCATCGGAGAAGCTTTCGGTGATCGCCCCGTCCTCGGCACCGAGCACGCCGGGGAGCTTGCGGACCACGGCGTCGATCACGACCATCGAGGCGAGCTCGCCGCTCGTGAGCACGTAGTCCCCAAGCGATATGACGCGATCCGCCAGCGTATAGGCGCGCTCGTCGATGCCTTCATAGTGCCCGCAAATAAACAGGAGGCGCTCCTCTTTGGCAAGATCGAGCGCGATTTCGTCGCAGAAGCGCTCGCCCTGCGGCGCAAGGAAGATGGTGCAGGGTTTTAAGCAGTCCGACTGCGGCGCGGCGGGCTGATCGGGTGGCGCCCAGTCGCTCGGCAGTCCTGCTCGCACGGAAGTGCCAGAGGGCACTTCCGGCTCGTGCGGAACTCGCTTTGTGGACGCCGCCCAATCCGCCCGTTCCGGGCAGGAACCGAAATCGCGTCCCTCTCCGCTTGAGCAAATCTCGTCATACGCCTCGAAGAGCGGCTCGCATTTCATGACGAGGCCCGCACCTCCGCCATAGGGGTCATTATCGGTCGTACGATGGCGGTCATGCGTCCAGTCGCGCAGGTCATACGCGTGAAAGTCGAGAATCCCCTTCTCTTGGGCGATGCGCATCATCGACGAGTTCATCACCGAGTCGTACATGCCCGGAAACGTTGACAGGGTCTCGATGATCATCCGATGTCCTCCTTGAAGTGAAAAATGGGCGCCCAGGACAGACCCTGAACGCCCATCTCGCGGGATTGCGTTGCTACAAGCTCAAAAGGCCCGCCGGCACATCGACGTCGATGCGCTCGCGTTCCTCGTCGATTCCCGCCAAAAACTCGTCCACGAGCGGAATGAGCAGAGGCGATTGCCCGTCTGCACGATCCACGACGAGAAGGCTCTGCCCAGGATTGTCCTCCACACGCAGAAGCGTCCCCAGAAGGCCCGCCTGCGCATCATGGACTTCCCACCCTGACACGCCATCGGAATGCGCTGCCGCGATGGCCTGCGCAAGTTCGGGAAGTTCCTCACGACGAACGAGCACGTGGCATCCGCACAGCGCCTTCGCCGTGTCGATGTCGTCCACGCCTTCGAACCACACGACGGCAGAGGTATCGTCCTGCGGACGGATTTCCTCAACTATCGCGCGACGAGGCATATCGAGCACGGGCGGCACGAACACCACCTCCATGCCCTCCTCGAGGAAAAAAGGAAGGCCCGACGCGCTTCGCACGACGAGCCCCCCATTTAGATTCTTCGCAGTCGCCAACCAGGCAACATCAGCCCAGGTGCGCACTATTCGACAAGCTCCACATCAACGGGGATGTCGGCACGGGAAGCCGCCGCGCGTGCAAGCGTGCGGATAGCCTTGATGACGCGACCTTGACGGCCAATAATCTTGCCAGCGTCCTCTTCGTTCACGCGAATCTCCACGAGAATCGAGCCCTCTTCGGTTTCGCTTCCCTGGATATTGAGATCCTCCTCGTTGTCGACGAGGGGGCGAACAATCGCGTCAACCAAGCCGACGAGATCTTCCGTCTGCTCGGACATGTCTTCTACGCTTCCTTGCGAGCGGTTTCAAGAAGACGAGCGACCGTATCGGTCGGCTGTGCGCCGTTGGCGATCCACTTGTCAACCTTCTCGAGGTCGAACTTGATCATAGAAGGATCGACGCACGGATTGTAGCGGCCGACCTCTTCGATGAACTTGCCGTCACGCGGAGCGCGAGCATCGGCAACGACGATACGATAGTACGGACGCTTCTTTGCGCCGTGACGAGCCAGGCGAATTTTGACTGCCATGAAGTTGAACTCCTTTTAACCTTACATCTTTCGATTTCCGCGAAGCTTCAACTTCGGGAAAAACAGCGATTGTTAATATTACTCAGAATTGAAGGAAATGGCAAGCGAGAACGCATGATGCCCACACAAACGGACGAAAGAGGCCTATGCAAGGCTCGCACCGAGCTCGCGAGCCTTCTCAAGACCGGGGTTTCCAGCAATGGCCCCCTTCTCGAAAACGGCGTTCACAACGACCTCGCCGATGCTTTCCTGATGCGTGTATGCGTTTGAGCGCTTATAGGTGTCGAGCAGCGAGTCCGCCGCCGTGATGTCCTTGTCCTCGAGGCACAAAAGCAGGCCGACGCGCGGGATGTTGAACGACTTCGCGATGCCGCAGAACATGCGGTCCTGGAAGGCTTTCAGCTGAGCGGGGTATGTGAAGCAGTAGAGCGGCGTGGCGTACACGAGCACGTCCGCCCAGTGAAGGTCGGGATAGAACTGCTGCATGTCGTCTTGCTGAACGCATGCACCTTCATGGGAGAAACAGTAGTTGCACCCAAGGCAGCCCGCGATCTTCGCGCGCCCGGCGTCGATGCGCCGAACCTCGCAGCCCGCCGACTTCGCTCCCTCGATGAACGCCTCGGCGAGCGTGTCGGAGTTGCCGCCGACGCGCGGGCTTCCCGTCACTACCAGCACCTTGCAAGACATAACCGCCCCTCTCTCGTGATGCGCCCGGCAGCAGGCCTCTCTTCCTGCCGCCCAGGCACGAACCTGCACTTCCCCGCTTCTCATGCGGCGAGTGCCTTCAAGTAGCTCTTACCAAGCTTGCACGCCCCCGCTCCACGCGATGAGAGCGCCTCCGGGCAGCACCCGGCCTGTCCGCTCCCACACGCCTTCGCGGCGGTTGAGCGTTTTGATTGCAGGCTCGAGCAGCCTGGCGACACCCCTGCTCGATTACTTGTCGCCCTGTTCGAGCATCGCCTGCACCTTCTTAATGTCGGCCATGCTCATGCCGCCCGGCATACCTGGAATACGGCGGCGACGCTTGCCCTTCTTGCCCTTCTTGCCGGAAAGCTCATCGACCGAGGGCATCATCTTCTTCATCATCTTCTTGGTCTCGTTGAACTGCTTCATGAGCTGGTTCACCTCGGTGACCGACACGCCGGCGCCCGCGGCGATGCGCGCGCGGCGGCTGCCGTTCAGAAGGTCGGGCTTCTCGCGCTCGGCCTTCGTCATGGAGTTGATGATGACCTCCATGTGATCGAGCGCGCCCTCATCGACCTGCCCCGATCCAAGTGCCTTGTCGCCGCCGGGGAGCGCGCTCACGAGCTTGCGCACGCCGCCCATCTTGCGGATTTGGCGGTTCATGTCAACGAAGTCGTTCAGCGTGAGCTGCGATTTCGCGAGGCGCTTCGCCGTTTCGGCCTCTTCGGCCTCCTGCTGGACGCGCACGGCGCTCTCGATGAGGCTCACCATGTCGCCCATGCCGAGGATGCGCTTGGCGATGCGGTCGGGATGGAATTCCTCGAGCGAATCGGGCTTCTCACCTGCGCTGATGAACTTGATGGGCTTTCCTGTGACCTGTTTGATGGAAAGCGCGCCGCCACCGCGGGCGTCGCCGTCCATCTTCGACATGATGACGCCGTCGAAGTCGACGCGCTCGGCGAACGCAGCTGCCACGTTCACGACGTCCTGGCCTGTCATCGCGTCGACGACCATAAGGATCTGGTCGGGCTTGACGGCGCGCTTGATCGCCTCGGCTTCCTCCATCATCTCGTCATCGACGTGCAAGCGGCCCGCCGTGTCGACGATGACGACGTCGCGCAGGTGGTCGATGGCGTCCTGTACGCCCTCCTTCGCGATGGCGACCGGGTCCTTCCCGTCGCCGCGATAGACGCGGACCCCCATCTCGTCACCAAGCGTCTGGAGCTGATCGGCGGCGGCAGGGCGGTACACGTCGCACGCGACGAGCAGGGGCGAGTGCTTCTCCTGCTTCAGACGGTACGCGAGTTTGGCCGCGGCGGTCGTCTTGCCCGAGCCTTGCAGGCCGACGAGCATGATGACGTTGGGAATGCGGCTCGAGAGGACGAGCTTCGAGTCGGTGCGGCCCAAAAGCTCGGTGAGCTCGTCAAGCACGATCTTCACAACGTTTTGCGCCGGTGTGAGCGACTCGAGCACCTCGGCGGTGAGGCAGCGTTCCTTGGTGCGAGCGCAGAACTGCTTCACGACTTTGAAATTGACGTCAGCCTCGAGCAGCGCCAAGCGGATCTCGCGCATGGCAGAGTTGATATCTTCCTCGGTCAGGCGGCCTTTTCCGCGCAGGCCCGAGAATATACCCTGCAATCGCTCGGAAAGACTTTCAAGCATACATCCTCCAGTTGGGAATCGAAAAGTGCACAGTGCTTGGGATTATACGCCAGGTGGAGCGCATGGCAGAAAAGACCTCGGGTAGCGCGCGAAGACTGCATCGAAAACGTGGAATCGGGCGGCGAGCTCGCGGGTCTTAAACGAATGAGACAGGAGTCAGCATGATAGTAAGAGGTCGGGTGATTTCCCTCACGCCAAGCGGGTCACCTAGGTGCGGGACAGGAGTTGAGCGATTTACCTCATCCTCAGCCCTTCCAAAAAGTGCAGCGAACCGCGGCCCCACCAGTTCGCCACAACGAAAAAGGGCGTCGACCCCAATAGGAAGTCGACGCCCTGAACAGGCAGTTTTTCGGCGAGAAAGCGAAGTCCGCCTTATTCCCTTTCCTCACGATGCTCTTGAGCACGCGGAGCGCGGGAACGCACCTGGTTGTGCGGCTCGCGGGCAACTTGGCCCTGCGGAGCGGAGCCCTGCTGCGGGCGAGAACGGCGGCGCGGAGCCGACCCACCGTTGCGGTTCTGCCCCACCGGCGTGGCGCAGTACGGGCACACAGTCCATGCAGGCTCGAGCGCATGATGGCAGCTCGGGCAGAGGTTCTTCAGACGCGTGTGGCAGTTCGGGCACAGCACGTAGTCGGACTCGACCGGATAGCCGCAGTTCGCGCACTCGCCGTACTTCATGAGCTCGCGCTGCTTCAGGGCAACCTCGAGCTCCTGCTCATCGCGATCGATCTGCAACAGGGGCGGACGAAGCAGACAGTACGCGATGACGCCGACAAGCGGCACAAGCGCAACGATGCCCCAAACGTACCAATGCGTCCCGCGCATGTACGCGTCGCGGATGACCCACACGATCGAAAGAACATAAAGCACCACAAGCAGCACGATGAAGACTGTGAACGCTGTCATCAGTTCCGGCGTAATGAGCTGCGACATCAATTCGGACATGGATTCCTCGTTTCAAGTTCGCGCCATTTTAAGGCGCTACGAACAACTAGCGAATGATTATAGCAAAAGCGACGGCAGCGAAAAGCGCAGAGCCGAAGTCGCCCATGGAGTTGCCAGGTCTCCATTAAGATTCGACCTTGTACCACCATGGGCGTCGCTTGTACATTGACCTTGCGCTAGCCCAACTCGGCGAGCTGTTCCTCGACGCGCGCGAGCTTATCGCGCAGCTCGGCAAGCTTCGCCGTGTCCTTCTCCACGATCTCAGGCGCCGCCTTCGCGAGGAAGCCTGGGTTGGAAAGTTTCTTGGCGAACTTGGCCTCGTCCTTCTGAAGCGTTGCGCGTTCCTTGGTGAGGCGTGCGCGCTCGGCCTCGAAGTCGATAAGACCGGTGAGCACGCAATACACCTCGCAACCGTGCGCAACGACGCAGGCGCTCTCGGCGGGCTTGTGCGCATCGGACGGAACGATTGAGAGCTCGGACGCGCGTGCCATCGAGATGATCTGGCTCTTTAGACCCTCGAGGACGCGGGCATTCTCAAACCCGGCGCGCAAAACCACGGGAAGCTCCTGCTTGGGCGAGATGCCGTAACGCGCACGCGTCGAGCGAACGGCGCTCACCACGTCGCACAGAAGGCTCACCGCCCGCTCGGACTCCTCGTCGACAAGCGACGCGAGGCTTTCGGGCTCGGGCCACTTCGCCATCATGAGCGCGGGCGCCTCCCCTTCCGCATGCGGGACGTTTTCCCAGATAGCTTCGGTAACGAACGGCATCGCGGGATGCAGCAGGCGAAGCGCGTTGTCAAGCACGTACACAAGGTTGCGCTGCGTCTGCAGGCGGGCGTCGCCCTCTTCGCGCAGGCTCGCCTTGCTAAATTCGATGTACCAGTCGCAGAACTCGTTCCAGAAGAAGGCGTGCAGCTCGCGCGCCATCTCGCCGAACTGATAGGTTTCGATGTCCTTCGTGACCTCGACGGAAAGCTTCGCCAGACGGCTGAAGATCCACGCGTCGGCCTGCGAGACCGCGCGCGGTTTGCCGGGCGTGAAGCCGTCCAGGTTGCCCAAGACGAAGCGGCTCGCGTTCCAGATCTTCGTCACGAAGGCGCGCGCCGACTCCGTGCGCGGGCTGCCGAGAAGCTCGTGGGTCTTCTTGTCAATATCGGCGTCAAAGCGCACGTCCTGGTTGTTGGTCACGAGCGTGAGCAGGTTGAAGCGCATCGCGTCGGCGCCGTACATGGAGATGAGGTCCATCGGGTCGACGCCGTTGCCCTTCGACTTGGACATGCGCGTGCCGTCCTTCGCGAGGATGGTCGCGTAGATGACCACGTCCTTAAACGGGATTTCCTTAAGAAAGTACGTCGACGACATGATCATGCGCGCCACCCACAGCGCGATGATGTCGCGCGCGGTGACGAGCGCGGTCGTCGGATGATGCCCTTCCAGGCGCTCGGGATGCTCGGGCCAACCCTGCGTGGCGAATGTCCACAGCTGGCTCGAGAACCAGGTATCGAGCACGTCCTCTTCCTGCGCGACATGGTGGCTGCCGCACTTCGGGCACACGTCGGTGTCCTCCATAAGCGCGTCTTCCCAACCGCAGTCCTCGCAGTGGAACACGGGGATGCGATGGCCCCACCACAGCTGGCGCGAGATGCACCAGTCCTTGAGGTTCTCCATCCAGGTGAGATACGTCTGCGTCCAGCGCGAGGGGTGGAAGGTGACCTTGCCGGAAGTGACCGCCTCGGTCGCCGGGCCCTTCAGCTTGTCGACAGCGACGAACCACTGCTCGGACAACCACGGCTCGAGCGTCGAGTCGCAACGGTAGCAGTGCATGACGGAATGATGATGGTCGTCCACATGGTCGAGCAGGCCGTGCTCCTCAAACCAGGCGACGACCGCTTGGCGGCACTCGTCGCGGCCCATGCCCGAGAACTCGCCGTAGCCTTCGACCACGTGCGCCGTCTCGTCGAAGATGTTGACCTTCTCAAGGCCGTGACGCTCGCCCATGCCATAGTCGTTGGGATCGTGAGCAGGGGTTACCTTCACGAAGCCCGTGCCGAAGCCCGCATCGACGTAGAAGTCGGAGAAGATGGGGATCTCGCGGTCGACGATGGGAAGGCAAACCTTCGCACCGACGAACTTGTCCTTGTCGTGGTCCTTCGGGGAGACCGCCACGCCGGTGTCGCCGAGCATCGTCTCGGGGCGCGTGGTGGCAACCACGACGTATTCCTGCCCATCGACAGGCTCGACGAGCGGATAGCGCAGGTACCACAGGTGGCCGTCTTCTTCCTTGTACTCCGCCTCGTCGTCGGCGATGGCCGTCGTGCAATGCGGGCACCAGTTCACGATGCGCTTGCCGCGGTAGATCAGCCCGTCATGGTACCAGTCGCAAAAGACCTTGCGCACCGCGGTGGCGTAGTCGGCATCCATGGTGAAGTGAGGGTCGGAGAAGTCGATCGAGCAGCCCATGCGCTTGATCTGCTCGACGATGTGCCCGCCGTACTCGTGCGTCCAGTCCCAGCAGGCGTCGACGAACTTCTCTCGGCCGATCTCGCGGCGGGAGATTCCCTCGGACGCGAGCTTCTTGTCCACCTTCGTCTGCGTGGCAATGCCCGCATGGTCGGTGCCCAAGATCCAACGGGTGGAGATGCCGCGCATGCGGTTCATGCGGATGATGGTGTCCTGGATGGTGTCGTCGAGCGCATGGCCCATATGAAGCTTGCCGGTCACGTTCGGCGGCGGGATCGTCACCGTGCAATCGCCCACGCCGGGGTTGCGGCGATAGTAATCGCCGGCGAGCCATTTGTCGAGCATGCGCTGCTCGACGGCTTCTGCGTCGTAGTTCTTCGGCATGTTTTCCATTGGATGCAAGCTCCTTCGATGAAACGTAAGCGGACAGGCGCAAAAACGCCGAGAGGGGCGCCCGCAAAAGGCGCCCCGAGATGGTGCAGTTTAGGAAGCGGGGGCGATCTCGGGGACCGTTTCCCCCGTGATGTCACTCGCGCGCACGACGACGTGCGTGGCGACCTTGTGCTCGGGCAGGTCGTACATGACGTCCTGCAGCACGCGCTCGCAGATCGAGCGCAGGCCGCGGGCGCCCGTACCGTGCTCCTGGGCCTCGTGCGCGATGGCTCGCAGAGCGTCCTTTTCGAACTCGAGCGTGGAATCCTCGAACTCGAACATCTTCGTGTACTGCTTTACAAGCGCGTTCTTCGGCTCGGTGAGGATGCGGACAAGGTCGTCCTCGGAGAGCTCGTCGAGCGCCGTGATCACAGGGATGCGGCCGACGAACTCGGGAATCATGCCGAACTTGTTCAGGTCCTCGGGAAGCACCTGGGCCAGAAGCTCCGCCTCGGCGTGCTTCTTGCTCTCGGGCAGCTCGGAGGAGAAACCAAGGCCGCTCTTGCCGACGCGCTGGCCGATGATGTCGGACAAGCCGACGAACGCGCCGCCTAGGATGAACAGGATGTTCGTCGTGTCGATGTGGATGAGCTCCTGCTGGGGGTGCTTGCGCCCGCCTTGAGGCGGCACGGAGGCCTCGGTGCCCTCGACGATCTTCAGCAGCGCCTGCTGCACGCCCTCGCCCGACACGTCGCGCGTGATGGAGAGGTTCTCGGCCTTGCGGGCGATCTTGTCGATCTCATCGATGTAGATGATTCCGATTTCCGCACGCGGGATATCGAAGTCGGCGGCGGTGATCAGCTTGAGCAGGATGTTCTCGACGTCCTCGCCGACGTAACCCGCCTCAGTGAGCGTCGTCGCATCGGCGATCGCGAACGGGACGCGCAGCGTGCGCGCAAGCGTCTGGGCAAGCAGCGTCTTACCGGAACCCGTGGGGCCCAAGAGCATGATGTTGCTCTTCGCGAGCTCGACATCGCCTTCCTGCGCCTTCGATTCCATGCTGATGCGCTTGTAGTGGTTGTAGACGGCGACGGAGAGGGCGCGCTTCGCGTTTTCCTGGCCCACCACATGCTCGGAAAGCTCGGCGTAGAGCTCGTGGGGTGTGGGCAGGTTGCCCAGGATATCGACAGGGTTCGGGGTCGCATCCTCGATGTCGGCCTCGACGATTGCGCCGCGGTCCTGTGCACGGCGGCAACCACGACGTCCGGCCGTCTCCTCGTCGGACATGCTGTCGAAGGCGGTCGAGAGGCCCAAGTCGCGCATCATCGCATCGGCGCACACCGAGATGCACTCGTCGCAGATGTTGATGCCGTTCGGACCCGCGATCATCGCGGTCACCTGATCGGATGACTTCCCGCAGAACGCGCAGTACACCGCGTCGTCACCGCGATAGCCAAGGTCGCCTCTTCGTTCGTTTGTCATATGCGTTAGGTCGCTTCTCTTCTTAGGTTCTACTTGTCGGAGGAGCCGCGATGGCTCGTGATGATGTCGTCGACCAGGCCGTACGCCTTCGCTTCCTCAGCGGAAAGCCAGTTGTCGCGCTCGCAGTCGACGTGCACCTGTTCCTGGGTCTTGCCGCAGTGCTTGGCGATGATGCCCTCCAAGCGGTCGCGCGTCTTCTTGATCTCGTCGGCCATGATCTGGATGTCGGTCTGCTGCGTGTGGCCGTCGCCGGTGCCGCCCATGGGCTGGTGAATCATGACCTGGGCGTTCGGCAGGATAAAGCGCTTGCCCGCCGCGCCGCCGGTCAAAAGAGGCACGCCCATGGATGCCGCCATGCCCAGGCAGATGGTGGACACGTCGCACTTCACGAACTGCATGGTGTCATAGATGGCGAGGCCCGCCGACACGCTGCCTCCCGGAGTGTTGATGTAGAGCGAGATGTCCTTTTCGGGATCGGCGCTTTCAAGATGGAGCATCTGCGCGACGACGGAGTTCGCCACATGGTCATCGATGGGCTCGCCGAGGAAGATGATGCGGTCGTTTAAGAGGCGGGAATAGATGTCGTAGCTGCGCTCACCGCGCGGAGATTGCTCGATGACGTAGGGAATCAGCGCCGAAGTGGCACGTTCGATGCTCATAAAAAGCCTCACTTTCGAAAAGGACGCGGCCCCACGGGGCCGCGAAATTGCATTCTGCTTCACATGATGGAACAGCTTGCCGCTTCGCGCAAGGGGTCGCGAACACGCCGTTCACGATAAGCATAAAACGGGGCCGACGCAGATGCATCGACCCCGTTACGCAATCGGTTGAAGCTTGAGGGCGAGATGCTACGCCTCGGCGTCGGCAGCCTCTTCCTCTTTCTTGGCAGCCTTCTTGGAAGACTTCTTGGCAGCCTTCTTCTCTTCCTCAGCTTCCTCGGCAGGGTCGTACTCGGTGATCTTGGCCTTCTCCATCACGTCAAGCACGGCGTGGGTGCGAAGCAAAGCCTCGCGGACCAGGTAGAGACGACCGCCTTCGCGCCACTCCTTCAGGAGAGCCTTCGGGTCCTTGGCACCGGACTTCTCGAACTCTTCGAGAACTTCCTCGTCGGTGACCTTTAGCTCGAAATGCGCTGCCCACGCGTCGAGCGCCATGTCCTGCTTGGCGGTGTCGGCGGCCTGCTGCTTCACGTCGGCCTTGAACTGATCGGCGGTGATGCCGTTCTGCTGGAGATACATGTCGAAGCTAGCGCCCTGGTTCTGCAGCTGGGAGAAGAAGTCCTGCAGCAGCTTGGCCTCGGTCTGCTCCTGCACGGCGGCAGGGACCTCGACGTCGAGGCGCTTGGCGAGCTCGATGAGGCAGGCGCTTTCCTTCATGCGAGGAAGGACGTCTTCCTTCTGCTCCTTGATGCTGTCGGCAACGCGCTCGCGCAGGTCGGCGACGTCATCGAAGCCCAGCGTGTCCTTGACCCACTCGTCGGTGAGCTCGGGAAGGACCTGCTTTTTCACGGCAAGAACCTCGACCTCGAAGTTCACCGTCTTGGTCTTGCCCTCGAGGGAGGCCATAAGAGTCGCGTCCTTCGCGTCCTCGACGTTGACGGAGAAGCTCGTGGTCTGACCCTTCTTCAGGCCGATGACCTGTTCGTCGAAGGCGGCCGGGAACATGCCGGAACCCATGAGGCACATACGGGACTCGCTCGACAGCGCGCTCACGTCTTCGCCGTTCTCGTCGGTCGCGACGATCTTGAGGTCGGCGTAAGAGTCGGCCTTCACCTTGGTGTTGGCATTGGCGTTCTCGAACTCATGATAGTAGTCGCGCAGCGCCTCGATCTGCTGGTCGATTTCAGCCTCGGACGCGCCTTCGGCCGGAAGCTTCACTTCGACCGGCTCGTAATCGGAGAGTTCGCAGGTCGGCTTGCACTCGACCTCGAAGGAGAACTCGTAGGGCTTGCCACCCTCGACGAGCGCAGGCTCGCCGAACTCGGGCTCGCCGACGGGGTACAGATCACAGCTGTCGATAGCGAGCGGATAGCAGCCGTTCACGATGTCATCGGTGACGCTAGCAGGCACAGCCTCGGCGCCGAGCGCGTTGTCGATGATCGGACGGGGCGCCTTGCCCTTGCGGAATCCGGGGAAATTGTACTTATTCGCAAAGTCCTTGTAAGCCTTCTTGATGCGATTGTCGACTTCTTTGGCATCGACGGTGACGGTCACCTTGACCTTGTTGTCCTGCAATGCCTCTACTTTTGTTTCCACTAACTTTCCTCCATCGTTCGCTTATCGCACGATTCGTGCAGCGCGCAATCGAATCTGGCCGAATCGGACAGCGCGGCCGTACATCGGCCCGAATGCGCACCAAAAAGGAATTATCGCACATATGGCGAAGTTGTGCCAACCAAACAAAGACATCCACACGGAACGCCTTATACTGAGGGAAACCGAGCAGAACACGAACAGACCGAAAGGCGGCGTTGAGACCCATGGCATCTTGCTGCGGCACCCAACCGAAGGCACAGGAAATCAAACCGGAGCGCGTGAGCTGCGTTGACTGCAAGACGCTTGGCTGCGCCCACAACAACGGCCGCTACCCTTCCTTCTGCGAGACGCGCAGCATGACCGAACAGGAGGCCGCCGAGCTTCGCCGCGATTACGAAGCGGACGCCGAGACCTACGAATTCATGAAGGCGACGGCAGAGACCACCGCCCGCGGCTTCTCAGAACAGCTCTGCCGCGCCGAGGAGACGATGGATTACGCGAGGCGCATGGGATACAAGAAGATCGGCATCGCGTTTTGCGCGGGCGTCGCCGACGAAGCGCAGATATTCGCGAAGATCCTGCGCATACACAACTACGAGGTGGTGGGCTACACCTGCAAGGTCGGCGCGCTCTCGAACGCGCAAATGGGGCTCAAGGAGAGCTGCTGCAACTTCGGGCTGGTCGCCTGCAACCCACTCACGCAGGTAAGATGCCTCAACGCCGAGAAGACCGACCTCAACGTGCTCATGGGACTGTGCGTGGGGCACGACTCGTATTTCTACAAGCTCTCGGACGCGCCCGTGACCACGCTCATGACCAAGGACAAGGCCATGGTGAACAATCCGGGGGCAGCACTTTGGGCCTCGACCACAAGCTCGCTTTGGAGCCGCATGATGCGCCCCGACGAATCGTTCGCGGCGCGAGACGGCGAGCAGGAGAAAACGAGCGGGCAGGAATAGACGTCCAAGTGCGCTTAGCGACCCAGGGAATCGCTAAAGCCCTTCCCATCAGGGAACAGGCGCGCTGCGATGCGCTCGGGAACGGCCGAGCAATCGAGCTTCGGACAGCCCTTGAACACGCCGTACCCCACCTCGTCGATTTCCTCGGGAAAGACGACGTTGGAAAGCTTGGGGCAGCTCAAGAACGCCTCGTCGCCGAGCGCGCGCAAGAGGCTGGGGAGCTCGACGCGCCGCAAGGTACGGCAGCCCGAGAAGGCGCGGCGCCCTACGGCCTCCACAGCGGCGAGTGCGGGCGCGGCCTCGAGCGCACGGCAGTTCGAAAACGCCTGGTCGCCGATTTCGACAAGCCCCTCCCCTCCTAAGACGCGCCGCAGCGCGAAGCAGCCTTTGAAGGCTCCCCTCGGCACGCAGCGCACATTCGACGGCAGCGCTATCTCCTCAAGCTTCTGGCAGTGCTCGAACGCCGACGCCCCGAGAGACGAAAGGCTCTCCGGCAGCGAAACGCGCCGCAGGTTCAGGCACGCGGAGAACGCGTAGGCCCCGATTTCGCGCACGCCCTCGGGCACGGCGATTTCCTCAAGGTCGTCGCATCCGCGAAACGCCTCGTCGCCGATGCGGCGCACGCCAGGCGGAAAGGACACCTCGCGCGCACCGTCGCTCTCATAGCGCTCTATAGCGATCTCGAAGGGCATCGGCACCGCATCCCCTACGAACGCTTGCCGCAGCAGCAGCCGGCACCCGCCGAAGCGAGCGGGTCGGGCATGACGTAGTCTTCGGGATTGCCCACCTTCCACCAGTTCTTGCCGTCGGCGCGGAAGCGCGGGTCGGGGTCGGCAAGCCCCGGCTCGAAACCCGCCTCGCGGATGCGCGCGACGGCGTCCTCCACGGTGAAGCCGCGCCATTCGCCCTCGTTGAATTCGGTGTCGCGCGGGTTCGCGCCGCGCTCGACGGTGCATCCGTTCGCGCCCGAGTAAAGCGCCTCGGGGATGGCGGGGTGGCATCCCATGGAATGGATGCGCGACCCGACAGCGATGCGCACGGTGGCCAGGATTTGCAGCATGCGGGGCTTCGAGACCGGCTCCACCCCTTCAAACGGCGTCCCGGGCACGTTCACGCGGAACATGACGCCCATACCGAAGGGGTTGAGCGACATGTTGTAGAGCACCTTGTCGGCGATTTCCTCGTTGGTGTGCTCGATGCCGATGGGCTCCACGCACGTGCCCCAACGAAGCGGCGACTCCGCGATCGCGCGGATAGTCTGCTCGCGCAGCTTGGGGTCGAAGGGGGTGTCGATTCCCTCGCGCATGCGGCAGACGTGGTAGGCGCTTGTGGCACCCGCCTGGTAGGCCGCCTCGGCCATCGCCGGCGTGAGCTCGCCTACGTTCAGGTTGATAAGGTAGTCGCCTGGCACCTGTTCGCGAATATCGGCAAGCCACTCGGTGAGCACCTTCAGGTCGTAGAACTCGGTGGAGCGCAGCGTAAGCGTCGTGATGCCGGCATCGACGTAGGCCCGCGCCATCTCGATGACTTCCTCTTTGGTGTAGGTGATCTCATCGGTGATGAGGCCCCATTCGGTTCCGAACGAGCAGAACTTGCAGTTCATGTCGCAGCTGCACATGTCGACCCCGATGGCGCCCGCGATGCCGCACTTGTTCCCCGACGCGAAATGAGCGACGCGAGAAGCGCATTTGCGCAGGTAAGCGACTTCCTCGGACTCGGGATCGAGCTCGAGCATGGACACGATGACCTCCTTGGGCTGGGTTGCCCCGCGCAGCGACTCGTCGGTCGCGCGATCGATCATCGCCTTCACTTCTTGGTTCATCTTCTCCCCCTTCTTTTTGCCCCGTGCCCTTTTTGCGCCGGGCTCTCTATCATGATGCTCTCAGAAACAGACGCGCTAGTGCCATTTGGTGAAGCGCTTCTGCAGCCACGCGGAACCGTAGTTCAAAACAGTGACGGTAATGCCGCAGGTGATGATGCCTGCGTATATGTTCGCATAGTTCGCGAACACGTTCGCATTGGAAATCCAGTACCCGATACCCGATTTGGCGCCGAAGCTCTCCGCGTACATGAGCATGAGGAAGCCCGTGGTAAGCGAGATGCGCAGGCCTTTCAAGATATCCGGCAAAATGTAGGGCATGATGATCTTCGTGATCATGGTCAGGTTGCTCACTTTAAGCACACGCGTGTTGTCGATGATTGCAGGCGGCAGCGAGCCGACGCGCAAGATCATGCTCAAGAACTGCGGCCAGAACACGCCGAGCAGGATGACCATCACGGCAGCGAGGCGGTAGTTCGGCATGAGAATGACCAGAAACGGCGTGAACACGACCGAGGGAATCGGCGCGAACACGTTCGCGATCGGGTAGAACATCGCGCGCAAGCGGGGAATCCAGCCGCAGATCACGCCTAGGATGACGCCGAACAGCGTGCCGAAGAAAAAGCCCGAAAGCAGAAGCTCGAGCGACGAGACGACGCTTAAAGCCAGCTCTCCGCCGTGCTCGATGAACACGTTGAACACGTTTTCGGGCGACGGGAGCAGAACATTGTGGGCGATGCCGAGCACGGGACCGAAGACCTCCCACAAAAGCAGGAGCACCCATACGCACAGCGTGATGTCGGTCGAGCCCTGCGGGAAGGAGTCCTGCTTGCGACCGTGAACGAGCGCCACCAGGTAGAGCACCTCGATGATGCCTATGGCGACGAAGAACGCCGTCGGGTCGGCCACGTTGCGGCGGTGGTTCGGAACGAGGGCTATCACCAAAATGAGCGCAACCATCAGCACGTGCGCGAGGACGATGCGCAGTTTCATGGCTTTTCTCATAGCGTGGCACCTCCGTCGAAGACCTGCTCGCGATCGGCTTGGTCGAGCTTCGTCTCTTCCGCCTTGTAGAACAAATCGAGCAAATGAGCGTGCATCCGCTTGTACTCGGGCGTCTCGAAATAAACCTCGGGGACGCGAGGTCGCGGGGCGCTGACCTCGAACTCATCACGGAATTGGCCAGCGCTCATGAACACGATGCGGTCGGCTAAAAGCAGCGCCTCTTCGATGTCGTGTGTGACGAAGACCGCGGTTTTCTTCCGTCCCGATACCCAAAGGTCTTCCATGAGCATCTGCAGCTCACGGCGCGTTTTAATGTCGAGCGCGCCGAAGGGCTCGTCGAAGAGCAGCACCTCGGTGTCCATCGCCAAAGCGCGGGCGATGGCGACGCGCTGGCGCATGCCTCCGGAGAGCTGGTAGGGATAAAGGTCGGCAGCCTTTGTCATGGACACCTTCGCGAGGTGCTCGTCGGCGATATCGGAGATCTGGCTTTTCGATAGGCCGCGGGAAAGCTCGATAGATGCCTGCTTGATGCCGAACTCGACGTTTTTCTTCACCGTCATCCATGGGAACAGCGAATAGTTCTGGAACACGACTGACCGGTCGAGACCGGGTCCCTCGATCGGATTGCCGTTCGTCTCGATGGTTCCCGCGATCGGCTTCTGCAAACCGGCGAGAATCCGAAGCGTCGTCGATTTCCCGCACCCCGAATGTCCCACGAGGCAAAGGAACTCCCCGTCGGCAACCTCGAGGTCAAGGTGCTTGAGCACCAGTTTCTCCTCAGGAACCTCATCGGGAGCGATGCGATGGTGCTGCACTCCCTTGACGAGGTCCTCGTTGTAGGTGAAGCAAAGGTCCCGAAGGGACAAACTGCCCACGCGAGCCCTCCTTTCCATGTCGTTTGCGCGCAAAACCTAAAAGCGTGCCAAAGCGGCGGCCCCCTCGTCAAAGGAAGCCGCCGCCTGCACTTTCATCAGTGTTCTAAACGATTGGCACCTAGTCGTTGTACTTGCTGAAGTCCTCGGCAAGCTTCTTGTAGGTGGCGTTGTCAGGCTCGCGCTCGACGAGCGTGTCAAGCGCCTTCTTGTACACGGCGGAGGTTGCGTAATCCGCCATGTCGTAGTCGCTCTTCTCGATCTCGCCGATGTTCTGCATAGCCTTGTAGAACTTCACGATCTCCTTGGTGTGCGGATCCGGCGAGAGATTCATGATGTTGCGGTAGTCGCTCGTGCCGTACATCGCCGCCTCGACGTAGTCGGCGCTCTGCGCGGAGTAGTCGACGAGGCGCTTGATGACGTCCTCCTTGTTGTTGAGATAGTAGTCGTAACCGCGGATAAGCGCGATCTCGAAGTCGACGAGCGAGAGGAACTTGTTGTGGTAGGCATCCTCTGAGCAGTTCTGGCGGCAGCAGGGGTAATCGCCCGTGATGTCGGCCGGGATGGCGGCAACCTTGATGTCGTCCATGCTGGAAGAATAGGTGTAGCCCATGGCGTTGTTCGTGATGAACAGGTCGTTTTGGCCGGAGCGCAGGCCTTCGAGCGCCGTGGTCGCGTTGTCAACGTACTCAAAGACGACGTCCTCGCCGAGCTTGAGCCCGCTTTCCTGCAGGAAGTTCTTCAGATAAATCTGGCCGGACTCCTCGCGGCTGCAGGCGATGTTCAGACCCTTGAAGTCCTCCGCCTTCTTGAGCTCTTTGGTGAAGTCTTTCGTGGAGATGATCTCGGAGCCGTTCAAGATGGTACCGCCGAACACGAAGATCTCGATGCCCTGGGAGACATACGAGCACGCCGGCACGATGCCGAACAGGTCGATGTCGAGCTTGTTCACCGACATCGAGGCCATGGCGTCGGCGAGGGCGACGGTCTGGAACTCGACGTCGCAGCCCTCCTCCTCGAAGTAGCCGAGCTGGTTGGCGAGAATCGCCGGAGCGATCTTGATGAGCTTGCCGGTGACGGCGCACACAAGATGCTTGCCCTTGCCCTCGCTCATAAAGGCCTCTTCTTTGGACCCCTCCTTCGTGGAATCGTCCTTCTTCTCAGAGCTCTCAGAGCCCGAGCAGCCAGACAGGGCGCCGGCGGCCATCGCGGCTACCGTGGTCGCGCCGGCGACCTTCACGAAATTGCGGCGAGTAAGATCCTGCATACTGTTATTCCCTTTCTTCGACGCGCACAACGCCGCGGCGACGCCATGCACTATATGGGTCATTCTTTTATTTGTGGTACTACCGCTATTTGACTAATGCCAATAATAGACATAATGAGCAAAGAGGGCAACTAAAGGAGGCAGTATTTCGAGCATTTTGGAACACAGGGCAGCGAAACAGTTACGCGAAAGGGGAAAGAAGGCTGCCAGCTTATCATCGGGAATACTCAACGCATTCGCCCCAATGGAATACTTGCTAATCGAACGCCCGCTCAAGAAGCGAACGTCTCAGCTTGTCTTCACGAATTTGCAACCAAGGGGAGGAAAGGTGCAGGGCGCTACTCAAGCATCCCCTAGCAAGTCGCTTCTTGCGATCAATTTACGCGGCGAATTTCTACATGCATCTGGATCAACACAAGACAACGTTGTCGGAATGCTCACCGAGAGCAATTGAGCGCACGAGCCGAAAACACCCCCCTCGAGAGAAGTTACATTCTTTGGCACTATCATGTCTTGTAATGACGAGCACCCATTAAAAGCATCACGCCCAATCCGCCCGACGCATTCAGGGAGATTGCAACCCGTTAGGCTTTCGCAGCCCTTAAATACTTCATCCTCAAGAGTCTCAAGCTTTTCGGGCAGAGCGACATGCTCTAGCTTCTTGCATCCCTTGAACAGGGCCGTTTCGAGGATTTGAATCCCTCTCGGAATCTCAGCGCTTCGAAGGGAAAGACACTCGCGAAAGCAATCGCGCCCGATCGCCTCAAGCGAAGCAGGAAGCCCCACATCGGCAAGCGAGCCGCAACGCATAAATGCGCGTTCACCAATTGTTGAAACATTTGACGGAAGAATTGCCGACCGCAAGTGCGTGCAGCCCCTGAAGGCGCCTTCCCCTATCGATACAAGAGAATCAGGGAGCTCAACCTCCTCGAGATGGGGGCATCCTGCGAACGCTTCTTCGCCCAAAGCGGTAACGCCTTCGGGCGCCACAACCTTTCGGATTGCATAGTTGCAGAAAACGCCTTCTTTCCAATTGCGGAGACACCGTCGGGCACCGCGGCAATCCGCTGGGGGTCACCGTCGTCGTGGTAGCGGGTCAGCGTTAGCTCGAATCGAATCACGAAACTTCTCTATTTGTTGACTATGAAGCGCTTTCGGAGCTTCGTAGCCGAAACCTCGAGAACGATGGACACGGCCATGCACATGTAGACGATGAGCCCGATCTCATGAATGTCGAAGTAGTAGTTGCCGGCAAGGAAGAGCGAATACCCTATGCCTCCCGAGCCCGCCATTCCCGCGACGACGACCGCTGCCACAAAGTTAATCTCAAAGCGGATGAAGGTCCATGAGAGCATCTCGTTCAGCTTCTCGGAAAGCACACCCCGGCAAACGATCTGCCACCACGATGCACCTGTCGCCCTAAGAGCCTCGAGCACCCCCTCGTCCACCTCTTCGAAGCTTTCCGAATACGCTTTTACGAGGTACGCCACGCTATGAAAGAGCATGCCGATAACGGCCGCCTCGGCACCAAGGCCGATTGCCACCGTGAAGACAAGGACCCACAGGATAGTCGGCACCGCCCGGGCGATCGACATCACGATTTTGATTGCATTGCTGACCGCCCGATTCGACAGGTTGCTTGCCGCGAACAAACCGAGGACAAGAGCGATCACCGCTCCACCCAACGTGGTCAGCGTTGCCAAAGCGAGCGTAACGAGGAGCTCAATCGCCAGGTCGGGGTATTTGAAATGCCCGTTGACGTGCGGCGTCGTCGCCATTTCAACAAAATCGGAAACCGCATTCGCGAACGCGGTTGCAAGCGGCGTTTTGCCATAATCCATCTGGACGAAAGCGTAGACGGTAACCGCAGCGAGCACGACAACCACGATGGCGATAAGCGCATTCGACTTGGTGAAAGTGCCCACCTTGATTGTTCCGCGACGGGTTAGGCGTGCGCCGCGCGGGGCTTCTGACGAGGCCATCTACATCACCCTTCTTCGAATGTAGTTAGAAGCCGTCTCGCAAGCAATGACAACGACAATCACGAGAATCAGCACGAGGCCGGCAGTGTCATATCTGAAGCTCTTGTAATACAGATCGAAAACGAACCCGATGCCGGTTCCTGTAAGCATGCCGACAAGCGTAGCGTCGCGGATGTTGGTCTCGATCATATAGAGAACCCAGCTGATAACCTGGGTGATACTCATCGGCACCACCGCACGCGCAACGACCTGAAGATAGCCCGCCCCGCAAGACCGAAGCGCCTCTACGGGACCAACGCTCATCTCGTCGATGCTCTCCAAAAAGCACCGCGTCAAGAAGCCGAAGCTCTGAAGAAACAGCGCCAGGTATCCCGTGAATTCGCTTTGCTTGAACGAAAAGAGCAGCAGAAACGCCCACGCCACAATCGGAATATTGCGAAATACCGAGGCAATCGCTCGCACGATGAGCTGCATCGGCCCGCCAAGCCCCGTCGTTCGCGACCCCAAAACCGCGCAAACATAAGCCAGCACCGCTGCAGTGCAGCTAGCTGCCACGGAATCGAGAACGGTCGAGAGAAGCGCCGGCCCGATTGTCCCCATCTTGTCGAACGAGGATGGCGTCGGCATGAACTTCTGTAGGAACCAAATGAATCCAGCGGGGAAATCACGAAGAGCTTTCAGCAAATCGAAGCCTACAAACTGGCTTGAGACAGCGCAGATTGCAAGGAAGGCAAAGATGAGGGCGACGAAAGTTAGGTGCTTTTTGAGAAAGAATCGACGGTGAGGCACCTTTCGATCCCCTCTTTCGGAGGGTCCTCCTCCCGCAGGCTGAAGTATCGCTTGCATCACTGCTCTCCCTCTTCGATATCGTCTCCGTATATCTCGGAGACGATCGAGCTTGTCAGCTCGTCGGGAGTGCCGTCAAAGAGCGCCCGGCCGCCAGCTAGACCCACGATTCGGTCGGAGTATTCCTGCGCAAACTCAACCTGGTGAAGGCTTACCAGACAGGCGATCCCGAACTTATCCGCCGCGCCGCGCAACAGCTCGAGAACGGTGCGAGAGGACTTTGGGTCGAGACTGGCGATGGGTTCGTCGGCAAGGATAAGCAACGGGTCCTGAACAAGCGCACGGGCTATTCCCACGCGCTGCTTTTGCCCTCCCGACAGCTGGTCTGTTCGGGTATAGGCAAAGTCGGCAAGCCCAACGTGATCGAGCATCTCGAAAACGCGACGCTTCTCGTCTTCCGTGTAAAGACCAAGCGCACCTGCAATTGCGGACTTGTAACCGAGCCGCCCCTGCAATACGTTCTCAATTGCCGTTGCGCGATAGACCAGATTGTAGTTTTGAAACACCATGCTGATCCTGCGCCGCATATGGCGGAGTTCGCGGCCGCGCACCTTCGTCGTGTCCTTGCCATCAAAAACAATGGTTCCCGATGTCGGCTCGATAAGATGATTGATGCAGCGCAGCATGGTCGACTTGCCAGCGCCCGACGATCCGATTACGGAGACGAACTCTCCCTTGCGAATAGCCATATCGAACCCGTTGAGGGCAACTTTGCCGCTACCGTAGTCTTTGGTCAATTGATTCAGCTCAAGCAGAATCGGAGATGCATCCGCCATTCTGTTCCTTTGCCCCTGTCATTTCCGACTAAGGGGGCGCATGCGAACATACGCCCCCTTAGTTTTATTATTACTTTCTGAGGTATCTTTAATTAGCCTTTGAAGTCGATAAGCTCGCGGAACTCGTCGTAATAGTCGTCCTCCGCAGGAACGAAGCACACCTTGTCAGAGGTCTTCGACCAATTGCTTACGGTTTCTTTGTCGTCAGGCGACGGGAAAATCTCCGGGTTCGATGCAACCTCGTCGGAGCACATGTAGCTGATGATCTTGTCATGGATCTCAGGCGGAACAGTCGCGGTATTGATGCAGATGGGAACAGCGGGAACCGGCAATGCCTCGATGATGGTGAACTCTTTGCCGACAACGGCATCAAGCGGGGAGTCAACGCCCTCCTTCACGCGGTAAACCGTACCAGGCTGCGCCGGCTCGCCCGAAACGAGCTCAACCATCGGGTCAACCAGATAATCAGCGAAGACAGCCGCATCAGCATCCCCGTTGAGCAGGTTGAACAGCGAGCCAGGATGGGATCCGGGGAACAACACCGTGTCGAAGAAGGCGCCCGATTCGCTGCACTCGTCGGTGCTCGAAAGCCCGAACTGCTTCTTGACCACCGTGGCCGGCATAACAAAACCAGATGTCGAATTCAAATTGACGAAGGAGAAGTTCTTGCCCTTGATGTTGTCCAGCGAGAAGGAGGAGCCGCTCTTGTATTTGTCGGCATCCTCGCTGCGAACGCAAATCTGCGAGTAGTATGACGCCTGGTCAAGTTCGCCGTCTTCGTTGCTCAGCACGAATGCAATGTTGACGTCGGGGTTCTTCGCATGTGCTTCAACGTACTCCGAAGCGCCGAGAGACGCCATGTCCGCCTTGCCCGACACCAATGACTCGATGGTGACGTTGTAGTCGGTCGTCGTCATCATCTCGCAGGGCAGCCCGCACCCCTCCTCGATGCACTCGGCGACCGCCTCGCGCATGCCTTCATAGGTAGTCGTAGACTCATTCGGCTCCCAAATAAAGATGATTTTATCCTTTGAAGAGGAGTCGCTTCCCTTGGAACCGCCATCCGACGACGAGCAGCCAGACATCGCACTTGCCGCAACGGCTCCCATAAGCGCAGTCGCGCTAACGGCAACGAACTATCGGCGGTTTAGCGAGTTTTCTTCCATCGCTTTTTCCTTTCCTTCTGAATAAAAGATGAGTGAATATCAACTAATTGATACGGTCGAATATTATATTAAATGCTTAGGCTACGTAAACTATTAGTTCGGTGAGTGTAGTCGAATAAAGCGATTATTACCCCCAACACCAAACGGATTCTCGTTTCGCCTATCGATCGAGTACTTCGAACCCCTCGAAAACGGCATCGTCGTAAGTGGTATCGGGACCCGCAATCGCTCTCGGCCTATAGCTCTGAGCTGCCGGGGAATCCAATTCCCAGACGGAATCGAACCAGGAGATAAACGCGCCTTGATCGTATCGGACAGGAACCGCCTCGACGAATACGCCTTTGACTTTCGCGCGATACACAGCATCGGGATGCGGAGTTTTAGCCACTCGATTTACCAGGCCGAACAGCTTGCCCTTGTATTCTGGGAGCCCAGCCGAGCCATTGTTTATGACAGCTCCATGCGAAAGCGCGAGCGCAGCAGCCGCACAGGTGTGGGTCGTAGAAAGAACATCGATGCTTCGCTCGGAGAAAAACCGATCGAGCTCTGCTTTCCTTGCTGGATCTTGCAGGTTTTCGACGGAGCAGCCCCACCCCGAAACCGATCGCTCATCACCATGGGTAATTCCGACTCGAGCTTCACCGACTTCCACAACGCCCCATGCAGGCCGATTGCCGATCGCTCTCACTTCGGGAAGATCTTTGACCGATTCCTTCATTCTGCCAAATATTGCGTTCGAGCGCCCAACGAAAGCATCCGACATCGTCGTAGGATAAGAGCAACCGCACCCCACGCCGCAGTCTTCTAGACGAGCAAGCTCCAGCTCGACATTTCCATTCATGGGAATAGACCCCTCGAGCAAGCGTTCAACTTCTAAAAAGTTCTCAGCCGTCCCGTCAAACCAGTGGTAATCGCCGTTATAGACCACGCAAACATCGCCCTGCTCCGATTTGACCATCTCGCGCACCGTTTTCATTGCCTCGATGTTTCCGTACACACCTCCAACTGAATACAGAACATCGCATTTGGCAACTGGCGGTTTGTCCCACTCTTCTGGTGCAATCGCATAATCGTCGGCGCCAACCCTCCCCTTGATGCCCGGTGTCGCAATTCCTCCAGAGTCGCAACCGCACTTGTTGCCACCTTGCACGATGATTGCGCCGTTGACGTCATCGTTCATCACTTCATCCATCAGGAGTCCTTCCTCGCATGCGACCTTTCATTCCAACGAAAGGTTGTCTATATCGGCTAATCATTATTATCAACCGATAGTATATGCCTATGTCATATATTAGCCTAGGTGTATTCTTCGACTTGCGTTTTTTGCGCGCCGAAAGCCAGAAAGCGGGCTTCCCATCGACAGGAAAAGCAGGACATCCCCCGTTAGCGGCATTGAACTTGGGGGCCGAACTCCCGTTTGCCAGGGGTTTGATCAACTTCGGAGGCGTCTTCGTCCTACAACTAGCCGCGTTCTGCTATTATGTGTCCGCTGTTTTTCGAGCAGCAAAGCGTGCGGGCGTGGCGGAATTGGCAGACGCGCCAGATTTAGGTTCTGGTGGGCAACCCCCGTGAAGGTTCAAGTCCTTTCGCCCGCACCAGCTGGGGGAAGGGTGCTTTTCCTGCACCCTTCCCCCAGCTTTATTTTATGAAGCTATTAATACTGAAAGGATCGCCAGTGGACACCGTCAAAAAGATTGGACGAGCCTGGAACTCGATCAGCCTCATCAAGCGCATCATCGTGGGCCTCGTCATCGGCACCATCCTCGCGCTCGTCATCCCCGGAAACGAAATCATCGAGATGCTCGGCACACTTTTCGTGAACGCCCTGAAAAGCGTCGCCCCCATCCTCGTGTTCTTCCTGGTAATCAGCGCCCTGTGCAACGCGAAGGGCGGCGGGCAGATGAAGCTTGTCATCATCTTGTACCTGGTGGGCACCTTCGTCGCCGGCGCCGTCGCCGTCCTGGCGAGCACGCTGTTCCCGGTTGATCTCACGCTGTCCGCTGCCGCCGAGGCACAGTCCTCGCCTTCCGGCATCGGAGAGGTGCTCGCAACGCTTGTCACCAACGTGGTAGCAAACCCGGTCACGGCCCTCATGAGTGCGAACTACCTGGGAATCCTCGCTTGGGCCATCGTTTTGGGCATCGCTCTTAGGCGCGCAAGTGATCAGGTGAAAGACGTGTTCACGAGCATCTCCGACGCCGTGTCGACCGTCGTCCGCTGGATCATCGCGCTCGCCCCCTTCGGTATCTTAGGCCTCATCTACACGGCGGTTTCCACCAACGGCCTGGAAATCTTCACCGAGTACGGCCAGCTGCTGCTCGTGCTCGTAGGCTGCATGCTCTTCATCGCCTTCGTCACCAACCCGATCCTCTCCTTCGCGTGCTTCCGCAAGAACCCCTACGGGCTTGTTCTTCGCTGCTTGAAGGATTCCGGCCTCACCGCGTTTTTCACCCGCAGCTCTGCGGCGAACATCCCTGTGAACATGGAGCTGTGCCGCAAGCTGGGTCTTGACAAGGACAACTACTCGCTTTCCATCCCGCTCGGCGCGACCATCAACATGGGCGGCGCTGCGGTCACGATCTCAGTCATGGCCATGATGGCAGCGCACACGATGGGCATCCAGGTCGACATCCCCACCGCGATCATCCTGTCGGTTCTCTCCGCCGTGAGCGCATGCGGCGCATCGGGCGTCGCCGGCGGCTCGCTGCTCCTGATCCCGCTCGCCTGCTCGCTGTTCGGCATCGGCAACGACATCGCGATGCAGGTCGTCGGCATCGGCTTCGTGATCGGCGTCATCCAGGACTCCTGCGAGACCGCGCTCAATTCCTCTTCCGACGTGCTCTTCGCCGCATCCGCCGAATACAGCCAGTGGAGAAAGGAAGGCCGCGACTTCAAGCCCGGAAAGGACATCGAAGCCGCATAGAGCTTTACCGAAAAGACAATCGAGCCTCACCAGAAAGCGCCCCGTCAAGGGCGCTTTCCTTTTTCCTGCACCTCTATGAGGATGCCGCCACATTCTGCAACTTCAACAAGTACATGACCGGCTATGCCGACACCGACCTCTTCGGGCCGAGCAATGAGCTCACCCGCGCCGAGTTTGTCACCGTGCTCCATCGCATCGTCGACCCCGAGGCCGCTGGTGTTGACTTCACAACCGCGAAGAACGAAACCGGCGTCGAGTTCCAGCCGAACACCCCGGTCGATCGCCAAACCATGTGCGTCATCCTTTCCCGCTACCTCAAGGCCGAGAATCCCTCCATGGACAAGCTGAACTCCATGCCGGATGCTGACGGCGTTGCCGATTGGGCTATTGATGGCGTTGCGTGGGCTCTGAACGAAGGCGTCATCTCCGGCGTCGGCGTTGACGGCACCCGCTACATCCAGGCTGACACCATTCTCAGCCGCGCTATGGCCGCCCAGGTCATCGCAAACTCTTGCTACAACGATCTGCTCTAAGTAGTCCCAGAGCAATCTTGTTTGCATGAAAAACGCTCGGTCCGCAAGGGCCGAGCGTTTTTTGATTCACGAGAATTAAACGTGTTGCCGGGGTTGCCACGCATCGGATGCTGAAACGGGAAGGACCGCTACGCCTCACGTTCGTCGAAGTCGCCTATAAGGGCGCGCGCGAAGTCGTGCGCATCGAAGTCCTTCAAGTCGTCCATGCCCTCGCCCACGCCAATCTTCAGCACAGGAAGCTCAAGCTCGTGGCTCACGGCAAGCGCGATGCCGCCCTTCGCCGTGCCGTCGAGCTTGGTGACGACGATGCCGTCAAGAGAAAGCGCATTGTTGAACTCGCGCGCCTGCTGCAAGCCGTTTTGGCCGGTCGTCGCATCGATGACGAGCACGGTGTAGACCGGCAGCTGAGAGCGCTTGCGCACGACGTTCACGACTTTCTCGAGCTCGCGCATAAGGTCGGCAGACGTGTGCAGGCGGCCTGCAGTGTCGATGAGCACCAAATCCGCACCCGTTTCCTCCGCGCGCTCAATCGTGGCATAGCACACGCTCGCAGGGTCACTCCCCCGCTCACGCTCGACCACTTCGACATCGGCGCGGCGAGCCCAGACCTCGAGCTGTTCGATCGCGGCGGCTCGGAAGGTATCGGCGCTGCCCAAGATGACATTGCGGCCCGCATCGGAGGCCTCCTTGGCAAGCTTGCCCGCGGTCGTCGTCTTGCCCGTGCCGTTGATGCCAACGAAGAGCACGAGCGCGGGGTCGCCGCCGAAGACCTCTTCCCCGCCCTCGGTAAACGTGCTCGCAATCTGCTCGTTCAGCATATCAAGCACAGCATAGGCGTCGGGAAGCGCCTTGCGCGTCGCCTGGTCGCGCAGGTTCTCCACGATGGAGCTCGCTGCCGGAGCGCCGACATCACTTAAGATGAGCGTCTCCTCGAGCCCGTCCCAAAACTCATCGTCCAAATCCGGCCCGCGGTCGAGCAAGACGTTCATCTGCTCCTTGAATTTATCGCGTGAGCGCGCAAGGCCCTCACTGATGCGATCGAAAAAGCCCATGTACTATCCTTTCAGGAAACGAAGAGGCAGGAATGCGCCTCGGAATCCTCTGCATCACAGCATAGCAAAGAAACGCCCCCGACATCCGAAAATGCCGAGGGCGTTGACAACACGTAGGCGGAAGCGCGAATTAACGAACCGCGCGAGTCATCTCCTCCGTTGGAGGAAGCTCGGGGTCGTACAGGTGGCAGGCGCACCGATGGTCTTCCTTCACCTCGCGCAGCTCGGGAACCGAGTTCCCGCATACGCCGAGGCGCTTGAAGCAACGGCCCGCGAAACGGCATCCCGGGGGCGGGTCGATCGGGGAGGGAACATCACCTTGCAAGATGATGCGCTCGCGCTTCGATTTCGGATCGACCGCAGGGATAGCGGAAAGCAGCGCCTGCGTGTAGGGGGACAACGGGTCGGCATAAAGCGAGCGCTTCGGGGCAATCTCCATGATCCTGCCCAAATACATAACACCCACGCGATCGGAAACATGCTTCACGACGTTTAAGCCATGCGCGATGAACAGGTAGGTTAAGCCGAACTCCTCTTTAAGATCGTCGAGCAAGTTGAGAACCTGAGCCTGAATGGAGACGTCGAGCGCGGAGACTGGCTCATCGCAAACGATGAGCTTGGGATTCACGGCGAGCGCGCGGGCAATACCAACGCGTTGGCGCTGGCCGCCAGAGAACTCGTGCGGATAGCGGTTGCGCATATAATTTGCCAGGCCGACGCATTCCAAAAGCTCATTCACGCGAGCTTCGACCTTGTCCTTTGGAACGATGTTATTTGCAATCATCGGCTCGGCGATGATGTCACCGATGCGCATGCGCGGGTTCAAGGAAGCATAGGGGTCCTGGAAGATGAGCTGGATGTCCTTGCAGTAGCTCTTGCGCTCGGAGTCCTTCATCGCGGTGAGGTCTTTACCGTCAAAGATAATCTTGCCGCTCGTGGGGCGAAGCAGGTTCACGAGCATCTTGCCAACGGTGGTCTTGCCGCACCCAGACTCGCCCACAAGGCCGAACGCCTCTCCCCTCTTAATCTGGAAGCTTACGTCGTCCACCGCATGCACATAAGACGTCGCCTTGCCGAAGAAGTTCGTCTCAGCTGCGAAGAGCTTCGTCAGATGCTGCACATCGAGCAGCACGTCATCGTTGCGCAGCTCAGGGCTCGCAATATTTCCGTTATCGCTCATCAGCGCCTCCCTCCTCGGCCTCCCGCGCCACATCGCCCTCGATAAGCGCTTCGGCGGTCGAAACCTCACGCGCCGCCTCGACAGCCTCGCGAGCCTTTTCCTCGTTCGCCTTCACCTCGGCGGCATCTTTCGCATGGCCATCCTGTTCCTCGTAGAGGAAGCAGCGAACCTTATGGTCGCCCACCTGCACCAACTCAGGCATCCGCTCGCGGCAAACCTGCATGCAGCTATCACAGCGGTCGGAGAAGTGGCATCCCGGGGGCATCTCGAGCGGATTGGGGACCATGCCTTTGATCATGTAGAGACGTTTGCTGTCGTCATCTTCCAACCGAGGAATGGACTTCAAAAGGCCAAGCGTATAGGGATGCATCGGATTGTCGAACAGCAAGCGCACCTCGGCCTCTTCGACCACCTGGCCGCAGTACATGACCACAACGCGGTCGGCGATTTCGGAGACGACACCGAGATCGTGTGTGATCAGGAGAACGGCCATGTCGGTATCCTCGCGAAGGCGGCGAAGCAGGTCGAGGATCTGCGCCTGGATCGTCACGTCGAGCGCCGTTGTGGGCTCGTCGGCAATGAGAAGCTTGGGATTGCAGGCGAGCGCCATGGCAATCATGACGCGCTGGCGCATACCGCCCGACATCTGGTGCGGATAATCGCGCACACGCGCCTCAGGGCTGGGGATGCCGACCTTGCGGAGAAGGTCGATAGCGCGCGTGAGCGCTTCTTTCTTCGAAACCTTCTCGTGGGTGCGGATAGCCTCGACGATCTGATCGCCGATGCGGTACACGGGGTTGAGCGAGGTCATGGGCTCTTGGAAGATCATGGCCATATCGTTGCCGCGCATCTCGCGATATTCCTTCTCGGAGAGATGGACGAGGTCTTTCCCGTCGAAGATCATCTCGCCGCCGGCAACATGACCGGGCTCCGCAAGCAAGCCCATGATGGACAGGCTTGTGACGGATTTGCCCGAACCGGACTCTCCCACGATAGCCAAAATCTCGCCTTCGCTGACTTCAAAGCTCACGTCGTCAACTGCGCGGACCACGCCGCGTTTCACCGGAAATTCGGTGCAGAGGCTCTTCACTTCAAGCAACATCGGGCTACCTCTTCCTCGACTTCGGATCCAAACCGTCGCGAATACCGTCGCCGAGTAGGTTGAATGCAAGCACAGTAAGCGTGATGGCGAGACCAGGGAAAATCATAAGCCACGGAGCGCGGAAGAGCTCGTTGCGGCCGCGTCCGAGCATGTCGCCCCATTCGGCATCGGGCGGCTGCACGCCCAGACCGAGGAAGCCGAGCGCCGCACAGTCGAGGATAGCCGAGGAAATGCCGAGCGTTGCACGCACGATAATCGATGGCAGCGCGTTCGGAAGCACATGGCGGAACACGATTGCGAAGTTCGAGTCGCCGATCACACGGGCAGCTGCCACGTAATCGTTCTCCTTGATTGCGAGAATCTCGGAGCGAACGATGCGAGCATATTCGGGAATAGCGACCAGGCCGATAGCCACAACCGCCTTCTCGATGCCCTGGCCAAGCGCAGCCATGATAGCGATGGCGAGAAGAATCGACGGAATAGCGAGCATCATGTCCATGATGCGCATGATGACGGTATCCCACTTGCCGCCCTTGTAGCCCGCAATCGCGCCAAGCAGAACGCCAACGGTAAGCGATATAGCCACAGCGGCAAGGCCCACGACAAGCGTGATCTGCGTGCCCACAAGCACACGCGAGAAGATATCGCGGCCCTGGATGTCGGTTCCGAACCAATGCGCAGCCGAGGGGCCTTGCACGGATTCAGCAAGGTTCTGCTCATAGGGATCGTAGGGCAGGATGCCCGGAACGAGCTTGGTCACAATCGCAATCAGCGCAAGGAGCAAGATGAAGATGGCCGACACAAGGGCCGCCTTGTTCGAGACGATGCCGTCAAGCACGTCTTTCCAGATGCTCTCGCGCTTTTCGACAGGCTGCTGGGCTTGGCTGTTCGTCACTTCGCCTGCAGCGCCCTGTGTTGCCAGAACGGTTTTTTTGCTCATGCCGATCACCCCTCTTCCTTCGCGCCGTATTTAATACGCGGATCGAGCCATGCGTAGATGATGTCGACAAGCAGATTCATGAAGACGAAGATAACGGCGACCAGGAGCACCACGCCTTGTACCACCGGGAAGTCGCTCTTCAATACGCAGTCAACGGCGAACTTGCCGATGCCCGGCCATGCGAACACGGTTTCGGTAAGCAAGGCGCCGCCGAGCAAGCTTCCTAACTGCAAGCCGATAACGGTCGACACGGGAAGCATCGCATTGCGCAGCGCATGCTTGACGTTCACCGAGCGCTTCGCCAACCCCTTCGCGCGCGCCGTGCGGATATAATCAGCGTTGAGCGTTTCGAGCATCGAAGAGCGCGTCATGCGCGTGATGATGGCCATGGAGTAAAGCGATAGCGTAACCGTCGGTAGGACAAGGTGGACAAGCACATCGCCAAGCGCTTCGAAATCGCCTTTCGCGATGGTATCGAAAATGAAGAAGCCCGTACCGCCGGTCGGCTGCAAAAGCGGCGTCACGCGACCGGAGGACGGCAGGATATGCAGCGTCGCCGAGAACAGCAAGATGAGCAGAATGCCCGACCAGAAAACAGGCATCGACACGCCGATGAGCGCAAGCACCATCGAAGCGTTGTCGGCAAGCTTGTTCTTCTTCACCGCAGCGAGCACACCAAGCGCAATACCGCAGATGGAAGCCACGATAATGGCGCACAACGCAAGTTCGGCGGTTGCTGGGAAGCGCGCTGCAAGCTCAGACGCGACGGGCGTGTGCGTGTAGTACGACGTTCCCAAATCACCTTGGATCGCCGATACCAGGAAGTTGACGTACTGCATCCAGATAGGATCATCGAGGCCGTAGTCGGCCCGCCATGCGGCCATCGCCTCCGCCGTCGCATGCTCTCCCAAGACCACAGGAGCCGGGTCGGAGGCGAGAACGCGCGTGATGAAGAAGATGATGATCGTCACACCCAGCAGCACGGGAATCACCATAAGGATTCTTTTGAGGATGTATTTAAGCACCGTTGTCCTTTCGAAGATGCGGCCCAAATCGTCTCGTCTGGAAGGGCCGCGATACGCAGGTCACGCGATCCTGCCCTGAACCGAATCGGCAAGATTCAGCTCAAGGCAAGCCGCCGCTGCGCTGAAAAGGTGCGCGGGGCAGCAAAGAGACCGCCCCGCGCACCGTGAAGGCAAAATGCCGGGAAAGCGCTACGCTTCCTTGGAAACGCCCTTGAAGAACGCGACTCCCGTCGGGTGATAATAGAAACCCTTCACCTTCGGGCTGTAGCCGAGCAGATTCTTGGAGTGGGAGATGAGCAACCACGGCTGCTCCTCAGCCATCATTTCCTCGCATTGCTTGTAGATGGCATCGCGCTCGTCGCCGTCGGGCGTTGCAATACCCTTTGCGATGAGAGCCTTGTATTCCTCGTTATCCCAGTGGGCAACGTTCATGGACCTGTTGGAGTCCGCAGGCAGGTTCATGAAGTTGTCCGGGTCGCCGTTGTCGCCGGTCCAGCCGTAGAAGCAGATGTCATAGGGATCGGTCTGCACCTTGGACTTGTAAGTCGTCCAATCGTACTGGGTGATCTCCACATCGACGCCGACCTTGGACAGATAGCCCTGAACCATGTTAGCGAGCTCAACGCCGCCCTTTGCGTTGTACGGACGAGCGGTGGAGTAGGTGATGCAAGCGAGCTTGGTGACTCCCTTAGCAGCAAGGGTTGCCTTCGCGGCATCGGGGTCGTATGCGGTCTGTTTGACGTCCTTGTCGTAAGGCGCCATCCAAAGCGGCATGACGGAATTCGCGACAGAAGCGTACTCGCCGTAGATTGCAGAAACCATTTCCTCGACGTTGATTGCCTGGGCGATGGCCTTGCGGACTTCCTTGTCGGCGCAGATGCCGCCCTCGTCCGTGTTGAACGCCATGTAATTGATGGTCATGCCATCCTCGGAGAACAGCTCGTAGCCACCGTCGGTGATCTGGTTTGCCGAAGACGGGTCGACCGACGAGATGATGTCGCACTCGCCGTTCAGCAGCGAAGTGATGCGGGTGTTGCCCTCGGCGATGATCTTGAAGATGATGTTCTTCGTCTTGGGAGCATTATCCTTGTCCCAGTAATCCTCATTGGCCTCGAGGGTTACGGAAGCGGACTTCGTCCAGTCAACGAACTTATAGGGGCCGGTACCACAGGGCGTGGTGATAGCGGAGCCAGCGGAGGCTGCTTCAATGGCCTTCGGGGAAACGATTGGAGACGCGAGGGCCATGGCCAGGTTCTTCAAAAACGAGGTGTTCGCCGCGCGCATCGTGATCTTCACGGTGGTGGCGTCGACCGCCTCGACGGTCTTCACGCCGGAATTCGCAGCTTCCTCGCCAAACACGAAGGAGGCATAAGGCTGGTCGGAGTTGCGGTTCGGCTCGAGCAAACGCTCAATCGAGGTCTTCACGGCGTCGGCGTTGAAGTCGGTGCCGTCGTGAAATTTCACGCCTTCGCGCAGCTTGATGGTGTAGATGAGACCATCGTCGGAAATCTCGGGCAACTCAGTTGCGAGAAGGGGCTTGACTTCCGCGTTCTTCTCAGCGAAACCATAGAGGCCCTCGTAAATGTTGCAGCTCACAACCGCGGACTCGCCGTCGTCGAAATACGCCGGATCGAGGGCGCGGGGATCGGCAGTCAAGCTGTAGGTGATGCTGTCGGCGGCCTTGTCGCCGGAAGCGGCCTTGCCGTCACCCTTCTTCTCGGACCCCCCGCCGGAGCAACCAACCATGCCCATCATGGCGGTTCCCGCAACTGCAGTTCCGAGCAGCCCCATGAACTGGCGCCTGCTGAACTTGAGCTTGTTCTCTTCCATCTGAATACTCCCTTCCCATTTCAGCCAGCCATTCGGCAAGCCGCCTGCGCAGGCTCCCATACCCACGCGTCCGAACGAACACCTAGCAATCACTAGGCAATTCGTATTCATACACTTTAGCGCAGAAATGTGGATTGTGAATCATAAATGGAGAAATTCTGCCAGTAAAGTAGTCGGATTTCTTCATAAACGGTAGGGAAAAGAGAGCATTTCCCCAACTGTGGCAAATCAGCAAGGCGCGGGAAGTCTCTCCTTGGTATGAGGGAGAGTCTCGTCGGACTCCCTCGTTGAGTTCGCGCAAGCCTGCTGCCAAGCTAAAACGAAGGCGATGGACCCCTCGCAAGTCCCTTACTCAGCGTACTGCAGGGCCCTATCGAGCTTCTGGCTGATGACCTTAGTCACGCCGTCGGCCTGCATGGAGACGCCGAAGAGCACGTCTGCAGTTTCCATCGTACGACGCTGGTGCGTGATCATGATGAGCTGCGTGGTGCCGCGAAGCGATTCCACGAACGCGATGAGGCGGCGCAGGTTCGTGTCGTCAAGCGCGGCCTCGACCTCGTCCAAGATGTAGAACGGCGTCGTGCGGATGCGGTAGACCGCGAACAGGAGCGCGATCGCGGTGAGCGACTTCTCGCCGCCGGACATAAGCGACATCTTCGTGATGCGCTTGCCGCGCGGCTGCGCCGAGACCTCCACGCCCGTGTTCTCCATATCGTCGGGGTCGACGAGGGACAGATGCGCCGTGCCACCGGGGAACAGTGTGGAGAAGATTTCCTGGAAGTTGGCGTTCACCGCCTCGTAGGTTCTCGCGAAATCGTCCTTCATGCGCGCATCGATGACGCGGTTGATCTTCGCGAGCGCCTTGCGCGCGCCGTCGAGGTCGGCAAGCTGGCTTGCCAGATAGTCGTAGCGCACCTTGAGCGCGTCGTACTCGTCGGCGGCGTCGGGATTGATCGTGCCCAGGTTGGCGATGCGGCGGCGCAGCTTGAAGGCGGCGTCCTCCACTTCATGGCGATTCTCGAGCTCAGGGCACGCGAGCGCCGTCTCGAGCGGTGTGCGGCAACCGTGAACAATCTCGTTGACCGCAGCCTCGACCTGCACCTCCAGACGCCCCTTGTCCACGCGCGCAGCGCTCATGCGCTCGCTGGCCGCGTCGTAGGCGTCGTGAGCCGCGCGCGCCTTCGAGCGCGCCTCGTTCGCCTGGGCATGCAGCCCCGATTGGGAATCCTGCGCCTGCGTTGCCTTGTCCTCCAAGTCAACCGTCCAACGGCGGGCGCTCTGCGCGAGCTCCTCGAACACCGCGAGCAGAGGCTCGATGCGGGATGCGGAAAGCTCCTTCGCACGATGGGCCAAACGCTGCGTCTTCGCCTGGGCGGCGAGCTGGGCGAGCTCCCCCGCGCGCGCATCGCGGACGCGAACGGTGTAGGTCTCGCGCTCCACAAGCGTCGCTGCGGCGAGCCTTGCCTCGGAGAGGGCATCGGTTGCCTGTTGGGCGGCATCGCGCAAGGGGGCGGCAGCGTCGAGCGCGGCAGCAAGACTCTCCTTCACGCCTTCCAGCTCGTGCCCGAGCTCGTCGGCCAAGCGCGCATATTCCTCCACGTCGGGACGGGCTTTCGCGATGACCTGCTCCGCCTCCGAGCGCTGTCGCTCGACGTTTTCGAGTTCATGACGAGTCGAAGTGAGCTTGCGCGCGGCAGCATCGGCAGCGGCGCGCGCGGCGTCCGACTTGCCCTTGGCGGCAGCGAGCTCCTGGCTTTTCGCGAGGCTTTCCCCTTGTGCCGTGCGCAGGGCGGCGTCGGCGGCATCGGCAGCCTCCTTCGCCTTTTGCGTCGCCTCCTTCGCGACGACAAGCTCACGGGAAAGCTCCTCAAGACGGCGGGCGCGAGCGAGGGCGCCCTGTCCCCCATCATCGACATGACGGCCGGCAACCACCTTACCCGTCGGCCACACGATGCACCCGTCGGGCGTGGCAAAGCGCAGGCCGAGCGTGTCGGCCTCATGGGCGGCAAGCGCCTCCTCAAGGTTTTCGCACACGACGACATCGCCGAGAAGCGCGCGGACCGCACGAGCGGACGACTCGGGGAACGAAAGCCCCTCGAGAAGCGCCCGGCCCAAGGCGCCTACGGGACGCGCTGAGGCGTCAGGCGTGGAAACCCCGTTCGCATCGTCGCGCAAGACGAGCGTCACCTCGCCGTTTTTCCCTTCGGCGGCGAGCGCGGCGACCATACTTGCCGCATGCGACCCGTCAGCCACGAGGAGCGCTGCCACGTCGGCGCCGAGAAGATGCTCGACGAGCGCCTCCTGCCCTTCGGAAGCGGAAATCTCATGGGAAAGCGGCGCGACTGCGGTATCGAAGGCAGCCGCATTGCTCGCGAGCCATTCGAGCGCCGGGCCCTGGGCCTTCGCTGATGCACGCTCAACTTCGCGCAGCGCCTCGATCGAGGCAGCGCAGGCGCGCTCGGCGTCGCTCGCCTCGTCGCGGGCGGCACGCGCCGCCTCGGCGGCGCGCACAGCCTCGCCCACGTGCATGCGGGATTCCTTCTCGACCTGCTCGAGCGCCGAGAGCTCTTCGGCGAGCTTTCGGGCATGGGCCTCCGCCTGGGAAGCCTCCGTCTGGGCGCGGTCGAACTGGAGGGTTAGCTCCTGGGTGTGCCCCTCGATGATCTTCATGTGCGCGAGCCCGTTCGTAAGGGCCTCTTTGAGCTCGGCGTGCTTGGCACGGGCCGAGTTGATGCGCGATTCCAGATCGCGGCTCGCGCGGCCGAGCTCGGTCGCGCGTTTTTCGGTCTCGGCGCGCCTCGACGTCACGTCCGCATGGTCGGCAGCGAGCCGCGACACCTTTTCTTCAGCTTGCGCACGCTCGGCCTGCACGCTTGCAAGCTGGGCGTTTGCAGCATCGAGGTCGGCTTGGGCGGTCTTTGTGCGAGCGGCGTTCGCCTCGAGCGACACCGCAAGCTCACCCGCGCGGGCACACGCTGCACGCTTGCGCTCGCGCATGACGAGCTCAGCGGACTCGATGCGCTCAACGGCGCCCGAAGCCTGACGATGCTGGCGTGTGAGCTCGCCGGCGCTCGCTCCCTCTTGGCGAATCTTCTCCTGCAGCGCCTCGGCGGCAGCTTCCGCGTTCGAAATCTCCGCGCGCTTCGCCTCGAGCTCGGCAGCAACGGTTTCCTCGCGCGCCGTGGCGGCGGCATGCTTTTCCTGAAGCTGGCGCAAATCGTCAACGGCAAGCTTGAGCTTCAGATCGGAGAGCTCGGCGGAAAGCCCGATGTAGATGCGGGCGCGCTTCGCCTTGCGCTCGAGCGGTTTCAGCTGACGTTCGACCTCGGCGGTCACGTCGCGCACGCGCGCGAGATGCTGGTCCATCTGGGCCAGCTTGCGCTCGCTTTTCGCCTTGCGCTGCTTATGCTTGAGCGTTCCCGCGGCCTCTTCGATGAGCGCGCGGCGGTCTTCGGGCTTCGATTGCAGGATGGAGTCGAGGCTGCCCTGCGAGATGATCGAGTGCGTGCCCGTCCCAAGACCCGAGTCATGAAGAATGTCGAGCACGTCCATACGGCGCGCAACCGTGCCGTTGATCAGGTACTCGCTTTCGCCCGAGCGGTACATACGGCGCGTAATCGCGACCTCGTCGTAGTCGACGGGAAGCGTGCCGTCGGAGTTGTCGAGCACCAAGTCGACTTCTGCAAGTCCCGCCGCACGACGGGCGGAGGAGCCGGCGAAGATGACGTCTTCCATGGCCTGTCCGCGCAGATGCTTGGCGTTGCGCTCGCCGAGCACCCACAGCACGGCATCCGAGATGTTCGATTTGCCCGACCCGTTCGGGCCCACGACTGCCGTGATACCCGGCTCGAGCGTGAGCGCGCTTCTATCGGCAAAGGACTTAAAGCCCTTGAGGACGAGGGATTTGAGGTGCATTCGCTAGCCCTGCTTCTTCTGAAGGCGTGCGGCTTCCTTCTCAGCTTTGATGCGGGCGCGCTCGGAGGCCTTCTCGGCCTTCGCATGCGCTGCAGCTTCCTCCTTGGCGGCTCGGGCGGCTGCCTTCTCGGCCTTGGCCTGCGCCGCGGCCTCCTCCTTGGCAGCGCGCTCTTCCTCGGTCAGGCCGAGCCCGAAGAACTCGCCGAGGCGCGCGAGCGTGCTCTTCGCAGCCTGGCTCTCGGCCTCCTTCTTCGTGCGACCGGTGCCGCGGGCAAGTCCCTGATCACCCGCATAGACCTGAGCGACGAACGTGCGGTCGTGCGGCGGGCCCTGCGTCTCGATCAGCTTGTAAGTCGGCGTGATGCCGCCCTCCTGCAGCTTCTCCTGAAGGGCGCTCTTGGGGTTTTCGGGCTGCGCGGCCAGATCGAGCGACATATGCGGGATGAGCGTGCGGCGCACGAACTTCACCGCAGCGTCGATTCCGCCGTCAAGGTAGAGCGCGGCAACGACCGCCTCGTAGACGTTCTCGAGCGCGGAGTGGAGGCCTCGCTTGCCCGTGCCCGTCTCGGAGGAGCCGAACACGATGATGTCGGCGAAACCAAGCTTCGCGGCCACATCCGACAGGCTCGAGCCCGCGACGAGCGCCACCTTGATGCGGGTGAGCCCACCCTCGTCGATCTCGTGGAAGCTGTCGAACGCGATCGCCGCGACGATGGCGCCCACGATGGAGTCGCCCAAGAACTCCAAGCGCTCGTAGGAATATTTGACCGGGCGGCCCTCCGTCGCCGAAGGGTGCGTGATTGCCGAGAGGAGCAGCTGCTCCTGTTTGAATTCATAGCCCAAGATTTCCTGGGCGCGTGCGAGCTTTTCCTGCTGTTCTTCAGTCATCGACATGCTGATATCCGACCACCTTGCGATTCCCGTGGCTTCTGATTGCTTAAACGTTTATTCTACCTGTTCAGAATTACTTGCGTCGGAGCCTGCGAGCGTCTGCGCGATTATTTCAGAAACATTCTCCCGGGCGGCGCGGGCGGTCACGAGGATGCCGTTCTTCACCGCCTTTGCATTCGAGGACCCGTGTCCAACGACGACGGCGCCTTTGCAGCCCAGAAGCGGAGCGCCGCCGTAGGTGTCGGCGCTCATGCGGTCTTTCAGCTCGTAAAGCTCGCTTTTGAGCGCGAGCGCGCCGATCTTCGCCTTCGCAGACGACATCATGGCTTCCTTCACCATCTTGAAGAGCACCTTCGACGTGCCCTCAATGGTCTTGAGGGTCACGTTGCCGGTGAAGCCGTCGCACACCACGACGTCGAAATCGCCCGTAAGGATATCGCGTCCCTCGGCGTTGCCCGCAAAGCCTGGCACCTGCTTGGCCATGAGCGCATGCGTCTTGATCGCGAGATCGTTGCCCTTCTCCTCCTCCTCGCCGATGTTGAGAAGGCCGATGCGCGGATTCGGAATACCCAAGATGCGTTCGGCGTAAATACCCGCCATGCGGGCGAACTGCACGAGGTAGGCAGGCTTGCAATCGGCGTTCGCGCCCACGTCGCACAGAAGGACCGGATGGGACGGCGCGGGAAGGGGCATGGCGAGAGCCGGGCGCTGCACGCCCTTCACACGCCCGACCACGAGGGTCGCAGCGGCGAGGCATGCGCCCGTAGACCCTGCGGAGAAGAAGCCCGCCGCCTGGCCTTCCTTCACCAAACGGCAGCCGACCACGATTGAGGAGTCCTTCTTCTGTCGCACGGCGCGGGCGGGGTGCTCGCCCATATCGATCACCTGGGTGGTAACGTGCGCCTCACAGCGCTCATGGTTCGCGGCGAACGGGGTCACCACCTCGTCAGGCCCGCACAAAACGATCTTGAGCGCAGGATCGGCTTCAAGCGCTGCTGCGACACCTTCGAGCACGACGGAAGGCGCGTTGTCGCCGCCCATAGCGTCAACTGCAAGAACGGTTCCGGGAAACGCCTCGGCCGTAGCGCGCGCAGCGGCCAGTTCGCGAGATTTCCTTCCCAAGGTGAACTCCTATCCGGCAGACGCGATTGCACCCACCTCGTGAAAAAGCCTCCCGTCCGCGCGCAAGGGCGCACGGAAATGGGAGGCTCCAGGCTTGCCTATGTTAAGAAGCTAGGTCGGACTCGGCGAGCCCGCAAGCCGCTATTCGGTCTCGATGACTTCGCGGTTCTTGTAGAAGCCGCAGTTCGGGCACACGCGATGCGGAAGCTTCACTTCGCCGCACTGCGGGCACACGGAACGAGAAGGTGCGTCGATGCGGTCGTTAGCGCTGCGACGAGTATGGGTGCTTGCACGACCCGTTTTTTGCTTAGGTACTGCCATGATCTAGCTCCTTTGTAAAACATCGGACGGATTTCCGAACCGCCCGCTTATCACTGGGTAAACACGCGAAGAGATATGATAGCAAAGAGAAACGAACGGCGCAAGGCCTTGTGCGCGTTTTCACCTCAGCTTACCACATAATGCGCAGAAAATATGGGCACTGCAATCGATTCCCGAAACCCCATCGGCGAAATCGAGCGACTCGGGGACACAATCCTCAAAGCCGCGAAAAAGCGCCTCCTCAATTTCGACGGACGCGCTGAAAAGTGAACGCGATTAAGCTTAATCGGCCGATTCGTCGGAATCGAATGAGAAGTTCGCAAGCGCCGCGAAGGGGTTCTTCACCAACTCGAACTCGTCGGGCCCGTCGGGTTGCTCCTTCTCGCACCCACATGGCCCCTCGTTCAAGTTGGCGCCGCAAGTGGGGCACAGGCCCTTGCAGTCCTCGTCGCACAATGGGACGAGCGGAAGCTCGAACACGATGGCCGCAACGACGAGCGACTCCATATCGAGCACGTGGTTCGCAGGCAGACGGTCGAACTCGTCCTCGTCGGCGCCTTCGGGAATCTCCGCGCCGTCGAGCAGGAAGTATCCTTCGATTTCGCCCTCGATATCGAAGACCGCGTCCTCGAGGCAGCGCGCGCAATCGGTGCGCGCCCCACCTGTGACGCTCCCCGTGACGAGCAGCGCGTCGCCTGTGTTGGAGACGTCGGCATGCCACGAAAGCGGCTCACTGAAGCGGTATGAGTCGGGACCACACTCGAACTCATCAACGGCAACGGTGCCCTCGAACTGGGCAAACTCTGCAGGCGAGAACAGCTCGGCGGGAACCTCGAGGGAAAGCGAATCCCCTGAGACGACGCGCAGGGAGCTCCTGACGCTGGAAAGCTCGTCCATTAGCCGCGACCGACGTTGGTCGACCCAGCGTTCAGACGATCGCGGCAGCGGCGCACGTTGCCGAGAAGCGTATCGAGGCTCTGCTCGACGTGACCGAACACCTCGTCGGCGTAGTCTTCCGCGCCGGCGCGCGTCTGACGCTCAAGCTCGCGGGCATCGGCCAAGATGGTGTCGGCCTGCTGCTGGGAGATGCGCACGATCTCCTGCTCGGAGGCGATGGTCATCGCCTGGCTGCGCGCATCTTCGATCATGCGGTTCGCTTCGGCTTCCGCATCATCGAGAAGGCTCTGACGTTCGCGCACAATCTGGCGCGACTGCGCGAATTCGCTCGGGAACGTGTCGCGGATCTCGTCGATGATCTCGAAAGCGGCGGACACGTCAACCTGGCGAAGGTTGTTCTTGCCGAAAACTGGCTTTGCATCCTCAAGCAAAATCGAGAGTTCCTCGAGAAGACCCAAGACCCCGGTTTCGTCCATGTTATTCCTTCCAACCTGCTGTTATGCAGCGTGTAGTCTGCGTTTCATGTGCTGCGCTTTGTGCGCACATGAGTCCACTTATCATATCACGACGCCCTGATTTGGCAAAACGCACCACAGAGCATTCATAAGCCTCGGCGTGGCGCGCACGCAAAATGATAATTGCGCCCGCCGCGCGCTACCCGAGCGTATCTGCCAAGCGCAGGATATCGACCGCCGTCTCGCCGTATTTCTTGCGGGAAGAAAGCGCGAACCCACACGCCGTCTCCGCCTCGTCGGCATCGGCATTCGTCGAGAGCGCATGCTCGTACACCACAATAGCGTCACCCGAGACGGCCCCCGTCTTCGCGAGGTTCGCCACCATCCTGAGGGACTCCTCCGCGTGAAGCGCGTAGGGTGGATCGAGAAACACCAGGTCGAACGCGGGACGTTGGCGCAGAGGCGGCTTCTCGAGCACATCGGCGCGCACGAGGCGAGCGCGGCGCGGTTCAAGGCCGAGCGTGCGCATGTTCCCGGACACCACAGACGCCGCCGCGCCATCGCGCTCGAAGAAGCACGCCGATGCGGCGCCGCGAGAGAGAGCCTCGAGGCCTAGTGCCCCCGACCCTGCAAAGGCGTCGAGCACGACCGCACCCTCAAGGCCCCCGCGCGCGGAGGCAAGCGCGCTCATCAGCGACTCGCGCACGCGATCGGTCGTCGGGCGCGTGCCATCACCCTTAGGGGCCTTGATAACGCGGCCACGGTATTCACCTGCGATGATTCTCATGCTATCCGCCTTCCCCAGCGCGTGTGGCGCCGAGCAGCAACCGTACTTCCCGCCCGAGCGCCGCATGATCGGCAGCATCAAGGTCGGGGTCGTTTTCCAAAAGCTCGCGCGCGTCGGCATGGGCCGCTTCGATAAGCCCCCCGTCGCGCACCACGTTCACCAGCTTCAGCACCGAGGCACCGCTCTGGCGATTGCCCAGAATATCGCCTTCGCGGCGAAGCGACAAGTCGATGCGGGCGAGCTCAAAGCCGTCGTCGCAAGTCTCCATCGCGCGAAGGCGCTCGAGGGCGACGTCTTGTTTCGAGGCAGACACAAGGAACACCTGGGCGGGCTTCTCGCCGCGACCGACACGGCCGCGCAGCTGGTGAAGCTGCGAGAGACCGAAGCGGTCGGCGTCCTCCACGATCATGACGGTCGCATTGGGGACGTCCACGCCCACCTCGATGACTGTGGTGGCGACCAGAACCTGCGTCTCATTATCATGGAAGCGCTGCATGACCTGCTGTTTCTCGGAGGACGGCAAGCCACCGTGCAAAAACTCGACCCTCCAATCGAAAAACGTGCTCCCCTGGAGCATCTCCGCCTCGCGCGTCGCTGCGGCAACGTCGTCGTGCTCCAAGTCGGCATCGTCCTCGATGGCGACCGTCGGGTGGTACGCCCCACCGTCGGGTTCCTCGCGCGACGCGGCGGCCCCCTCCCCCGCCATCGCGTCGCGCTCCTGGGTGTCCTTGCCCACAAGCGGGCACACGACATACACCTGCTCGCCGCGCCCAAGCGCCTCGCGGGCGGCGTCGTAGGCGTACCCGCGCTCCGACTTCGCGAGCACGCGCGTCGTGCGGCGCGCCGCGTCGTGCGGTCGATGCTTCAGGTACGTGAGCGTCAAGTTCCCGAACAACGCGAGCGCGAGCGTGCGCGGAATCGGCGTCGCCGTGAGGAAGAGCGCGTCAGGCGCGTCGCCCTTGGCGAGCAGCTTCGCGCGCTGGGCGACGCCGAAGCGCTGCTGCTCGTCGATCACGGCGAGCGTGAGGTTGCTCGGGCGCACGTCGTCCTCGAGCAGCGCGTGCGTGCCGATGAGCACGTCGAGGCTGCCCGCAGCGAGGCGGGAGAGCAGCTCCGCTCGCTCGGATTCCGAGGTCGACCCGGTGAGCACCGCATGGGTGATTCCCGCCGCATCGAAGAGCTTCCCCAGGCTGCGCTTGTGCTGCTGCGCGAGGACCTCGGTCGGCGCGAGAAGCAGCGCCTGCCCGCCCGTATCGGCCGCAGCCGCGATGGCGAACGCGGCCACGACGGTCTTGCCCGTGCCAACATCGCCCAAGAGCATGCGGTTCATCGCATGCGGCTGCGCCATCTCGCCGAGGATGTCGAGTCGGGCCTGCTGCTGCTCGTCGGTAAGCGTGAACGGGATCGCTGCGTCGAGCGCCTGCATGCGCGGGCCCGCGATCTCGTGCGCCGTGGGCACATGGCCGCGGCTGCGAGCCGCCCCCTGTTGCATGAGGTGGAGCTCAAGCAGCAGCACTTCCTCGTACGCCAAGCGGCGCCGCGCCTCATGGGCTTCGGCCAGACTTTCGGGAAAGTGAATCGCGCGGAACGCGACCTGACGGCTCACCAGGCGATACTTCACGCGAAGCTCCAGCGGCATCGGGTCGAGAACACCTTCGGCGAGCTCGAGCGCGTTGCTCACGAAGCGCCGCATCAGCGCCGGCGTCACCTTCTCGCCAGCAGGGTGCACGGGAATGACGAGGCCGTGCGCGGGCGCGTCGGACCCTTCAAGCGGAAGGATCTGCGGGTTCACCATTCGCTTGAAGCCGTAGTTGAACTCGATTTTGCCGGCAATCGCCACGCGCATGCCGGCGGAGAGCTGCTCGGCGAGCCACGGTTGGCGAAACGCGGTCACGATCACGACGCCCGTAGAGTCGGTGACGCCGATCTCCACCAAGGTCAGGCGCGGTTTCGGGCGCTTGAGCTTGACATCGTGAATCACGCCCTCGATGGTGCATGATTCACCGATGCGCGCCGAGGCGGCGGTCTCGCGGGCGGAAAGGTCGATGTAGCGCCGCGGGAAATGCGTGATGAGCCCGCGGACCGTGCGAATGCCGAGCTTCTCGAGCGCCTTCGCGCGCGCGGGACTCACGAGGCGCACGCGGCTCACCGGCTCGTCAAGCCCGAGCGTGGCCTGCATCCTATCGGGTATGTGAGAAGCTTCCGGCAAAATTTCCTTTCACGATGGAAGCCGACCAGCTTCCACTTCAACGTCGAAAATGCCGCGTCCGGCGGGGCGTCGTCGCGCGCAGTTCCGCACGACGCGAACAGCCCAGTGGGCTGTTCGCCAAAGCAGGACTGTCTGAGCACGACGATGCTCCGCCGGACGCTATCCGATTGAGTTGAAAAAGGCAGCCTACTCCACGGAGAACACGATCGGGTAGAGCGGCTGCTCACCGCGGTGCGCGTCGACTTCCAGTTCGTCGAAGCGCGACTCAATGCGCTCCACCAAAGCATCCAGCTGCTCGTCCGAGAAGTCCTCGCCTGCAAGCAGCGTCAACGTGTCGGCATCTTCGGCCTCCACGGTATCGAGCAGCGACATCACGACATCCTCCACGCTCGAACCAACAGCCTCAATCGAACCGTCGGCGATACCGATAACGTCGCCGTTGTGGATGGGGTTGTCGTGCGCGTCCTTGGAGTCTTTGATCGCCGTAGTGACCTCGCCGGTCTTCGTGTCGGCGAACGCGCTCGTCATGTTCTCGACGTTCTCCTCGAGCGACGCGGTCTCGTCAGCACTGAACAGCGCCGAGAACGCCTGAGGCACGCTCTTCGTGGGAACGACGGCGCAGGGAACCTCGGACAACCCCGCCGCGCTTTGGGCCGCCATGATGATGTTGGAGTTGTTCGGCAAGATGATGACGGCGTCGGCGTTCACGCGCTCAACGGCGTCGAGCAAATCCTTCGTCGAGGGGTTCATGGTCTGCCCGCCCGATACCACGACGTCGACGCCCAGGCTCTCGAGAATCTTCGCCATGCCCGAGCCGGCGGCGACCGCCACAAATCCGAGCGGCTTGTGCTCAGAGCGTTCCTCTGCCGCAAGCTTCTCGTTGCGCTCGACGCTCTGAAGCTTCATGTTGTGGATGAAGACTTCCGAAATCTGGCCGCGCTCCAAGAAATAATGGAGCACCTTGTCGGGCGTGTTGGAGTGAACGTGCACTTTGAACTTGGGCTTCTCACCAACGCACAGCTCGCAGTCGCCCATCGTGGACAAAAAGTCGAGCGCCTCGTCCTTGTCGAGCACGTCGGAATCGACGAGGAACTCGTTGCAGTAGGTGTACTTTGAGCCCTCCCAGTCGTTGATCTGCTCGATCGCGACCTTCGGAGCCGCGCCAGCACGGGCAAGAGCGAGCTCGTCGCCAAGGGGGCCGGACTTGCCGAGCAGCGCTGCGGTGAACGCGTCGGCCAGGATGGCCAGGCCGAAGCCGCCGGCATCGACCACGCCGTTCTCCTTGAGCACCGGAAGCAGGTCGGGCGTGCGCTTCACCGAGGCGTAGCCTTCCTCGACGATGGCCTCGAGCGCCTCGTCAACGGAGAGCTTCTTCTTGCGCGCGTGCTTGGCAGCGGCGGCCATGTCCTTCACCACCGTGAGGATCGTGCCCTCGACCGGCTTGCGTACCGCCTGGAAAGCGACCTCGACCGCGCGGGCGAACGCCGCATCGATCGTCGCGGTGGAAACCTCCTCAGCCTCCGCGCAGCCCTCGCACAAACCGCGGAGAATCTGCGAGGTGATGACGCCGGAGTTCCCGCGCGCGCCCATAAGAGCGCCCGTGGTGATGGCGCGACGAACCTCGGCTACGCCCGCATTTGCGGGAAGCTTCGCAATGTTGTCGACGACCGACTTCAGCGTGAGCGACATGTTCGTGCCGGTATCGCCATCGGGAACGGGGAACACGTTCAGGCGATTTATCTCTTCCTTGCGCTCGCTGAGCTGGGCAGATGCCGAAGCAATGGCGGCAAGGACGTCTGATCCGGTATAGGTTTGTGACATAGTGGAACGATCTCCTTAACAAGCAGGCCCGCACGCCGATGCGGCGCGCACCCGCAGAAACGATGCTATTTGCGGACCTTCACGCCTTGCACATGGACCTCGACGCCGTCGAGCGGAACGCGCGCGTACTCCTTGAGCGCGAACGTGACCTGGTCGACGAGGTTCTGGGAAACGGCACTGATGTTCGTGCCGTACTCGATGACGACGTAAAGCTCGACGTGGACCCCGGCCTCGGTGCTCGAAACGACCACGCCGCGGCGCAGGCGCGAGGCAGGCAGGATCTTCGCGATGCCGTCGACGGCATTCGGAGCCGCCATGCCGACGACGCCGTAGCATTCGAGAGCCGCGTTGCCGACCATGTCGGCCAGAACGTCGTTGGCAACATGCAGGTTGCCAGGAATCGTTGTGCTCATGATGCTCCTTTCGCAACACGCGCGAAGCCTAATCGCCCGCGCGTAATCATCCAAAACGGCAGTATAGCGCAAGGAAAAGCGCCCACGATAGCTGCCAGAACCCAGCGGCCGCTATTACACACGAAAAGTCCTTGAAATGAGCTGTCTGTTTGTGATATAGTAGTTAGGCTTTTTTGTCATCAACGGTTTTTAACCGGCACGTACACGGAGTTGAGAATTATGTCGAAGATTTGCGAAGTTTGCGGCAAGGCACCGTCTTTCGGTCGTAGCGTGAGCCACTCCCATCGAGTGACCAACCGCATGTTCCGTCCTAACATCCAGAAGGTCACCATCCGCGACGAGAAGGGCCGCGTCCGCAAGGCGAACGTCTGCACCAGCTGCATGAAGGCCGGCAAGGTCGAGCGCGCGTAAAAGCGCACTTCAATCGCTCAGTGGGTTCTGCCCTCGTCGCGATTGACCGCACTGCCCTTTGGCACCAAAAGCAAAGCCCGCATCCGCGGGCTTTTTTGGGTTTGGGAGATAGTACGGGAAGATAGTACAAGAACACGAAGCCCCCTCTTTCTTTCCACACACAAAGAAAGAGGGGGCTTAAAAACGCTTCTACGACGGTAGCACAATCAGCAGGCGCTTGCAGTTGGGACACTCGCCAAGCGGCGCATGCGCTTTCAGGTCGATCAGGTGGCCTTGCTCGATCGGGGCGCGACAGGCGCCGCAGGCATCGTCGCGAAGAAGGGCAACTGCCACTCCTCCGCAATGCTTTGCCGCACGGTCGTAGCGAGCCTTGAGATCGGCAGGCAGATTCGCCGCAATCTGATCGTGCGACGCGGCAAGGTCGGCCTCTTGCTTTTTCAGCTCGCCACCCTGCGACTGGAACTCGGCCGTTGCAGCCGACTCCGTTTCCCGAAGCTGGGCAAGTGCCGTGGAAATCTGCTTCTCAACTGCAGAAATCTTATCCAACTCAGCATCGACGGCAGCGAGGTCCTCCTCAAGCGTAGCGCGGCGCTTCGCGTAGCCGTCCATCTCGCGCGTATGCGCCTCGACGTCGCGATAGCCGGACGCCGAATCGACCGCCTTCTGCGCCTCCTCCTGCTTTGCGGCCAGCTTGCCGTCCTCCTCGGAGATGCCGGCAAGCTTCTCCTCTGCCTTCGCGCGAAGCTTCCCCACCGTTTCCTGCTTCTCCTCGATGGTCTTGATCTTCTTGCGCGCAGCGACAATCGTCTTTCGCTGCGGAAGATCGGCGATGGCCTTCTGGACGCGAAGAAGCTCCATGTCGTTGTGCTGTAACTCGATGAGCGTGGAAATGTCTTCGTCTTTGACCTGCATGCGTTGTTACCTCGCGCTTCCCTTGTGTTCCTTCGTTTTACGTCCGCTATTCTACAACCTGGTCGATTCCGGATGAGACCAATTGCCGCTCTGGTCGATCACCTCGATGCAATCTACGGAAACGCCCGCTGCCGCCACCGCATCTGCCAGAACGCTGGTAAAGGGCAGCTCGGTCGTGTCGTGGCCCATGTCGATGATGGCGAGCCCCGCCGCAGACGCGTCGAGCGCCGCATGGTATTTCACCTCGCCGCAGATGAGGCAGTCGACATGCTCGCGCAGACACGCGGCGACGATGCTGCCGCACGAGCCCGTATAGGTGGCAACGCTCTTAATCTCGCGGTCGAAATCGCCCCACACGCGCGGAACCTGCGCAAACACCGAGGTACAGCGCGCGGCGAGCTTTTCAAGCGTCATCGGCGCGTCGCCTTTGCGCACCGAACACAGCTGGCCGTATCCGCGATCGGGCCCCGAGGGGCACGGCACAAGGACGCGTCCGGACCAGTCGAGCGAGAGCATGTTGGGAAGCATGCGCGCCGCAAGCGGGCTTGCGTCAAGGCCGGTGTGGAACGACATCACCGCAACGCCCGATTCGATGGCGGCCCACACCACTGCGCCTGGAGACACCGCCGCAGAGGCGCCGGGCTTGAACTCGCTTGGCGGATCGAGGAAGGCGGGATGGTGCGTCACAAGCACGTTCGCGCCGCGCGATGCCGCCTCGTGAATCGCCGCAACCGTGGGGTCGAGCGCTACCGCCACGCGCGTGACCTGGCGCGACGGATCGCCCACCGTAAGGCCCGCCCGATCCCAGTCTTCAACGTCTTCTTTCGGGAAAGCTCTGAACAGCGCCGCTTCCAGGGCGCCTACGCTTAAGGTCCTCTCCTTCTTGGACAGGGGCCCGGATGCGCGTTTGCTCAGTCCCGTTTCAGGTTTTGCAGAAGCCATGTTCACATCCTCCTTATGCGTTCGAATGAGGTTTCATGCCCTCTATTGTATCGGCAGCTCCCGCCGCTCGCCATGCGCCAGGGGAATCGTCACGCAATCATAACCTGCGCGGACCATAAGCTCGTACGCCTCGCGGATACCGAAGGCGACGTCAACTGGATTGTGCGCGTCGGTGCCCACCGTGCAGGGCACGCCCGCGCGGTGGAATGCGGAAAGCAGCTTAAGCGTCGGGTACATCTCGGCGCAGCGCTTCACCGCACCCGCCGTGTTCACCTCCACCATGCGTCCGCCCGCGCGCGCCGCCTCAGCCATGCGCGCATACAGGAGCTCCAAGGGGTAGGTCGGGAAGTGCCCGAGTTTTTTCGGCAGATCAGGATGGGAAAGGACATCGAAACGGTCGGGCGAGGCCGCCATTGCGCACCATTCGTCCACGTATTGGCGCCAGATGCGGTCGGGCGCGCCCGGTTCAAGCCACGGGCTCTCGATGTCCTCGTTGTCGATGCCCCAGGTGCCAAGGAAGTGCACCGACCCCAGCACCACGTCGAAGCGCGAGGTGTCGCGCTCGGCAGGTGTGCGGTCCTCCGCCGCGCCGAGCCAGTCCATCTCGCATCCCGAAAGGATGGTCATGTACGGATGCTCTGCGCGGGCGCGGTCGATGTCGGCGAGATAGCCCGCGACGGACTCGCGGGGCATGGCCTCGTCCCCGCGCGGGTCGAACGCGCCCGAAAGCGGGAAGTGCTCCGTTACGGCGAGCACCTCGACCCCTGCCGCGTCGGCTGCGGCAACAAGCTCGGCCACCGTGCCCTCGCCGTGACCGCAGAGTGCCGTGTGGGAATGCGTGTTCACAAGCGGCATCGCAGGCACGTTAGCCCCGATTCCAGTTGAGGGCCTCGTCGAAAGCGACGAGGAACCTGTCGATATCTTCGGCGGTAGTGTAGCGCCCCATCGAAATGCGCAGCGCACCGTAGGCGTCGTCGCCCTCCACGCCGATGGAGCGCAGCACGTGGCTCGGCTCGAGCGAATGAGACGAGCAGGCCGACCCGCCCGACACGCCGAAGCCCTTCATGTCGAGGCGCAGGATAAGCGTCTCGCTTTCAAGGTCCCTCACGATCACGTGCACGATATTCGGCAGGAAGTCCACCGAACCACGCGGGACGTCGACCGTCGGGCGCACGCCCGGCACCTGGGAAAGCTTCTCGTAGAGCTCATCGCGCAACTCGCGCAGGCGGGCGGATTCCACAGGCTCCATCGCGCAGACCGCGCGGCAAGCGGCGGCAAAACCGGCGGCGCCCATGACGTTCTGCGTGCCGGAGCGCCGGCCCGCCTCCTGCCCGCCGCCGAGCTGGAACGCCGAAAGCGGCGTGCGCGCCTTTACGTACAGCGCGCCGATACCCTTCGGGCCACCCACCTTGTGCGCGGAGAACGATGCGGCATCGACATCCCATTCGCGCACGTCAAGAGGCATCTTCCCCAAAGCCTGTGTCGCGTCGACATGGAAGAGCGCGCCGTGGGCGTGTGTGATGGCGGCAAGCTCGCGCACCGGCTCGACGCTGCCGAGCTCGGAGTTCGCAGCCTGAATGGACACGAGCACCGTGTCCGCATCGATCGCTTCCTCAAGCGCGTCTGCGGTGATGAAGCCGCGAGAGTCGGGGCGCAGGCGCGTCACGCGAAAGCCCTGCTGCTCGAGGCGCTTTGCAGGCATGAGCACCGCCTCGTGCTCGATGTCCGACACGATAACGTGCGGCGTGAACGAGCCCGAGGCCACACGGCGTGCTTCGGCAGCGGCGGGGGCAACCCCCAAAAGCACCGTGTCGTCGGACTCGGTAGAGCCCGACGTGAAGATGACTTCGCTCGGGCGGGATGCGCCGATGTCGCGAGCGATCGACTTGCGCGCGACTTCGAGCGCCTCGAAGGCGGCACGGCCGGGCGAATGGAGCGAGTTCGCGTTCATGTTGAGAGCGAGGTTGTCGCGCCCGCAGGTGAGATAGGGCTTCATAGCCTCGAGCGCCTCTTCGCACAAAGGCGCCGTCGCGGCATAGTCGAGATACACGTAATCGGGACTCACAGTGGCAGGCATTGCCTACATCTCCTCTTCGGCGAGGGCTTCCTCGGCCCGCGCATCCTCGATGGCCGCCACGCGCGCGGCATCGCCCTTCTCCTTCACGGCGGCAAGCGCAGCCGCGGGGTCTTCCGCCCCGAACACGGCGCTGCCGCACACGAGCACATCGGCGCCAGCCGCAGTGAGGCGCTCGACCGTTGCCTCGGACACGCCGCCGTCGACCTCGATCAGGAGCGCATCGTTGCCGACCGCGCGCGCCATCTCGGCGACGGCCGCAACCTTCTCCTCGCTGCCTTCAATGTAGCTCTGCCCGGAAAAGCCCGGCTCGACGCTCATCACGAGCACCATATCGAGGCGCGCGATGACCTCCTCGAGCACCTCGGGGGGCGTGTGGGGCTTGAGCGCCACAGCGGCCTTCGCGCCCGCGTCGTGGATCATGTCGACCGCACGGCGCAGCTCGTCGCCGTAGAGCACCTCGGCGTGCACGCACGCAATGTCGGCGCCCGCTTCGAGAAACCACGGCAGCTCGTCGAGCGGGTTGTCGATCATGAGATGCACGTCGAGCGGAATGTTCGCCAGCTTCGCGAGCTGCTTCACCACGGGAACGCCCATGGTGAGGTTGGGAACGAAATGCCCGTCCATCACGTCGACGTGGACATAGCCCGCGCCCGCCTGCTCGATCATGCGGATATCGCGGCCGAGGTTCATGAAGTCAGCCGAAAGAATTGAGGGCGCTATGGCCACCGGTTGAAACATGGGCGTGCTCCTTGTCTGCCTATTACGCCGCCTACCTGCGACGTTCTCTCGTCACGCAGCCATTCTAGCGCACTGGGCGCACGCGGCGGGCACATCGAGCAATGACATGTGAAATCCCCACGCAGCAACGCGCGAAGGCACCTCGCCCGCCTATAATGGATGCACCGACAGGAAGAAGGCCCCATGACGCACAGCATGCTCTCGCACTATTCCTACCCCACCCCCCACGGCCCGATCACCATCTGCGCGAGCGAGCGGGGCGTGCGCGCAGTCGCGTTCGGCGAGGTGCAGCTTGCTGGCACCCGGCGCCCGACGGAGCTTTCGAACCGCTGCGCCACCGAGCTTCTGGAATACTTTGCTGGGAAGCGCACCGCCTTCGACGTCCCGCTCGACCCCGAGGGGACCGAGTTCCAGAAAAGCGTGTGGGAAGCGCTTTCCCGCGTACCCTTCGCCACCTCGGTCACCAGCGGAGATATCGCGCGCGATCTGGGGAAACCGAAGTCATACCGCGCTGTTGGGGCCGCGGTGAGAGAAAACCCACTTGCCGTGATCGTCCCCGACCATCGGGTCGTGCGCGCCAACGGACGGCCCATCGCCGCCGACGCGCGCGGGCGCATCCGCGAGGGGCTTTTGCATATGGAAAAGGAACAAAGCCGAGCGACGACTTGACCCTGCGCGCTGGACAATAATAATGAAGAGGCAAGAACACTTTGAACGTATATTTGAGCGACATCCTCACCGCATGCATCCTGTTTCCGGCAGTCGCCTTCCTTATCACCGTCCCCTACATGATCTACCAATACCGTCGCCGAGGGTCGGTGCCGAAGCTCCATACCGCGATCGTCTACTCGTTCGTGTTCTACCTCATGTGCGCGTACTTCCTCGTGCTTCTGCCGCTTCCCGCAGACCGCACGGCGTATGTCGCCTACGCGGCGACGCCGCAGCTTGTTCCCTTCAACTTCGTCCATGAGTTTCTCGCCGAAACCACCTTCTCGCCAAGCGACCCCACAACATGGCTGCGGGTTTTGCGCGACCCGTACATCTACGAGGCGTTCTTCAATGTCTTGCTGCTATTGCCGTTAGGAGCCTACCTTCGCTACTATTTCAGACGCAGATGGTGGCAAGCGCTCATCATCGGTTTTTTGGTGACGCTGTCATTCGAGACGACCCAGCTCACAGGATTGTGGGGCATCTACGAGCACCCGTATCGCTTGTTCGATGTGGACGACCTGATCCAAAACACCTTAGGCGCCATGGTGGGATTCTGGCTGGCGGGTCCTGCGATGCGCACGCTACCCGACTTGCGCACGGCGAACCTGCGTGCGGCCGAGGCGGGGCTTTCTGCCAGCGTCACGAGACGCGCCCTCTCCTTCGCGCTCGATTCCGCGCTGACGGCCGCGCTTGCGGTGGGATCGATCTACCTGGTGTATCGATCAGGCCTGGTTGCAGCCCCGATTGGCGCAAAGGCAACGGCAGCGCAGGCCCTCGAGGCGACCACCGCGCAGGTGAGCGATGCGCTCTTGCCGGCACGCCTGTGCATACTTATCGCCCTCGTCATCGTGTTCTTCATCGTGCCCGTGGTGACGAGGGGTCGCACTCCCGCCCAAGCGCTCTTGCACCTGCGCATCGTGCGCACGGGGGCGCGACGCGCATCGTGGTACCACTACCTGGCGCGATACGGCCTGCTGTTCGTCTTCATCTGGATTCCTTGGGGGCTGTTCACCCTGCTCACCGAAGTGGGAGGCAGCTCGATCGGATCCGAGGCGGGCACGTTGGCAACCTTCGCCTCGCAGAACACCGAGGCCTGCATCGCGGTGCTCGCCGTGTTCACCGTGGCTTGGGTAGTCTCGCTGATCGTTCGCGGCGTGCGGGCAGCGTCGGGCCGCGCACCGTTCGTGATGCTGAACGGCATGCTGAGCCGCACCCGCATCATGACGGAGAGCGGCCTTGCGGCCGAGCGCGCGAGGCTGAGCACGCTTTCCGTCGATGACGTGCGAAAGCTTGAGCAACTTATCGCCGAAGGCGGCATATCGCTCGCAAGTCTCATGCGCTGTGCGGGCGAAGCGGTCGCAGACGAGGTGCGCACCTGGGCTGGAGGTCCTGTGCGCGTATGCGTGCTGACGGGCTCGGGCAACAACGGAGGCGACGGCTGGGTTTGCGCAGAAAGCCTCGCAAGAAGCGGGTACCCCGTTACGCTAATCGCCCCGAAAACGGCGGAGGAGCTGACAGCCGAGCCTGCGCGAACCGAGGCCCGCTCTTCCCTAAAGCGCACACTCGAAGGCGAGTTTCCCCTGACCGTCGCGGTTGCACCGGAAGCCGACGATGCTGCGCGAGCGCTCGATGAGGCAGAGGTCGTCGTCGACGCGATTCTGGGGACCGGCTTTACGGGAAGCAGCCTGCGCGAGCCATACGCAACATGGATTTCCCTTGCCAACCTGCGAAGGTTCAAAGGGCCCCGCGGAAAGGGACGCGGAGCCCATCGCGCCCGCACGGGAAAACCGAGCAAGCGGGCGAGCGGCACCACCCTGCGCGATCGCAGGAAGGACGCCCCCTTCGCCGTAGCGGTCGATGTGCCAAGCGGCTATTCCGCGCAAACGGCGACTTGGGCCGACCCCTGTTTCTGCGCCGACGTCACCGTTACCATGCTCGCGATGAAGCCAGGCCTCATCGCGAGCGGCGCCGAACGCTTCTGCGGGCAGGTAAAACTCGCAGAACTCGTGGACACGGCTCCCTATCGGGAAAAACTCGGGTAAAGAGGCACAGCGGCCGCTTACAGCTCCACGCGCTCGAACATCTCTTTGCCAACACCGCAAATGGGACACTCGAAATCGTCAGGGAGCTCATCGACGTACTCGATGTAGCCGCAAATCGTGCAGCGCCAGCCCACCTTCGGGGCCGCAGCACTCTCGCCTTCGCCGCCTTCCCCAGCAGACGCCGAGGCGGGCACCGGCTGTTCGTCACCCAGGTAGCTCGAAGCCTTGGGCGGCGTTTTCCCACCTTTGACCTGGTGATAGAACGAGTAGGTCATGGGTGACGCCGCGCCTTCGACCTTCTGGCTCTCCTCCACCTCACCGATGAAGAGCACGTGCGTGCCCAGATCGAGCTCGCCCGTGACCTTCGCGGAAAACCACGCGCAGCACGCCTCGGCAACGTACGGCATACCCGCCGCATCGCGGGAACTCGCATGCTGGGCGAACTTGTCGAGCTCGGTCGAAGAATGGAAGCCAAATGTGCCGATAAGCTCCATCGAGGCATCCTCCGACAAGCACGACGCCGTAAAGCGCCCCGCGGCGCGCAATGCCTCCGTCGTGGCGTTTTCCTTGTTCAAGGCGACGCTCACCTGCAATGGCGAGGACGTGACCTGAGCGAAGGTGTTCGCGACGCAGCCGAAATCTTTGCCTTCGGAACAGGTTCCGATGACGTACATTCCGTAGTTTAAGCTGTGGAAAGCGGACTTATCGATCACTGGTTCCTCCCTCTCTTTTGAAAATATCGATTCCTTAATGATACTCATTCTCACTAAAGAAGGCAAGGACAGCATCAAGATGGACCAATTTGCAGCCTCTTTCTCCACGAGAGTCCCTTGCCAGCAATGCGCGGGCAGAAAACAGGGGGGTAACTGCCAGATAATCGGCAGTTTTCATCATCTGGCAGGCAATTCGCCGCCCAATCCAGCCCACCTCATGATGCCTTCCCGTAACGCAGAACCAAAAGACCAGGTCAAATTACTGCACGCGCCCGAGATGTTCTCCCC